>Ga0325403_1000688_pt1 | contig 25459 bp, 16 predicted proteins | sample PopdelMetagenome_19_FD_205665 | JGI IMG/M metagenome (GOLD analysis project Ga0325403, IMG submission 205665) | Populus deltoides microbial communities from Bellville, Georgia, United States - Xylem-PdKOR-R4 | ecosystem: Host-associated > Plants > Phyllosphere > Stem > Wood/Secondary xylem... | reverse complement strand
TGTTGTACCAAGTGTTATACAACATAAATCTAGATTAACCATTTAACAAGCAAAGTATTAAAAGTGAACAAGATAACAAATATAAAGCATGTTAGTATCCAACATTAAGGTCCATGTTAAGTTTATTATATTATACTTATTCTTACACCATTAGTGTAACCTTTGCACCTTGACATGATAAACTTAGCTAAACATAATGAAAGAGAGAAACATAAATAAACAAGGAAAGGAAATGAAAAGCATAAGCAAAATATAAAGAGAGAGCAAGAGCATGATCTTGATTTGAAAACCAAGATGCCTAAATACATGGCAAATGCCTCCTTTTATAGGCCAAAATTCAGAACTATTGATTTGTTGATTAATTGATAAATGAGTGGCCACATCTTGACTTGGTGACAATTCTTATCTTCTTGTCTGCCAAAAACGTCATTGATAACGTCATAATTTGAACAGACTTCAATCATGAAAGTTCTAAGAAATTGTCTCATCTTTCTAGGGTAAAAATTGGAGATCATTTGGACTTTTAGAACTTGAGATATGGGTTGAACACTGAACAGTGTCTGGGTTGCAGGACAGATTCGGACTTCTTCATTTTTGCTACAATTTGGACTTGAAAATGGCCTTGTTAAATCTTGGGCTCCCATAAAAGTTTTAGGCCTATGTCTTACATTTCCATCCATATAAAGTAGACCTAAATCTGAGATCTATAGCTCCAGATATGACTCGATTACCGAACAATGTTCCAGTTTGGACTGCACCAACATCTCTTTTCTAAGTTTGCCATCAATTTGTCCTTTCAATTTCAGTACTTCAACTCATCAATCAATTCTTTCATTTATGTGATAGGCCTGCATTTAAGATGAACATTTACCATAAATTAAAGGTATCTTATATTATTAGATATGTTATTATAAAACATGCTTTAGTTAAAGAGTTATTGATACTTCAAGTGCAAAATGATGATATAAAACCTTGATAAAAATGCACTTTTAAGTACTAATCAAAGGTCAAAACAAATTGAGATGGAGGAAGAAGAAGAGATAGAAACCGAATTGAGTACAAAGAAAGAATATCCTCCTCCTCCACAAACTGAAACATTGATCAACACTTCAAAGGTAACTCCTCACTCAATGAATTCCAGTTTTAAAACAATTCCACCCTTTCCTTTGAGTTCTTTTAGGTCAAAGGAAGAGGATAAAGAAAAAGAGATTTTAAAGGTTTTCAAGAAAGTAAAACTCAACATTCCTTTGCTTGATGCTATCAAGCAAATTCCCAAGTATGCCAAATTCTTGAAGGAGTTGTGTACTACCAAGAGAGCTTTCAAACTGAAAGGTCATGGAATGGTAAGTATGAGTGAAGTTGTATCTGCTGTTGTTCAAAAGAATATGCCTTTGAAGCAAAAAGACCTCGTGCGTTTACTATCCCATGTGTTATTGTTAATGCTAGTTTCAAAAGGGTCTTGTGCGATTTAGGTGCATCCATTAGTGTTATGCCTAAACATGTTTATGATTCTCTTAGTCTTAAGCTTTTGAATAAAACTAGCACTATAATACAACTTGCGGATCGTAGTTTTGTTTACCCACTTGGTGTGATAGAAGATGTCCTAGTCAAGATTGATAGTTTGGTCATTCCATACGACTTTTATATTCTTGATATAGAACATGATTCTTGTGATTCATCAAACAACACTCGTATATTGTTTGGGAGACCATTCTTGAAAACTGCCAATACAAAAATTGATTGTGGTAAGGATACTTTGTCTATGGAGGTAGGAGATGAAAAAATTAAATTTAATTTTCATGATACAATGACATATCCTTATAGCAATGTTTATTCTATCACATGTTATGACCAAGTTGATAAGTGTGTGCAGCAAGTTTGTGATTTTGATAGTGAGGATGGATTAAGCATAGCTTTGAGCTATGACTATTATTTTACCAAGATAGAAAAGATGGAGAGGCATATATGTGTTCCATAAAACGTGCATGAATTGGCATTGGATTTGTAAACTGTTCCCCATGATGCAGGAGTCATTTACCTCATCACGAACAGTGAATGGGTAGCGTCTATCCTTTTGATGCCCAAAAAGATTGGAATTACATTGGAAGAAATACAAAATGATGCTTTGGAGAATGCAAGGATTTACAAAAAAAAAAAAAAGACTAAGAGTCTCCATGACCGAAGGATTACAAGAAAAGAGTTTAATGTTGGAGACAAAGTCCTTCTTTATCATTCGCGTTTGAAACTTTTTCCTGGAAAGTTGCGCTCTCGTTGGATTGGACCCTTTGTTGTTTCTAATGTTTTTCCTTATGGTGCAGTTGAAATTACAAGTTTAGAAACCAATAAAGTACTCAAGGTCAATGGGCATCGCTTGAAACCTTTCTATGAAGGTTGGACGACAGAACTCACCGCTTATACGGAGTTAGCTGAACCAATCTATGAAGAATGAGCATGCAACATGTCGAGTCAATGACATAGAACAAAAGCGCTTACTGGGAGGCAACCCAGCACATAAAGAAAAAAAATAGATTTGCTTTCTTTTTCCCTTATCTTTTATTTTTCACATTTTACTTTATTTTTGTCATTCTCCTATATTCCTTTTCTTTTATTTCAACATTGAGGAAAATGTTGTGTTTTAAGTTTGGGGATATTGGGAGAATGTTGGTTTTCTTATTTTGATTTTCTTTGTTGTTCCAAAAAAAAACAAATTTCGATGTTTGATTTTTTGAATTCCTATTGGTTTATGAGAATGTGAGTATTATATATGAGAATTAATTGAGATAGATGAAGATATAAATTGAATGAAGGAGTGTGCATGCAAGTTTTAAGGTTTAATTGGTTTGAGAATTGACTTTGAGAATATGTCATGTTGACTTTATAGTGTTATACCAATGCAAGCTTTTGAGCCTTCAACATTATATTCTTTGATTGTGCATTCTTTCAATGATATGTATCTCTAGAACTTGCTTCATATCTTATTGAGATTACATTCACATTACATATATTCATGAAGATGATAAAGACATTAGGAATTTTAACTACTTGAGCCAAAAAGCCAACCTAAAGCATATTACCCCTTAGTGAGCCCCTTTTGAGCTTGTTTATCTTTTCTTTGCTTTATCCATGTATAAGCCTTAACTTTATATATGTTTTCCTTTTCCCCTGGCCAAGGATTAGTAGAGCATATACTTCTGATATCTCATAGAATTATGGTTGGAAATTATGTGAAAAGAAAGAAGTGATGCTTGATGAAAAGATGGGCAAAGTTGCCAAAGGTAAAAAAGAAAAAAGAGAAGAAAAAGAAAAAGAAAAAAGAAAAAAATTGTTCCTTTATGTTCTTAAGATTTTATGTTGAAAGAGCTTGAAATCAAAAGAAGTTAAGCATTGGTGATTAAAAATGGAAAATTTATGTGCTATGATGGAATATCTTGTTTGAAATATCATTTTTTAGAATGCTCTACTTTCTTTGGTTTGAACCTTTTCTTTTACTCTCTTTTACCTCACCTTAACATTAGCCCCATTACAACCGGAAAATAAGACCTTTTGATTCATGCATTGCTTGTAATATGTTAGTAATAGAGATGAGATTGAAGAGCAAGTTTATGGTAGAACATATTCATTGATTGAATTTGAGAGATTTAAACACATAAGCCTTAAACACGTGAGTGTTGGAGTGTATATCAATGAGAGGACTTATCACTTTGGCATGGCATAGATTTCATTTAAATCTCGATAATCAATTGAGTTTTGAAGTTTACAAGTAAATAAATTCATGAAAATTTGTACTCTTATCATTTTTTTATTGTATTCTTGTTTATAATGCATATATTCTTGGATATTGATGGGAGATTAGGAGATTAGTCATAATGATTTGATTTAATTTAATTTCAATTTGATGTTACCTATCCTTTCTCGAGAACAAGCAAGAGCTAAGTGTGGGTGTATTTGATGCAACCATATTATTCGATAGTTTCACCCATATTTAACTAGTGTTTTGCCTATTTTTCATATATAAAATGTCTTGATGTTCTTTATTTTATGTTTTGAAGGCACTTTTGGATGAAAGATGCAAAAATGAGTAAATTGGAGATAATTGGTAGATTTGACCTTCAGTCGATGTTTTGTGCAGAGCATGAGCTCTAAAGGTTGAAATGAAGTGATTCCAGTGGCATTAAAAAGCTAACATCCATACCTTTCTAGAAGTCTAAGGCAAGAAAATAAAATAAGAAAGAGCATGGAAATCGCAGCCTTCAAAGTCAAATCTTGCAATCTGCTAGTGTTGACCTTCGGCAATTCTGACTTGAATATCTGGAGCTACGAAGTCCAATTAATACAAACTCAATTTGTTTTGGATTCCTGACTCAAATTTCTATAAACGCTCCAAATTTCAGCCAAAAACGATGTTATATGAGGGAGATATGATTTTTCAAAGATGACAACTAAATTCTGCCAGCAAATAGGTTTCGTGAAAAACGAGTCCAAATTATGTTTCGGAGCATCTAAATCGATATCCAAGTTTTTATTTCAGCAATTTAGCTTCTCTAAGTCAAAGCTTGAAGATTTCATGCAAGGCTATTTCTCCTTTTTTAGGAAAATAGTTATTAAAGTACATAAATGTAAACAATCTATTTAAGGGAGGACTATTTTGTAAAATATAGACTAAGGTTTCCTAGGATATAAAAAGAATGAGAGAAGAGAAGGGGGGCAACCAGCCAAGAAGAGAAAAACGCCCCCTTCCTCTAAGAAACCCGAAATCATGCATTCTTCCTTCTTTTTTATTAGTTTTTCAACAAACATGCAAGGTTAAACACTTTTTCTTGGTTGCCAGGACACGGAAACCTTCGGATTTAAAGAACTGTGAGATTTATTTTACCTTTTCTTTTCAGTTTATATGATGAATATGTTTGTTCTCCTATGCTTTATTTTTCCTATGATTGTTTATTTTAATTGCTAGAGTGGACTCTAAGTTATTATTGTAGACAATCTATTGCTAAGTTTGATATCAAAACCGGAGTTGTGGTATATGAACTTGTGAAGCAACTGAGTTTAATAATTATGGCGGATCTACGTTATTAATCTTAGGAAGAACATTCAATCAAATCAAAGATAGACTGCGAACAGTTATGTTTTCTTGATTAATCAACTTATCTAGTTCTTAAGGCTGTCATTGAATTAAATTACTAGTGCAGACATTGTGGTTGTTTGATGGTTAGGGTTAGCTATATGACGGATCCGTTAACTAACCAATGTTAAGAAGAGATAAATATTCAGAATATAAATTGATGTTTCGTTTCCATGATCAGTTCTGATTTTTGTAGGTGAATGTGTGCTTGCAACCAAGATTTGTTCTCTTGATAATTTTTTGATTTTCTTTAATTTCGCTCGATATTTTTCTTTTTTCTTTTTCTTTAGCCTAGATAACATCCAAACCCCCCCTCCCCCTAAATTGCATATCATATAGCATAAAAATTTGACTTGAACCTTCCTCATGGGATTGACCCCTTGCTTGCTCTATACTATCTTGTATGTTGTGTTTGAAGCTAGGGTAATTAATTTGTGCGATCGTGACATCGTAACAATAAGTCATTATGTCTTCGTACTCTCTCTCACCTTACCATCTTGATTGAGATTATGAGATGTTTAAGAGTGTGGTAGAAGTTGTTTTTTAAAGTGTTTTTCACTTGAAAATGCATCAAAATAATGTTTTTTATATAAATTTATTTTTGACATTAACACATCAAAACAATCTAAAAACACTAAATAATTAATTCGAAGATTTATTTTTTTATTTTTTAACAAAAAAACAGGTTTAACCTCAATTTCAAACATGTACTTAAAGCTGTTAAGGTTTGGATATGTTTCTGTTGAAATGGTTGCAACTCTTTTAGCTTCTTACATAATCTTTGTGTTTTATTTATTATAGAGAGATATAAAAAGTGAAATTGTACATGAGTGTGAGATTGATGAAATTTTAGGTTTGAGATTAATGAATATTTTTAACTAAGATCAATCAATCAGTTTTGGCCGAAAAACGTAAGAGAAAAAGGAAAGAGAAAAGTGTAATCAGTTTTGGCCGAAAAACACAAGAGAGAAAGGAAAGAGAAAAGTGTAAGCGTCGTGACTAGGGTTTTTTAATAACAAAATTGTAATATTTAATATAAGAACACTTTAGTTATTAATTGGAATATAATGATAATTTGGTGAATAATGTGATTTTTTTACATGTGTTGATGTTGATGTAAAATGTAATAACTTATAAAATTCAGAATATAAAATAAAATTTCTAAAAGAATAAATGGAGATAAATAAGAAAAATAAGTATATGTGTAATTAACCCTCCTCCTCCACATTATTATTATTATTATTATTATCGGAAAGCTCACAAACCTGGTTCCCGTCCGCCCAAAAACTGCTTGACCTTTGCTTTTTGTTCTTTTAAGTTTTTAAGCTTGGTTTCTAGAATTACACGTGCCACAAATGTACTGTTCGATGGCCAATAGAAATTATTTCGGTGTGGGGGCACTTGAATTTTCATGCGGCGACGGCCCCTGGGAAAATACTCGGAACGTGGATGGGAAAAAGGATCACCACGTCAGTGAGTAGAGCGTGTCAGATAACATTGGTATTGATTCGTGGATACCGGATAACAGTAATTGTGAGTAAAGATATATTAAAACAGTAATTATTTTTTAAAATATTTTTTATTTAAAAATATATTAAAATAATATATTTTTATTTTAAAAAATAAAATCACTATATCAAAATAATTTTAAAACTAAAAAAATATATTAAAATAAAAAATTTAAATTTTTAAAAAATATAATTTCAAACATATTTTTTAGGGGTGATATTTTTTGTTAGGTTCGGTTTTTATAAAAAAATAACCAAACCGGTTTTTTAAAAAAATTTCAAAACCAAATCAGAACCGGTTCATACCGACCGATTTCGGTTCTGTTATTTTAGAACAAAAACAGGTTTGACTCAGGTTTTTTTGTTTGCCTTATTTTTTTTGGTTTGACTCGGTTTTTTTTGTTTGCCTTATTTTTTTTGATTTGACTTGGTTTTTTCCGATTTGGCTCAGTTTTTTCGGTCTGGCTCAGTTTTTTCCAGGTTATACTTGGTTTTTTCAAGATGTTGCTCGGTTTTTTTCGGTTTGGGTTTGGCTTGGTTTTTTTAGTTTTAAACTTATAAAACCAAATCAAACCGATTAGTTTTTTTAAAAGTCTAATCATTTTAATCGGTGTTTTTAGTATTTAAATTTTTTAATTATTTTTTTTAATTTTCTTCATTTAATAAATTATTTTCTCACCACATGTTTGTTTATATTTTTTAATAAGAATGGTGTGATTACGTGTGTTTTTGGTTGTAATTTAGAAAAGTTTACACGTGATTTGACGAGGGAGATGCGCACGTTGGAATGCGAGCAAAACACACTCCTGATGAAAGGAACGAAAGCGTGCTTTGAGTCAAATCCATGCTGTCCTTTTCCCAGATAGTACGGACAATGAGAGCTAAATTAATATCGTCAAGATACTAGTGTATTTCCAAATTATTCATGTTAATTTATTAGATATAATTAAACAGATGTCACGTAAATTTTAAATTTAATATTAATAAATATAGTGATTAAAAAGCTAGACAAATCTTAACTTTAACACATATAATAATTAAGAAGTCAAAACAACACAATTATTGAAAATTAGTTTGCTAGTACATAATCTTTATTAATAAACATAAAATTCAAGGTGATTTTTTTTTATAGGAGGATGGTGTTTAATTAAGTTATAATATCAAGTTAGATTGATAAATACTATGTTATTTAATATATATACCTTAAAATAATTTTTATTTATATTTTCAATTTAAATTGTTTTATATAAATATTTCATACATCTCTGTCTAATTATAAAACCAACCGATTTAGTTACACATAAATAACATCATAATTATAGATACATAGCAACATAAATGGGAAGAGGTGATTTTAAAAAATTAAGGCAATAAATATAAAAATAAATTAAAAAATCTGGGCTCAAAGCAAAACGTTTAAGGAGGGTAATAACATTAAAAATATTACATGGATGAACTTATATTTAAGTGAAAAAACACAAGGAAAGAATAAAATAACTAAAATTACCAAGGCTTTCATGTATTTTCGAATTGAAAGACTCCCAAGTATACAAGTTAAATTTAATTGGTTTTATATTTAGATCTTTTATAAAATGTTTTTGTTAACATAGTTGATCCGTCTAAAATAATCTTCAATATATAATTTTTTTATGTCAAAATAATTGGTTTATCAAAACACCCCTAAATGTATGAATCTATGATAAAATATAAAAATATGAATTGTTTTTAAAACAATTGACTTGATTAAATAACCTTAAATGTGAAAAAACTTATTTTCAAAATAATTTGTATGACTAAAATGTATAAAAACTATATATTAAAGAAATAACTTTTTAATAAGTTCTGATTAATTGTTATATTTTTTACACAATTAGAACAATATAATATACTGCTAATAATAATATGTAAATTCAACCCCACCTCTAATTAAAAATATATCAATATTGATAACTTTAATAACAATAATCGTCTTGTTGTGCATAATGAAGCATCAAGGTTTTCTTTTTGGATTTAGCCATAAGAAAACAAAATCACCAAACTCAACATAATCAAAGAAGTCGGCTAGCAATTGGGAGGTAGATTTGCACTCTTTCTCTAGCGACCGAGAGCTTCTCTCTGTTCTGACCCTAAAGTTCTGACTGAGAGCTCTTTCTTGATTCTTTGCAGTATGATTATTGATAGTGAAAGTTATGCTAATTTTCTAGTACTATACTTGTTAAGAAATTGAGTTTAAACATTATTAAGCATGATATATCATATAAGCTTTGATGGTTAAATGAATGTGGTGAAGTAATGGTGACTAAACATGTATTGATTAATTGAAATTGAAAAGAGAAGTGAAGCTGAAATGGTAGTACAACAATGTGAGACCATGGTTATCATGTAAAAATATGTACAGAAGTGGTTAGTAAGGTGTACTTATATGAAATTATTATCAGCTATGATTTTCATAATGTGTTGTTGAAGGCAAGAGTTGGTAAAAAGAAAGCTTTAAAAGCTTAAACAAGATCAATTAAAGTTGAAAAGATAAAGTAAAGTCGACAAGATAAATAAACCATATGAGGTAATAAGTTTAAAAAGTGAAAATAAAGTTAGCTTTAAAACAAATAAGAGAAGAGAGATAAGACTCAGATTCAACAAAAGGAGAAAAAAAGTCAATTGAAGTCGATAGTGGAGAGAAGAAAATAAGGATGAGAAAATAAGAGTGTAGAAAATATAGGTATACACTTGCGTTTATATATATATATATATATATATATATATATATATATATATATATATATATATATACACACATAAGCAAGATCAAGTGTGCTTTTTGTTTTTTTTTGACATGCCTATGATTTTACTATTGTATAAGAAGATATATTTTAACACTAATAATCTTGATTCTTTTATATCTAACGTTGTTATATCTTTGTTACAGGATTTTGAAGATGATATAAAACAATCAAATTCAGAATTGAGCTTAATTTATCCTATTGCGCAACTTTACGTCAACAATCATATTTTGTTATTTGATTATTTGATCAAGCTGAAAGTTTGCCAGAAGTTTTCAGGGATTTTTTTTCTTATCTGAGTTAAAATTTCAAGACAATCAGGGTTTGGTAAGGCTTTCTGATAAAAGGTCTGAATTGTTGTCTAGATTTTATTATGTATTTCTTGATGAGATCCATAGTGGTTTACAAATAAAGGGTACAGTCAATAATGCTATGGTAAAGTATAGACATTCTATCCCTAGACTTGATAATATTCTTAATGAGCTATATGGATCTTGTGTTTTTAAGAAGATTGATTTGCAAATTGGTTATCATCAAATTAAGATGAAAGAAAGGGATAGAGAGAAAAATAACTTTAAGACTAAATGTGAATTGTTTGAATGGTTAATTATGTTGTTTAGTCTTATTATTGCACATAATAATTTAATGAGATTGAAAAATCATGTATTGTGTGCGTTCATTGGTAACTTTGTTAGTGATTACTTTGATGATATTCATAGTAAGAATTTAGGTATCTATTGTTTAATATGTTACAAAAGATATCATTATGTGCTAATTTGTTAAATTCAAAAAATTATTTACCATTTAAAATAGTTTATTGTTTAACTCTACTAGATTTGATTTTTTTACTTGTTGATGAAAGGGTTAGACTTGATAGTAATAATAATAAAAAAAAACACAGTTGTTGAAAGCACTATTTAAGAAGGTATGACAAATTAAGAAAAAGAATGAGAAGTATACATTATAAGCAAACAAAAGACAAAAAAGAATTGTTTTTTAACCAGAAGATTAAGTTTGGGTGTATACACATAAATAGAGATTTCCTAGACATAGAAAATCAAAGTTGATACTTAGAGAAGATGGTTCATTTAGATTCCTTGAAGGATTCAGTGCCTACAAAGTAGATCTACAAGATAAGTATAATGTTAATGCTATATTCAAAGTTTTTTTTTAATCTTTCTTTGTTTAATGTAAGTGATAATTCGAGGTCAAGTCCTTTTGATGAGAGAAGGGATGATATGATCCTAGATACAACATCAAAAAATCCATTAGGAGTGTCCATTGAGTCTATTCTAAAACATAAAACAAAGTGGATTTAAGAGGAGTTCAATGAACTAAGTCAAGAGGTTTGAGTTAAGAAAATTCAAATTTGTCAATATGAACCTTTGTCTACCTTTCGAGTCATAAATGAAGTTATAGGAGGTGTTTTGATGCGATTCTGATTCGATTGGAAATTAGACATCCTTATCTTTCCAACGATACATGTTAATCCTACTAATACATACGAACAAGAGAGAATGACATGTTTGAAGTTAGGTTTAAAATCTACCAACAAAGTGCAAAAACAGAAAAAAAAATAAAAATAAAAAAACATTGTTTTCTTAAGAGTTATGGATTTCATTCACTACAAGGAGTCATTAATGTTATTGAGAACTTATGTGACATCTTTTAACACACTTATTTTACAATGATTTCATATCAAACAAAAAGAATTAAATGGTCAGAAATCAATTCTTATTTTACATGGCATCATGCTTTAATTTAGTAGTGAATCATTCAACAATTATTAATCTTGGGTATATTTTTCACTATCAATTGCAGCAAAGGATTAAAAATAATCTTAGATTATTGTTTTATTTAATTTTATTCTTTTAAATTTTATTTTAATTATTTTGAGCTTTATTTAAATTAAATGCATGTATGGCCCATTAGTTTTAGGATTTACATATAATTACTTTTATGCAATTATTTTCATTTAAATGATTATTTTTTTTCAAAAGTTACTGTATGCTTATATTGTCTTTGTATGATTAAAGAGGTGTCTAGTTCTTCCTCCTCGGATCACAATAATTTTTTATATTCACAACAAAAACGAAACTTTCATGATTAATCAGCAATCAAAAAGTTGAAGATGCAAAGGTGAAATATTTTTAACTTTATCGGACATAGATAGTTGGAACTTGCAAAAACAGAAGCAGACAAGCACGGACAAAGTAGAAATGCAAAAAACACCCGTCAACTGAAAAGCCAGAAGGGAATGCGACAGGCATACAGTGCCCATTATTGATGATGTATAATGCGATATATAGCAGCGCAACTAATTTGATTGGCCGTCAGCGACGACCGAGCCAACGTAACAAGCACGCTGCAAGTCTGTTAAGATAACGTTCACTAATGTCTCTCTAGTAAGAAGCTTTTGTCATCGCTCTCATGTTTTTTTTTTTTACACTGGCAAGAAACTCTCGTATGCATAACATTATTTGGGATCCAGGAAATCAAGTAAAAAAAGTTGATAGGAGTGGGACAACATACATTCCGTCCTGACTCCCACGAGCCTGCCCAACCAGCATGTACCATAAGAGATTTGCATAGTCGAAAAGATTATTGAGACTAACACCAAAAAATCCGATTATCATATGCAATCCCCTATCTTTCAACCAAGAACCAGCAGTGTGCTTTGAGCTCCAGAATTGAAAATCCGCAGCATAGGCTAATTTAGTTTTGGTTGCAGCGCCACATCTAAGTTGAGGTAGGAGTTAAATAGCAACCTCAAGATTCAATATGAAATCACCCAGTAAAAACGTTCACAAATTATTCAGCTCTTGCTTCTCCAGAGAGAGAAGTTACATGCAAGCTTGCCTCCAAAACAGAAGCTGGTTAATGATATACAACAAGAGAAACAAGAAAGTGCAATAAGTGCATGAAATTCAAGGAAAACAGGAGAAACATGCCGAATATAAGAAAAGATGAGGGCTGATTTTTATACCTGTTGATCTATCATATAACAATTTGTATATGCTACCTGTTATCTGTTTCTTCCATCCAACAAGAGAAGAAACTATAATTAGAAACTTAATAATGGATTAAAGAAAGCGACAAGTTTGTGAGTAAAATAGCAAAGAAAAATACGTATAAGGATGGTCATAGATAGAATGTACATACAAGGCATATAAGATATAATATTTTGAATCCTAGTAAAAATCACTCTTTATCCTTCTGATAGTTGTATATATATATATATATATATTAAAACCCTGGTTTTACTGTAGCATCCACTAGTTCAAATGTTAAAAATTCTCTCTTTTTTTTTTAATAGGACTTGAAAGCACTTGCTATTGTGACTCCTGATTTCCCTAAGCTTTCTTTAATGGCTTACAAAGTAAACGGCTACTGTTTAATCAAATGTTATATGATTATTTATTTTTAATTTAAACAATGCTGGAAGCAGCTACAAGCTTCATGGTCAAATTCATTTTCTCGTGCTCCAGTCTTCACCTACCTTTTAGCAAAGCCTGTTTTAGAACATGAAAATATAGAACGTTCCAGGCATTGGCGATGATACCATTAGACAGAGCATGAAATGCTTGCTTTGAAGCTGTTTGTCGTGCTTCTAGCACTTTGCCATCACTAAAGAACTTCAAAATAGCTTCTTCAAGCTCTAATTTTCCAGCTACCTGCATGAACAAAAACAATTTACAGGGCTATCATTTTTCATAAAGCAATCACTTTCATCTTCTTTTCATGGTACGAGGATACAGTGTAGAAGCCCTCTATATGATCTCACAAAATTATTATTTATTTATTAATTAATTTATGTGGGTGCTGTCCTGTAATGTTCACGACTAGTAATTTTTCACACATGAAAATGGTTACAATTGGAATGACATATCAACGGAAGATATAGTTTAATGCTAAACTGGCTTGGTTGAACTTGTAAAGACAAGATGAAAATCAATGAAAGTTCCTGACTAAAAGTGAGATGTTTAGTGGAGGCATAGTTATCCACACCTATCTTCTGTTGTCTCATAAAAGATCCTCTGAACCTAATTATTATTTATCACATGCCATATTGCAGAGGCATTTCCTATCTCTTCAGAATGTAGAACAGAAACAGTCTCTCTCTCCAATCAATGTGTGATTTAAGGGGTTACGGAAAAAAAATAAAATAAGGATTCTTCAAACCTGCAGAACTGATAATGGATTTAATCGTTGCATTTCCCCTAACATATGTGAGAAATGCCCAACATGATAACCTGAAAATAGCCAAACAGGAAAGCCTCTCAACAATGGTATTTTACATGCATCGATTGTAACAGACAAGGCCTGACAAAAATTATCCACCGGTCAAAACAGCACAGCCAGCTGCTGCAGCTTCTGATATGTTATGGCCAGCTAATCCCGGGAAGAAGGAACCTCCTATGACAGCTATTGGAGTTAGCCTATACAAGTGTCTCAACTCACCTACAAAAGATAATTACATACGTAAATCTTCCCAAGAAAGAAAATAGAGGTGGCAAATTTTGATACAGGGTCTGCCAAGCAAAAATATATTGGACATGTCCAACTCACTGTTTGCCAACCCTGTAATATATAATTTTTCAAAAGCATAACAATCAGTTACCAAACACTGTTTTTTACCAATTTTACTTTCATCTCATGGCACAGCACGACACTGTACATCATAACAACCAAAGCACAACAAAGTAATACCAAACAAGGCCTTAAACCAATCAGTTTCCTCATTTGATCCCTAACCAGCAGCACCGTAACTTCTCAAAGATGTCTTGATTTGAGAAAATTCCCATCATTGCCTAGCCACACTTTACAATTTTGTATAAAGTAAGAGTAGTGCAACATCATGAACCATAAGTCTGACTTGTCTGGTAGTTGCCTAATAAGCCTTTTCATACACTGACATGCATATGGTAATTGAACAGCACCTAAAAGCTTTCACTTTATCTAGATTCCTGTTGATCTGAATTAAAAATGTTATTTCATCTGTATTTATATACATCCAGAGCCATACATAGCTTATCTTGCCATTTCTTCCTTTTGTTCTCAGTCTCTATATAAATGAACTCAAATACAAACAAAAACAATGCAACCCGTCATTCGTGAATGCCTGGATAGAAAAGGACTTAATTTATTCTTTTAAGAAAATGAAAATCTTATCTATATCATACCACTAACTATATCTCAAATTAGGAATTTTAAGGCTAAACTGTATAAACAGCCACTGAATTATGTGCCTTTTTGATTGACACCTAAATTTTGTTTTCTGATTTCACGTTTAACCAATATAATGTTTTGATTGACAAACCCCTTCTGCTAGATTCCGCCTATTTTAGTCATAAAAAATATTACATAAAAGTCATGTACTTTCTTCAGTCATCACCAAAAAAAATCATCCAAAGTCATAAGAAATTCAAGGGTTGATTTCTAATGATATTTTGATCGTGGTGTGGTACGAGATTGAATTCTTGATGGGTTTTTTTATTTTTTTATTTTTTTTATTTTTATGATTCAATAACATTACACAAGGAAAAATGGGCAACTTGTAACTATTTAATGAAAAAATGGATGAAATCTATCAAAAGGAGTCTCAATAGAACACCCTATAAATCAAGGGTTAATATATATATATATATATATATAGTGGCTGCCGGTCAAAACAGGCCTCCAATCTTAGGGGCCATCTAGATTAGCCGAATGGTCTATGATAGACAAAGTTCATTGTTGAACAACTAGACACCTTAAGTTATAAGAATGTGATTGATCATGCAAAAAGAAGGATTACTTAGCTAATAATGGAATCAATAAGATGTCCCCAATTCTCAAATGTTCCATCCAAATGTAAAAGCGAGATTATAGAAAAAGTAAACCAAAAAAGTCAAAATAATTGCAGACCTAATGTGTCCACCACATATATGTTTCTTCCTGGTACGATCCTTTGATTTTGAGACCTCAAAGCAACATGCTGCCCTTCTTTCTGCAATTTCTGCATTCCTCGAAACCAGCAAAAGAGCTATTTTATAGCCAACGAATTTGATTAAGGCAATAAGAATTATAGAACAGTCATGACAATCAACCAAGCAACCTATTTGATTTTGTTTGCTAAAAAATTCTCAATGATTCACGAGTTCATTAACTATTGATATATTGCTAATCCTGTGAAAATTTTTAAACTAAAATATCTGTGTGGTGGATTATTATCTAAAATCAAACATTGACTACCATGGTGCCTGTTCTAATATGAAACTATTATTAAAAATCGTGCCTGTTTCTCACTTATTAATAAAAAAAATCCATTCTGATCATGACACAACAGAATTTATCAGTGTGCGGAATTTGTCAACATGCACCAGTCCTATGGTAATAGGACATATAAGTTATAGTTAACTATTTCCCCCACTTAAGAGATGGTTATCTTTAAAATTTTGTGCAAGGCATAAATGTCTAATCTGCCTTGTGGCTTATAACATTTAAGATTATTGACTCCAATGTTACACATTAATGTATATGCACAGTTGTGACTGAAAAAAACTACCAAGAGAGTTACAGAAGGAGCACAGCCCTCTCAACATGCCCATGTGTGTGCACAAACATGTTTTAGTGAACTGAAAAAATTGCATCATAAATCAAAATCATACTTGTGCTATATCTTTTCCATGTTGTGGATAACGAGGTACAATAATAGTGACCAGATCAGGATACACTTGCTTGAGCACTTTGTGAACTCCTAGCATAACTGCAAATTTCAACAAATAAAGCACACAAAATAAATAAATAAAACCCTCAAAACATAGGCATCCTTGATCACAACAAACTACAAGAAGCATACTAACTCTGGTACTTGCATAATTCAACCATAAAGCAAGAGACAATTAAGTTGTATGAAACTTTCAAAAAATAACAGTCATCAGTGTCATAAAAAGGAGGCAAGGTACACATAAGATTGTGACAAACAAATGACCCTGGAAATGGAAAATGAATTACAAAATGCAACGGTGGTGGAATAATAGGCAATAACCTTCTTCTTCTCCCCTATGAATGGAAGAAGCCATCCAAACTTTCCTGTGCCCAAGCTGTACCTTCAGATCATCAATGCTTCTGAACTCTTCCTTAGAAGCATCATATTCTACCACTGTGAAGAAGCAATGATAACTTCAGAGTAGGATAACCGCACTTTTGTCTTCACAATTTCCGGAACAAATAATAAAGAAACAGAAAAAAAAAAGGAACTTAGATGGTAATGATTTGATTTCAAAATCTATCATCAGAAACCATGTATCTATCCCTTAATGTGTACTACATGTATAAGTGGGAATGTGGAGAAAGATTGTGATGACAAAAGAAGGCTTTATTTTTTGCCAACAATATACAAAATATTTTACCTATTATGACTCCTAATAATAATCATAATAATAACATCCCTTGATGCAAATTCTGGTATAGATAATTCAGATATTCTTTATAATAACATAAGTTACCACTTCTCACAGTAGGTCAATAAACTAGCTAGAAAAATCCTTTGATTCTAGGCACCTTTCTAGAAAGACAAGAAGGCCTCATATTTCAGAAATCAAGCACAAAGTTCAGATCCTTCAAACAGAAGGCAACACAGATTTTGCACTACTCTATTCCAGATTTGCGTCAGGTGATTTCTTTTCTTTTCTTTTCATTTTTTTTGGCATGTAAAAAGTGTGTTTATGTTTTACATTGAATTTGTGTCTATACTAATCATGGTTATCAAGAGTACTTTTCATATTTAATTGTCTACTTTCTCCAAGATTCAAACCTCTTTTGGAATTTATTTTGATTAAGATCCTTGCAATCCATAGTCTTCTTCAAGGACTCAAATTAACTTTATGGCAGACGAGGATATTTTGATTCTATGCTTCGTCACAGAGGGATACATGAATCAAATTCAAATTATCAGACTAGATAAATCTGAGCCAGGTTTCCCACAGTACTTGTCTGGTTGTTACATTAAAGTATTGAAGCAAAAATAATTTAAAATATGTACACAGGTTATAATTTGGTGATCATTTTAACAGTGTTATGTATGTATCTTTTGAATTTCAGTTATGGCAGCCAATATGCCTAATGCCTGCGCATACCAATTCTAACTTCAGTTAAAGGGAGGGCCAAGATGGGAGGGAAGATAAGAGAGCAATCATAGTGTGCCCTTTTTCTTGACAGAGGTCTGAGACCTCGGTATTGAACACAAAAAAGGAATAAAAGACTGTTAAGTATAAATAGAAGGGCAAGTTTCAGGGCGGAAATGCTATTATGTCTTTCTTGGTATTAAGCTCCATACACTAGAATTTTCTCATGTTGTATTATCTACGTCCTAATTGTGTATTTTCTCTATGTTCTGGAAACTACTTAGTAGAGATGGCTTCTAAAATCCATCATATAAATTATGGGAAGCAGGTTAGGATTCATTATCCTTTTTTCATAGTGTATTTTCTTTATGTTCTAAAATACACTGTCAATTATGGGAATAGGTTTTAAGAACTTTCTTCTTTCGGAGAAGATCCACTGGATTAAAAACACAGATGATCATGCGAGTTACACATGACAGAAAATGAAAGTATAGGAAACTTTGACAGTTACTTATCCACCAAGGACAGCAGTCAATGTGATGGACTACTTTTTTAGTCAACCTGTTCAAAAATGAAAGAACTTCCTACTCAGAGTTTATCTGCATACCATATTTCAAGTCACCAGCAAAGTTGATGATAAAAGGTGGGGCCTGCAAAAGCTGGAAATGGATTGCCTGCATAGAACTCTGAGGCAAACAAAGAAGACAAGTGAGAACAGAATGAAAGACAGAATTGGCATAGAACACATGGGAAAACATACCAGTGGGATAATCAAGGAGAACTTGGAAAGCAATAACGAAATGAGTGGAAAAAGCACAGGAGACGACCATAATTTGAAGGATTTCATAGAAACTCGAGCATTTAATAAGGCCAGTAGAATCTGACATGCATGAGTATAAACCACATAAGAATTGGCATGCAGAGAAATGCAATAAAATGAAATATATGAAAAACTAGTAGGCTGAAATAAGCAGTCACAGACCTAGGCAACGTGTGTATTTCATAACACTGTCAGGAAATCAAACTATCTTTAATGAAGCATCATACAGGTTGAAAGGAAGGAATAACTTACACCCTTTCTCGAAGAAGCCATGATAAGATTTGGCCATAGTTCACTCTCTAGTAACATGATTGCATTTGGGTTCCAATAGTCCAGGAAAGCATCCATGGCAGCAGGGGTATCGATTGGAGAAAACTTGTTCAATTAGAAAGATTGAATGCATCATGTGAATAAGAGAGCACAGTAATTTATTCAAATACAAATCGCAGCTTCTCAGACTGCTCATATTGACCAAAAATATAAAAAAGCAACTAATGCGTGAAAACAGAAAACTGGAAAATCATTAGAGTTGGAATTCAGAGGATTTAAATCTCCGCTGAAGAAGTACCTGATGTAGGACACCGGTTGGAAGCTGATTAATTATAACTTCACTGCACAAGAAGGAAAAACATCTTTTATGTTTTGCATTCTGATTCTCTCACATTCAATACTAAATACAAAGTAGAGATCAATGTTGTTCTTTATTAACTCAACTGGTATGAAGGAATTTTAGTCCTAATAATAATAATAATAATAATAATTTCGTCTCTTCCGCTTACAAAGCAGACATGGTGGTTGTTGTCAACAAAATGTTCAAATCAGGCCTCCACTTAACGCATTCTTTAATCACCGGAATCGCAGCCATTCCTTCACCTGCAAATACAGAAGCAGTAACACTTAAAGCTTTTCTTTTATTAATTTAAACAAAAAGTATCTTATTATTAACCTAAAGAAACAGCGTGGAACCAAAGGAGCGGGCCAGGAGGTCGAGTCAGAGAAGGCCGTCCCAAACGCTCAGGCAAACGGGTTGGGTGCTCGAGACCTCGGATCTTTCGCCAACGTAGGTGAAGTTGCAGTAGCGGTGATACAACGTAACTTAACGCTCTGTAAATCTTGTACACTAGCATACCTTTTCTTGCTACCACACCCATTCCTCTCCCCGCAAAATGACTTGCGCTTCGCCTCGACCTCGGCGGCAACAAGTTTCGAAACTGAACCCTGAAAAATAGCTCATCTTATGCTTAGGATAAAAAATGGTTCGTCACAGCCCAGAATTCACGGCCCATTACCTTGAACTTTACACCGCGTGGGATTTTTACTATGTATTTTTTATCGTTTATCTTCTTATATATTTACTATGGATGGACTATACAAAATTTTATATAATTTCATCCTTAAATTTTTTTTAGTGATTTACTCATATTTAAAGAATAATTAATTTTGAATTCTTATAAAAAAACAGAATTGAAAAAGAAGAGATCAAAATGAAAAATACAGCAAACAAGGGTAGTGTACTATAAGTTTTGAAAAATATGCACTTTGGTCTTCCAACTTAAACAATCACGTAAATTATACAATTTCAATCCTTCAAAATTATTCCAATTTCATTTTGGTACAAAAAAATATTTTTATTATTTTTTGGTCTTTGGTTGAGAAGAGAAAAAGAGAAAGATCATCTGATTTCAGCAATACTGAAAGAAATAAGTCATTGACACAGATTTAGGCCACCAAAATAAAGGACATTTGTGTCAAATTATTTCATTTGATGAGGGAGTTCATATTAGGTGTTTCTGCACATGGACCCTGGTAAAATGGGCTAGGCGTGCTAGCCTGGCTTGCAAGGCCAGCAATACCTGACCTTTTTTTCCCCTATTTTTTTTATTTCAATTAATGATTCTTTGTTTTATTTAAAAAAAACTTAATTATATTTACATTAATACTCATTCTCTCTTTTATTCTATTTAGAGAGCCTCTTTTAAGTAATGCTGATTTTTTTGTTATGCATTTTAATTTTCGAATAGATTTTTCTTATTCATTTATAATTTTTTTTTATATTTTTTGTATAGATGAACTATGTTTTTTAAAATAAAAAATATTTATTTTCAGATGATATTTCTAATATTTGTAGCTTTACATATTATTTATTTTTTTATTTATTCAATCAATTTAATATGTTTGTCTACTATTATTGTTTGATTAAATAAAAAAATATTTTAATAAACAAAAATTAGCAAAATAATTGGGTAAATGTCCTATCTTGCGAGATTAAATACATTGATTTACATTTGTCTCTCGATTTTTCAAGTTTTATTTTCAGGTGTCATTAATAATTTAGTATTTATTTATTAACGCACATAGTTCTCAGTTTATTTGATTATATGTGTGCATAAAATTTTTGATTTATTAGATTTTTTTAAACTATAAAAATACGTTGAAAATACTTGCATATATAAAAAATTATTTTTAGATAATATTTCTAATATGTGTAGCTTTACATATTATTTCTTTTTTCTTTTATTTTATTTAATCAATTTAATATGTTTATCTATTTCTATTATCATATGATTAAATAAAAAAAATATTTTAATAAACAAAAATTAGGTCAATGTCCTATCTTGCAAGATTAAATATTTTGATCTATATCTGTCTCTTGATTTTTCAAGTTTTATTTTCAAATGTCATTAATGATTTTTTTTATTTATTTATCAGCGCACATAGTTCTCAGTTTATTTGATTATATGTGTATATAAACTTTTTGATTTGTTAAATTTTTTAAACTATAAAAATACATTAAAAAAACCTGCATATATAATTTTTTTATGAAAAATAAAAATATTTGACCTGCACTCCGCCATGGGTCATATAAATAGTGGCATCCTAAAGCATGTTCGAAACCCTCCTGTTGTTTTGCTGCTCCCACCTAGTTGTTGGCTTGTGGCTTCATGCAGGTCAAGTTTAATATTAATTATTAGTTAATTATTAACAAAAACTAATTCACCTTGGAAAAAACAAGAAAGTTAGTATAATGATTAATTTGTCATTCTCATAAAAAATTCTTGAACTAAATATTGAGGTTAGTTTGATCTTTTCACAATGTTTATTAATCATTATCAAATTGATCATGGACAACTTGGTCTTTTTATAATATTAAAGGATAGTAAAATGATTAAATTATTCATAAAATATTTTATTTAAAAAAAATAGTATACAAGGTCTTTTTCGTATTTTTAACTTGATTTTTTAGTTATAATTAAGTTACCTAAGAAGTGATTTAATATTTTAATAAATATAAAATATAACAAAAAAACAAAAGTGCTTGGCATGTGCAGCTCTTGTGTTAGCGTGTGGGAGGTGCTCATGGTCTTTTGATGGCGTGTGTGGCGTCTCTTGACGTACAAAAACTTTCTTTTACCGTGTCATTGGAATCATCGCGACATCTTCTTGTTAGGTCTATATGTGGTGTTGGTAGCATGGCGGTTTGTCGCTAGCGATTCTTTTTTCCCTCCTTTCTCTCTCCACCCCTCGCAAATTGTGCTAGTCATTCAAAATTTTAGAATTTTTTTCTTTTGATTTCTAATTTTTTTCCTAGGTTTTTTTTTTTGTAAAATTTTGATTTGTTTACAATTTTATCATTCAATCTCAAATCGCAATATGTTATTTTTTAAAAAAATTTAGTCCTTATTCTTCGGATTTTTTTTGTCCTTTTGTTAAATTGGTTTTTCATTATACCCTTCAATAAAAAATCTGTAGTTGTCTTCAAGTTTAGTTTTTTATTTTAATTTTGATCCTTATTCTTTTAATTGTTTTTTTTTTGTTTTAGATCCTTCTGTATAATTGGATTTTTTTTCAATTTCATCTTTCAACATTTGATTAGTTGAAAATTAGTGTGGATTTTCTAGATAAGGTGCTTTGATCTACTAACATAGGTCACGAGTTTGAAAAGTTAATGTAGGTCGACATCATTTTTCTTTCTTATTTTCTTTTTTTGTTTTCATCATTCGACATTGTTTTTTTTTTAAATGCGTTTTGTGATTTTCTTCATTTTCTTTTCTTTTAGGTTATCCTGGTTTTGTGATCTAGGTCGCGAGTCTAGCGGGTTAATGACATGATCAAAAGATTGATGTCTATCCCAAGTGCAGGAGTGTCGAAGTAATAAATAACCCAACAAAACCGGGTTCGAACCATAGGAGGTCAACTATATAAAATTACAAATAATAAATGAAAAGGCATTGAAGAGAACTTTTAAGATGTGATATTGATGTAAGGATTAAATAAGGATAAAACAAATGTCAATGTTAGAGGATTCACCAATAATATTTCAAATAAGTATAATATAAACTCTTTTTATAATTTAACAGGAAACCACACACAAAGGAGGTTTCAATCAGATTATAAATTATTAACATGATTATATTAATTATTTTATTTGAGTAATGTCAATACTTGTAAATGTGGTCAGATATTCATGGTGATAACTTATGTTAAAAATAAATCAAATTCCTTTCATAGCGGATTAAATGAGATGTGATATTGATATAAGGATTAAATAAGGATAAAACAAATGTCAATGTTAGAGGATTCACTAATGATATTTCAAATAAGTATAATATAAACTCTTTTTATAACTTAACAGGAAACCACACACAAAGGAGGTTTCAATCAGATTATAAATTATTAACATGATTATATAAATTATTTTATTTGAGTAATGTCAATACTTGTAAATGTGGTCAAGTATTCATGGTGATAACTTATGTTAAAAATAAATCAAGTTCCTTTCATAGCACAAGTGTCGATTATACCATACAGTAGGCTATGAAAGTGCCAAGTATTTATTGTACCAAGGGTTGTACAACACAAATCTAGATTAATTATCTTCATGTATATATGTAATGCGAATGTAATCTCAACAAGATATGAAACAAGTTCTAGATATACATATCATTGAAAGAATGTACAATCAAAGAATATAATGTTGAAGGCTCAAAAGCTTGCATTGGTATAACACTATAAAGTCAACATGACATATTTTCAAAGTCAACCCCTAAACCAATTAAACATTAAAACTTGCATGCACACTCATTCATTCGATTTATATCTTCATCTATCTCAATTAATTCTCATACATAATATTCATATTCTCATAAACCAATGAGAGTTCAAAAAGATCAAACATAGATTTTTTAAAAAACAAAAATAACAAAAAAAAACCAAAATTCTCTTAATACCCCCCACACTTTAAACACAACATTGTCCTCAATGTTGAAATAAAAAAAAGGAATATAAGAGAATGACAAAAATAAAGTAAAATGCAAAAATAAAAGATAAGGGAAAAATAAAGCAAATCTGATTTTTTTTGTGTTGGGTTGCCTCCTAGTAAGCGTTTTTGTTTTATGTCATTGGCTCGACATGTGGCATGCTCATTCTTCATAGATTGGTTCAGCTAACTCACAGAAGCAGTGAGTTCTGTCGTCTAACCAGGAAAAAGTTTCAAACGCAAATGATAAAGTAGGACTTTGTCTCCAACATGAAACTCTTTTCTTGTAATCATTCGGTCATGAAAACTCTTAGTTTTTTCTTTGTAAATCCTTGCATTCTCATAAGCATCATTCTGAATCTCTTCCAACATGATTCCTGTCTTTTTGGGCACCAAAAGGATAGGCACCACCCATTTACTGTCTATGATGGGGTAAATGACTCCTGCATCATGGGGGATAGTTTGCAAAGCTTGTAAAGCCAATTCTGATTCATGCATGTTTTGGGAAACATTTATATGCCTCTTCATCTCTTTTATCTTGGTAAAATCATAGCTATAGCTTAAAGCTATGCTTAATCCATCATCACAATCAAAATCAAAATCACAAACTTACTGCATACACTTATCAACTTGGTCATAGCCATAGCTTAAAGCTACGCTTAATCCATCATCACTATCAAAATCACAAACTTGCTGCAAACATTTATCAACTTGGTCACAATATGTAATAGAATAAATATTGCTATATGGATATGTCATTGCATCATGAAAATTAAATTCAATTTTTTTCATCTCCTACCTCTATAGACAAAGTATCCTTACCACAATCAATCTTTGTATTGGCAGTTTTCAAGAATGGTCTCCCAAACAATATAGGAGTGTTATTTGATGAATCACATGAATCATGTTCCATATCAAGAATATAAAAGTCGCATAGTGATGCAACCATATTATTTGATAGTTTCACCCACATTTAACTAGTGTTTTGCCTGTGTTTTATATATAAAATGCGTTGATGTTCTTTTTTTATGTTTTGAAGGCACTTTTGGATGAAAGATGCAAAAAGGAGTAAATTGGAGGTAATTGGCAGATTTGACGTTCAGTCGATGTTTTGTGCAGAGCATGAGTTCTAGAGATCAAAATGAAGTGATTCCAGTCGCACTAAAAAGCTAACATCCATACCTTTCTGGAAATGTAATGCAAGAAAAATAAAAAGAGAAAGACCATGGAAATCACATCCTGCAAAGTCAAATCTCGCATTCTGCCAGTGTTGACCTTTGGCCATTCAAAATTTAATATCTGGAGCTAAAGAAGTCCAATTGATGTAAACTCAATTTTATTGGATTCCTGACTTAAAGACCTATCAACGCTCCAAATTTCAGCAAAAAACGATGTCATATGAGGGAGATATGATTTTTCAAAGATGACAACTGAATTCTGCCAGCAAACAGGTTTCGTGAAGAAACAAGTCTAAACTACATGCCGAAGCATCTAAACTAACATTCAAGTTTTTATATCAGCAATTTAGCTCCTCTAAGTCAGAGCTTGAAGATTTCATACAAGACTATTTCTTATTTTAGGAAAAATAGTTATTGAAGTACTTAAATGTAAACTGGCGACTCAAGGAAGGACTATTTTGTAAAATAGAGACTAGGGTTTCTTAGCATATAAAAAGAAAGAGAGAAGAAGGCAGCAGCCAGCAGAAATGAGGGAGAGCAAAAGGAGGCAGCAGCCAGTAGAGAATAAACACACATTCTCTCCTCTACAAACCCAAAAATCATGCTCTTTTCATTCTTTAGAAGTAGTTGTTCAATAGTTATGCAAGGCTAAGCTCTTTTCTTGGTTGCAAGGACACAACAAACCT
>Ga0325403_1000687_pt1 | contig 25462 bp, 14 predicted proteins | sample PopdelMetagenome_19_FD_205665 | JGI IMG/M metagenome (GOLD analysis project Ga0325403, IMG submission 205665) | Populus deltoides microbial communities from Bellville, Georgia, United States - Xylem-PdKOR-R4 | ecosystem: Host-associated > Plants > Phyllosphere > Stem > Wood/Secondary xylem... | reverse complement strand
TTTCAAAATTACGAACCACGTTCTTAAGGGTCGAGTCATCGATCGTGCAGACAAAACAAAGCTTTTCTACGAACTGCTTTTGGTGCTACGAATTCTATTGAAGAAAAAAAAAGTATTGATTAGAAAACGAAATTCAAGTAGTCTAGGAGTAATATTTATGGGTTAGATAATTGGTTAATCATTTAATTCTATCAAATCTAATTTTTTTTAGTCAAAGTGATTAACCTAGGTGTCAATTCGTAGATTTGAAGACTCTCAAATACTTATGTAAATATCTTTTTATAAAGATAAAGTGCAATGATATTTTAAAAAGATGGACTTTGAAAATATACTAAAAATATTAAGAATGAAGAGATTGTCAGTGCAATGATATTTTATAGAGATAGACTCTAATATACTAAAAATATTGAGACTGAAGAGATTGTCAGTGCAATGATATTTTAGAAAGATAGACTCTTAAAAAATATAAAAAATGTTAAGAATGAAGAGACCGTCCACCTAGAGTTTGAAAGATTAATGGTGGAGACCTATGTTTTTAATTTATAGGATTAAGATCATTATGTTTTTCTACTATTTTATTTATTTATTTTGCTCTAGAAGTTGTTTCTACCTATAGTTTAAAATTTCGAACCACAATGATCAATTTCACGCTACTACTGTGTTGCCAGGGGTTGAGTCATCGTGCAGGGAAAGCACAGCTTTCTACGGACTACTTTTGGTGTTATAGATTCTATTGGAAAAAACAATATTGGTGAGGTAAAAAAAATTCAAGTAGTTTAGGATTATTATAGAATTTATACTATATAAAAAATATTATAGTCATACTCTTGTGTTGCAATCTCCACCATTACTATTGTATATTACCCTACACATATGTATAGAAAAGGTTGACTAACCAATAGGTTAAGCCTCCTAATTATTCTCAACTTGGTATCAGAGCCTTCTACCGTCAGAACTCTTCTCTCCCTCTCCCCCTGCAGTCAGCCTCATCTCTCCCTCTCCTAAATGGACTCTGCTGCTGCTGCCGCCGACTTCTCCCCTACCACCGGTGGTGCAGCCCAGCCGGCTAGCCATTCAGCAGCTGTTGCCGATGGTTCTTTCTCCCACCGGCAGCAACCCCAACCTGTAGAGTAGAACTATGGTTCCTTCTCCCATATTTCTGTCATCTCTCTTCACATCACGGGGACAACAACTCCTTCTATAGTTGCGTTGTCCAACACTCATCAAGTGGTCTCATTGAAGCTTACAACCACCAACTATCTCTATTGATGAATGCAGATGAACCCATATCTTCTTGGTCATGGTGTTTTCCACTTTATTGATGGCTCAGTGTCGTTTCCTCCCTTTCATGTTTCTGACAGTTTTGATGGTTCTTCGGCAATCAACCCCTCTTTTCTTCGTTGGAAGCAACAGGATTAGCTTATTTTAAGTGTGTTACTCTCCTTTTTCTTCATGGACATCCTGCATCTTGTGGTAGATTGTTAGACTTCTTCTTATGTTTGGCGCACTCTTGAGAAAGCGCTTGCTTCTCCATTGAATTCTCGCATTATGCAACTCCATGGATCTTTTTAAGATCTTCGATAAGGAGATGCTTCATTTACTACATACATGCAACATGCCAAGTCATTATTTGATGAATTGACTACTGCTGGCCGACCTTTTTCTCTTAAAGACTTCACCCTCTATATATTTCATGGTCTTCACGGTGAGTTTAAAGACTTGGTCACTAGTCTTGTAACCAAGGCAAAATTGTTGTCATACGCCGACCTTCACAACCATCTTTGGTCACTAGTCTTGTAACCAAGGCAAAATTGTTGTCATACGCCGACCTTCACAACCATCTTCTTACTTATGAGTTTCAGCACAAGTCTTCTCTTTCAGCCATGGCTGTAAATCCACCTCTGCTACCCATACCTTCTCTGTTGCCCTTTGCTCACCTTGCCCAGCATCAGCACTGGTCTAATTTTAGCTATAACAGAGGACATTCACGCAGCTACTAGCACCCCAACAACAGTCGGTATAATAGCCAACACAGGTCTAATTTTCAGGGTGTTCATTCTTTTGCCTCTGCAGACTGGAAACAGAGTAACTGGCAATAGACCAGATGGTCTGCTAGTTCTGGGCAGTGGCCTTCTCACTAGCCTTTTGAGCAGATTATCAAGTATCAACTCTGCTTCTTTTTCGGCCATATCACCCCCTAATGTGCTCAGTTTTGCAGTAGGAGCCACCAGCCTTCTGCTCATCTTACTGTTGGTTCAGTTTCTGTAGGTAGTTGGTTCTCGGATACTGGTGCGAACTAATATGTTACTCCTGATCTTGCAACTCTAACCAATTCTGCTCCCTATCTCGGTAATGATCACTTGCATATTGGTGGCAGTAAGGGTCTTCCCATATCCTCTATTGGGCATACCATGTTATGTTCCCCTAAACGCATATTTATGTTATCTAACATTCTTCATGTTCCTCATATTACCAAACCATTGTTATCTATTCAAAAATTTTATCGTGATAATAATGTTTATTTTGAATTTCTATCCTTTGTGTTTTATGTAAAGGATCTCATCACCAAAGCAGTGTTCCTTTCTAGTTAGAGCAATGATGGTCTCTATGTTCTTTCTAAGTCTTTTGTCTCCACTATTCCTCAAGCGTATTGGTCTCCTTGCGTCTCTGCAACTTCTGATCTATGGCATCATCGATTGGGTCATCCACCTTCCTGTATTTTCAATTTGTTAGTTTCTAAAAATAAAATAATGTGTACTTTTAAGCACTCTCTTGTTCAATGTCAAGCTTGTCCGCTTGACAAGTCTTCGTATTTGTCTTTGCGACCTACGAGTCATAAAACTTCTACTTTACTTGATTTAGTATTTAATGATGTTGGGGCCCTGCTTCTATGTTTTTCTTTGATAGTTTTTGTTACTTTGTTATCTTTATCGATGCGCATACAAAATATCTATGGTAGTATCCTCTTGTTGCCAAATTAGATGTGTTTTTTATATTTCAACGTTTCCAACTGCTTGTTGGGCGTCAGTTTTCCCGCAAAATTAAATCCTTTCAAACTAATTGGGGTGGTGAATATCGCAAGTTAAACAGTTTCTTTCAAACTATTGGTATTCATCATAGGTTAATTTGTTCTCATACACATGAGCAAAATGTCAGCGTTGAAGGTCGCCATCGTCATATTGTTGAAATAGATCTTAGCCTCCTAGGACAATGTAGTGCCCTGTTACAATTTTGGAATTATGCATTTGAATCATCGATATATCTCATCAATCGCATGCCCACTCTTGTCCTCTAAAATCAGTCTTCTTTTGAATGTTTGTTTAATTGTACTCTTGATTATGATTTTCTATGTACTTTTAGGTCTCTCTTTTCCTTTTTTGCGTCCACACCATGCTCATAAGTTAGATTTCTGTTCAACTCCATGTGTGTTCTTAGGGTATAGTTCCTCTTATCTTGGTTATCATTGTCTTGATTTAGCGTCTCAACGTATATACTTCTCCCGTCATGTTTGTTTTTGTGAAAACGTGTTTCTGCTTGCAAAATCTGAACAGATAGCTCCACCCACATCCACCTCTACTTAGCCTACACATTTACCCACCTTGATTACTGATTAGTACTTAAAAGTGCATTTTTATCAAGGTTTTATATCATCATTTTGCATTTGAAGTATCAATAACACCTTAACTAAAACATGTTTTATAATAACAAGTATGATACCATAAGATACCTTTAATTTATGGTAAATGTTCATCTTAAATACGGGCTTATCACATAAATGAAAGGATTGATTGATGAGTTTAAGTACGAAAATTGAAAGGACAAAGAGAGGGCCAAATTTAGAAAAGAGATGTTGGTTTAGTCCAAACTGGAACACTGTTCGGTCATCGGGTCATATCTGGAGTTGTAGATCTTGGATTTAGGTCTGCCTTATATGAATGGAAAGCTAAGACATAGGCCTAAAACTTTCATGAGGAGTCCAAGATTTAAAAAAGGCCATTTTCAAGTCCAAATTGTAGCAACAACGGAGAAGTCCGAATCTGTCGTGCAGCCCAGACACTGTTCAGTGTTCAGCCCATATCTCGAGTTCTAGAAGTCCAAATAACCTCAACTTGTTTTTCCTGGAAAGCTGAGACAATTGCCAAGAACTTTCATGAGTATATTCAAATTATGACGTTATCAATGACGTTTTTGGCAGACAAGAAGATAAGGATTGTTACCAAGTCAAGATGTGGCCACCCACTCAACAATTAGTCAACAAATCAATAGTTCTGAATTTTGGCCTATAAAAGGAGGCATTTGCCATGTATTTTGGCATCTTGGTTTTCAGATCAAGATCATGCTCTCTCTTTATATTCTGTAATGCTAAAGTTTTGCTTATATTAATCTTTTGCTCGTGCTTTTCATTTCCTTTCCTTGTTTATTTATGTTTCTCTCTTTCATTATGTTTAGCTAAGTTTATCATGTCAAGGTGAAAAGGTTACACTAATGGTGTAAGAATAAGTATAATATGAACTCAACATGGACCTTAATGTTTGATACTAACATTGTTTTATATTTGTTATCTTGTTTACTTTTAATACTTTGCTTGTTAAATGGTTAATCTAGATTTATGTTGTATAACCCTTGGTACAGCAAATACTTGGCACTTTCATAGCCCAACCGTATGGTATAACCGACACCTGTGCTATGAAAGGAATTTGATTTGTTGTTAACATAAGTTATAATCATGAATGCCTGACAACATTTACAAGTATTAGCATTATTCGAATACGATAACTAATGTAATCATGTTAACAATTTATAATCCGATTGGAACCTTATTTGTGTGTGGTTTCCAGTTGAGTAATAAAAAGAGTTTATACTATACTTGTTTGAAATACCATTAGTGGATCCTCTAACCTTGACAATTATTTTATTATTATTTAATCCTTACATCAATATCACATCTCAAAGCTCTCTTTATTATTACTATTGTTGTTGTTGTTGTTGTTGTTGTTATTGTTATTATTGTTGTTGTTGTTATTTATAATTTATACAATTAACCTCCCTGTGGTTCGACCCTAGTCTTGCCGGGTTATTTATTACTTCGACACTCCTGCACTTGAGAGAAGATATCAATCTTTTGGTCGTGTCAATTACCTCCCCTATTTTTCATGCAGCAGCTCTGTGGCACCTCCTGCCCCATAAAAATAGCCACCCCGTTCCCCACCCTTATTTGCCACCATACCACCGTCATACAACCCTGCCCTTATGTCACCATTTGCATGTTTTTTCTGATGATCATTATGCAGGCTCAACTTCTCCTCCTTCATAATTGCATTTTTCCAAGTCTGTTACTACCGCCAGTATAGATTCTACGGCAGGCTCTCCTTCATCTATTGCTGTGAACACAGGTTCTTTGGCAGATCCCTCTATAGGTCTACAACTCTTTATTGATCTCTCCTCTTATCTGCTTCAGCAGCTTCCCAGTTCAGAGTCTTCTCCTCTTCGGTCTGCCGCCCATCAGCATCCGATGGTTCTTTGCCTACAACTGCCAAAAATTGCACTTCTCACAACGTCTGCAGCCTCCTCTATTGCACTTATCTCTCGGGTAATGTCCTCTTCTACCTCTAAGCCCATTGCCTTATCTGATGCTAACAGGAAAGGTTGTTAAAATTGCGAGTTGACTCTTAAAATCTTATGATTTTACGAGTCAACATGTATATAACGTGTCAAATCGGGTTAAAACTCGAAATCGGTCAAAATCGGTAAAATTGGACCGATTTTACGAGTTTGATCGATTTTACGAGTTTGACCGATTTTGAGTTTTAACCCGCAAAAGTTAAAAAATTTACTATCTCCCTGTCCGAGTCCTCTGACACTCCACTACATAGTCCCCACTCCCCAATCTCCCCAACATGTTAGTAACAAGTATGAGGCGTGACATGGTGCTATGCGTGATGAAATTCAGGCCTTACGCTCCAATAACACCTGATCATTGGTTCCCTTTCATCCTTCGATAAATGTTGTTGGTAGTCGGTGGGTGTACAAGATAAAGCGTCGTATGATTGTAGTATTGAGCGATGAAAAAAACAACCCAATTTAATCAGGGTTAAAATGCTAAAACTCGCATCCCTAGTCATGAGACCATGATATTCCCATAGAAAATAAATCAAAACAGATTATAAAACTCAATTCCAAACCGACTCAATATTGAATGATCCAATTGGAAAAAAAATTCAATTAAAAAAATAAAAAAACAACCTGAGTCATCTCAGGTTAACCCGTTAAGCACTATGCACGGGTCATGAGGCCGAAATAACCTAATAAAAAGCAAACAAAATAAATTATGAAGTCTAATTCCTAATTAACACAATATTAAATGATGAAATTGAGAAAAAAAGTTAATCAAAAAAACAAATTCGAGCCAGCTAAGTTAACCTATCAAACCCGCGATTCATGTCATGAGAGTGGGATAACCCAATAAAAAATAAATATAATATTAAATGATAAAAAAAAACATTGATTGAAAAAAAAAACAATCACTTGTGCAAATAATGTTAAGGTAGGGTTTTCACTCTAGATTGCTACAGTAATAATTCTGTATAATTTATTTCCAAGCTAAGTTTTATAAATATAGAAGCATCAAAGGGAAGAAAAATTAAAAATTGTATAAGGGTTTATATTATATTAGTTTTTAGATCTTAATTAGAAAATATTAGACTCTGGGAGGTGTAATTTTTTATTATGATATCGATATTTAAAGCATGTCTTACATTCACTTGGCCATATTTATATTTCAAGTCAATGATTTATTTTGAAATTAGGATAATTTTTATTTTTTAGGAGGATGACATGCATAGGATAGTTTTATGATCTGCTAATTTTTTTGTAGTCTAAGATTAGCAAATAAAATTAGAAAAGTAAAAAACTAATATATGTTTAGTTTATAAATATGCAATATAATAAATATATGGCTACTTGCAACCATAATAAAAAGACTAGTATGCTACTAAAAATATATATAATATTGTATAAAAAATATAATCACAATTCTAGCATGCATACTAATGTATATGATTAAATAAAAATAAAAAAGATATTTATTTGTTGAAGCATTTTAAAATTGATTAAGCTTTGTTGTTGTTAAGGATCAATTCTTTACTCTTACGGCTTTATTACTTATTACTTGGTGCAATAAGACTTTCTTCAATAGGCCTCCTAAATTTTAAACACACCATCTTATTTAGGTACACTCATAAATAAGGTTCTATGAACCAATGGAATATTGCTTAACAATCTCTCTACATGGAGTGAACCTAAACTCTAGATTAAGAGAAATTTTGGAAGTAAAAACAAAGATTTAAAAAATAGAAAATAATGTTAAAGAATAAGGTGAAGAAGAGTGTCAAATTATATCAAAACAATGCAGAATTAACCAACCTCAAACACTTTTCTCTAGGTCCTTTTTATAGAGACTTTTAGGAATTGAAAACTGGTGGACTTCTTCCACTAACAACTTTGATTATCCACAACAAAAGAAAATTAAACATGAATGTTTTTGGATTTAAATCATGTGATTTTTTAGTTGAAAGAGTTTTGGAAAATCTGATCAATTTCTTCCTTTCATGGACTGGACAAACCAATAGACTAGAAGACATAATTCTTCATGGACTAGGTCCATGTCCAAATTTTAGTCGGTAAAAAATAATCTTTAGTGACCCAAAATATTATTTTACAATAAACTCAAACACATATCTAGACTAGGCCTGACCCGCAAATTTGTGTTTAAGTGTAAAGTTTACTTTACTAAAGACTTCTCCCCTCTAAAAGCTTTGGTATTCTTTAAACCCCATTTTAACTTTTCATTTTATAAATACGAAAGATTTTTTTTTCCTTTTCCATGTGGAATTCTTTCATATGGTTTTGAGTTTTATCAAAACATGTCAACTAATAGTTCTTTAAGATAAATTTCTTTTCCATTTATAATTTATTTAAATCATGTTAAAGAATTTATATTGGAGATTAAATTCCAAGTTCCAACCCAAAAAAAAATGTACCACATTTTTAATTTGATCTTAAATGTTACCATTAACCATGTTATTAAACTAAATTTCCAACATTTTATTGTATTTTCTGGATTTCCACATCAAAGTAAGTGAACTAATGGACACTTGATATTAATACTTAATGTTTTGCATGTTTTTTACGATGATCCATATGACCATATTAATTATCTCTATATCAACGAATGAACCACAACTAGAAGATATTATTCCATCCCTGCTGATGGAATACATTTGTGTACAATGGTCATCCAAAAACAATTCCTTCCAGCTGAGGTGTATTGGATTGTTCATTGTTAGTATATGCGTGGACAAATTGAACTTGTATCAATATTCGAATTTCTTTTGATATAGGCACTGTTTAGGGATGCCATGGTTCAATAATAATAAAAAAAGTTACAGTATTTTTTTGCCTATATATTCTTCATTTTTTTTTTGAAGTATTTAGGGGATGATGTCCTCATTGAAATTAAGGTGATAATATAATATAATTTATTAAATTACTAAATTGATATTACGATTTCCCAAATAATATTATTTAATTAGGTATATTAAAGGAAAGTAAATTACCATTTGTATCAACTATATATAAGCTAAGGACAAGGATCAAGATGAAGACGTCATATCTAAGATTAATGTAGTCTCTTCACTATTCGGCATGTCGTATACTATATGCATGAGCTTCAATTTAAATTGATATATGTATATTAGTCCTAAATATTACAAACTGTAATTAGCTATATAAATCTTTTATCTACCATACATAAATATAAAACACCATCTCTCTATCATGTGGAGTTAAATTATCATTTATTATTATTATTATAACACATAAGTTAATATAAATTTCATAAACTATATATTCTACCCGTCCAATAGACAGAAATAAAGCTAGTGCATATATAATCTGAAGACACACAGACTGGGATAGAAGCGCAAGCGTGAGCCCCTTGATATTAACGAGACTCTCCATTTACTTAACACACTGTGTATTATTTAATCGACATGTAGCATACTATATATTCTACCCTGCACGAGAACGCGACATTGTGGAGTTCTTTTAGAGATCTTTGTTTAGATAAAAAGTTGTTTATTATTATCATGATTATTAAGAATTCTAATTAATTTTTAGAGATTCTAAACTAGAAATTAATTGTATAAAAAAAGATATTAATACTCCTATTACATCCCTACCTAAAATAGGTTACATTGTTTTTCTTTATTTATGATTGCTATGGTTTAAAGATGTTTTTATTTCTATAAGTATATCTATGATGAGATTGCTACGATGAGTAAACTCTAGTTTTTTAAGTCATAACTGGAATTTAATTAAAATGAACTCTAAAACCAATACCCAATGCAAGATTCATCGGATGAATTTGCAGAAATGAAAACCCAACAGACCAGAAAACCAATAAAACTAAAGCAAACCTAAAATGGTCATTTTAAGCTTCTAAAGCATGCCTCCTTTATTCCCCTTCTAAAACTAGTACATCTAACGACATTATTTTGGCTAATATCTACAAATTAGGGGTTTTATTTGGGACCTAGTATTTTTTAATTTTATCCCTATTCTTCCGATTTCATTTGATTTTACCCATAATTAACCCCCTAACTTTCTAATTTCATGCAATTGCGTCCTTGTTAGATTCATTTGTCAGCCCTAATTTTAAGCGTCTTTTACGAGTTGATCCTTGGTCTCTGATTTGTTCAATTAGACCCTCAGATGACCATCAAACTTTTCATTTTCTTTGATTTGACCCCTGATTTCACTTCATTCCAATTCCTAAAGTCATGCACATTTTGCAAGTTGGTCATTGGTTTATAAATTATTCAATTAAGTCCCTATTTGCTCACCAGACTTTGAATTTTGTGTAATTAAGCCCCTGATTTGACCAATTAAACTTTTCAAAATCCAATTTTAGTCCCTAAACTTTATTTCTTTCAATTGATATCAAAATTGACTACTAAAAGTTGATTTCCCTTGCGATTAAGCCCTCAATAAATTTAATTAAACCTTTCAAAATTCCAATTAAGTCCTTAAACACACAAAAAAAACATTTTTACTAATGAGCCCCTTTGTCAATCAAGATCTTGGGTTACCATTTTGGACATTTTGATATATCAACTTTCACTTAGTGTTTTAGTCTTTCACCATTATACTTGAGCAATCCTTTTCATGCTTACTTCATGTGTATTTTCTTATATATTATTATAGAATGTATCTATATTGGAAATATTATAGGTATATTATAGAGGAAATATTGTAATCATACTCTTGTGTTGTAACCTCCACCATTACTATTATATATTGCCTTACACATATATATAGAGAAGGTTGACTAACCAATAGGTTAAGCCTCCCAAATATTCTCAACTTGGTATCAGAGACTTCTGCCGTCAGAACTCTTCTCTCCCTCTCCTCCTATAGTCAGCCTCCTCTCTCCCTCTCCTAAATGGACTTTGTTGTTGCTGCCGCCTTCTCCCCCCACCAAACCGGTGGTGCAGCCCAGCCAACTAGCCTCTCAGAAGCTGCTGCCGCTAGTTCTTTCTCCCACCAGCAGCAGCCCCAACCTGCAGAGCAGAACCATGGTTCCTTCTCCCATGTTTCTGTCATACCTCTTCACATCATGGGGACAATAACTCCTTCTATCATTGCGTTGTCCAACACTCATCAAGTGGTCTCATTGAAGCTTACGACCACCAACTATCTTTATTGGCGAATGCAAATGAAGCTATATCTTCTTGGTCAATGTGTTTTCCACTTTGTCGAAGGCTCAGTGTCGTGTCCTTCCTCTCATATTTCTAACTATTCTGATGGCTCTTATTTGGCAATCAACCCTCTTTTCTCTGTTGGAAGCAACAAGATTAGCTTATTTTAAACGCATTACTCTCCTCTCTCTCCATGGACGTCCTACATCTTATGGTATATTGTCAAACTTCTTCTTGTGTTTGGTGTACTATTGAGAAAACACTCGCTTCTCTGTCAAATTCTCGTATTATACAACTCCATGGGTCTTTTCAAGATCTTCAGCAAAGAGATGCTTCGGTTACTATATACATGCAACACATCAAGTCATTATATGATGAATTGGTTATTGCTGGTCGACCCTTCTCTCTTAAAAACTTCAACCTCTATATATTTCATGGTCTTCGTGGTGAGTTTAAAGACTTGGTAACTAGTCTCGTGACAAAGGTAGACCTGCTGTCATACGCGGACCTTCACAGCCATCTTCTTCCTCATGAGTTTCTACATAAGACTTCTCTTCCATCCTTGGCTGCAAATCCACCTCTGTTACCCTCTGCTCATCTTGCCCAAAGCAACACAGCTTCAGTTTTGGCCATAATAGAGGTCATTCCCGTGGTAACTAGTGCTCCAACAGTAATAGGTATAGCAACCATGACAAGTTTGATTTTCATGGTTCTCATTCCTCTGCTCCTACGGACTAGAACCAAGGTCATTGGCAGCAGCCCAGACGGCTTGCTGCTGGTGGGCAGTGGTCCCCTCATCGGTCCTTTAAATAGAACGTCAAGTGTAAACTATGCTTCTCTTTCGGCCACGCAACCCCACAATGTGCTCGTTTTCGTAGTAGTGGTCACCAGTCCTTTACTCATCTTGCTATTGGTCCGGTTTCTTCCCCTACTTGGTTCCTGGACACTGATGCGAACAAACACATTATGCATCTTGCGACTCTGACCGATTCTGCACCCTATCTTGGTAATGATCACTTCCATGTTGGTGATGATAAGGGTCTATCCATATCCCATATTGGACATACCATGTTACGTTCCTCTAAACACACCTTTATATTATCTAACGTTCTCCATGTTCCTCACATTACCAAACCATTGCTATCTATTCAGAAATTTTATCGTGATAATAATGTTTATTTTGAATTTCATGCCTCTGTGTTTTATGTAAAGGATCTCACCACCAAACCAGTGCTCCTTTTCGGTCATAGCAATGATGGTCTCTATGTTCTCTTTGAGTCTTCTGCCACCACCATTCGTCAAGCTTATTGATCTCCTTGCATCTCCACCACTGATGATTTGTGGCATCGTCGATTGGGTCATCCTACTTCCCGTATTTTCAATTTGTTAGTTTTCAAAAATAAAATAATGTGTAACAACAAATATTTTTGGTTAAAAAGGGGTGTTATTATCGACTTACTAGTAAGTCCTCAAATATTTTTGTTACGACGCATGGAAAAGGGGTGTTTCACAGCAACCTATTTTAACCAACTAGTAAGTCCTCATACATATAGGGTTGTAAAAAAGGTGTTTTTCATTTGAATGGTGATGGTTGCAGCGTTTGGAGTGGTCAGAAACATCACATTCATTCATCTGAAAGTGTCTACCTGATCAACCACAAACTAAAGAAGAAGATCCACAGTACCTTGAACGACACTATTTTAGCTAATCCCTATAGATTAGGGTTTTTTTTATTTGGGACCTGGCATGTTTTAATTTGATCCCTATTTTTCTGATTTCATTTGATTTTACCCGTAATTTACCCTCTAACTTTCTAATTTCATGCAATTGCATCCCTGCCAGATTCATTTGTCAACTCTAATTTTGAGCATCTTTTACAAGTTGATCACTGATCTCTGATTTGTTCAATTAGACCCCTAGATGACCATCAAACTTTCAATTTTCTTTGATTTGACCCCTGATTTCACTTGATTCCAATCCCTGAAGGCGCACGCATTTTGCAAGTTCGTTATTGGTTCATAAATTGTTCGATCAAGTCCCTATTTGCTTACCAAACTTTGAATTTTATGCAATTAAGCCCCTGATTTGACTAATTAAACTTTTCAAAATCCAATTTTAGTCCCTAAACTTTATTTGTTTCAATTGATATCAAAATTGACTCCCGAAAATTGATTTCCCTTGCGATTAAGAGGCAGCAAGCGTTTATAGATGAGTTCAATTGGTGTATCTTTTTCTACTATTTTATTTTTTTCGCTTTCTAAGTTGTTTCAACCTATATTTCAAAATTGCGAACCACATTCTCAGGGGTCGAGTCATCGATCGTGCAGACAAAACATAGCTTTTCTACGAACTGCTTTTGGTTCTACGGATTCTATTGAAGGAAAAAAAAGTATTGATTAGAAAAAAAAAATCCAATTAGTTTACGAGCAATGTTTATGTATTGAATAATCGATTAATCTCTTAATTCTATTAAATATAATTCATTTTCTCTAGTCAAAGTAGTTAATATCTAGGTTCTATTTTGTAGATTTGAAGACTCCCAAGTGTTTAAGTAAATATCTTTTTATAAAGATAAAGTGCAATGATATTTTAAAGAGATGAACTCTGAAAATATACTAAAAATATTGAGAATGAAGAGATTATCAGTGCAATGATATTTTAGAGAGATAGACTCTGAAAATATACTAAAAATATTGAGAATGAAGAGATTGTTATTGCAATGATATTTTAGAGAGATACACTCTGAAAATATACAAAAAATATTAAGAGTAAAGAGACTGGCCACTTAGAGTTTGAAGGATTCATGATGGAGATTTATGTTTTTAATTTATAGGATTAAGATCATTAACTAAAAAGTTACTTATCAATGAAATTGGTGTATGTTTTTCTACTATTTTATTTATTTATTTATTTCACTCTACAAGTTGTTTCTACTTATATTTTAAAATTACGAACCATGATGATCAATTTCACGATACTACTGTGTTTTTAGGGGTCGAGTCATCATGCGGGGAAAGCATAGCTTTTCTATAAAGTACTTTTGGTGCTACAAATTCTATTGGAAAAAAATTATTGATGAGGTAAAAAAAAATCAAGTAGTTTAGGATCAAGGTTTACGTGTTAGATAATTGGTTAATCTCTTAGTTCTATCAATTTGATCCATTTGCTCCCGCCAAAGTGGTTGATACCTAGGTCCTATTTATAGATTTAGAGACTCGAGGATGCTCAAGTAAGTATCTTTTTATAGAGATAAAGTGCAAAGATATTTTATAGATATAGACTCTGAAAATACGCAAAACAATGTTGAGAATGAATATATTATCCACCTAAAGTTCGAAGGATTCATGGAGTATGAGTATTGTCCTTATGTGGAGAGAAAGAGCCGAAGTGTAATTTTATCCTTGTGATATTTTAAGTGGTATTCTGCTTAAAATAATATATATTGAATCAATATAAAGTATTGAGGGACTTGTATGGGGTCTTGGAAATTTTGATTAGTAGAAAATTTTTGTTTCTACACATATGTTAGGCTTAGAAAGTTCAGTAGAGACTGTAATTTTTGTTGCATCTTCAGTATTGATTTTAGCCTTTTCCTTCGACTCTAAAGCTAGTTATTTTATCCTTGTGATATTTTAAGTGGTATTCTACTTAAAATAATATATATTGAATCAATATAAAGTATTGAGGGACTCGTATGGGGTCTTGGAAATTTTGATTAGTAGAAAATTTTTGTTTCTACACATATGTTAGGCTTAGAAAGTTCAGTAGAGACTGTAATTTTTGTTGCATCTTTAGTATTGATTTTAGCCTTTTCCTTCGACTCTAAAGCTAGTTATTTTATCCTTGTGATATTTTAAGTGGTATTCTACTTAAAATAATATATATTGAATCAATATAAAGTATTGAGGGACTTGTATGGGGTCTTGGAAATTTTGATTAGTAAAAGCTAGTTATTTTTTTTATGTGATAAAGATTTTAAAGAAAAGCTTGGATTTTTGGGTGACTTTTGGTGATATTTCTGGTGGGGACTTGTGATGGCTCTAAAGATCGAAGGTTTTGATGGGTGGTGGGTGGGTCTGCTATTATGAGAGAGAATAACTATTTTCACGGGCTGCGGGTTTGAAGAAAGATGAGGTTGGTTGATTGTGAGTATGAGAGTAATTTTTTAGAAGAAGAGCTGTGATTTTTGACAGAAAGAGGTGAGAGAGTAGAGAAGGTTAACATGAAGTGAGATAATGAGTTGTGTGGTAATTGTTACTTTACATTCTTTAATATATATAGGTATTATTGCCTTTTCGTTGATTTTCAAAATATACTTTGATGAAGGTTGCAAAGTGCAATATTGAAAAACATGGTTGTAAAATGAAAAAAATAATCAAACCATAGGATGATCAAAGTAATTTACCCTAAAATTTAATTAGTAATATACAAATTGTCATACTTGGTGAGCACAATAATATAAAGGTAAGAAATCAGTTCTACCATATGAATTTATTTATGAATTTCTATCCATCCATGTCAGCTTTGGTTTTATTTACATACCCTTTAAACTCTAAGAGTATGTTTTAAACTTTACTTAAGATTATTGGTCAACTAAAAGGCTAAATAATCTGCTTTGGGATGCCAAAATAATTAGCTTTAAAGGTCAACTATATGATCAAATAATAAGCTTTGAGGCCACAATAATATTTTTCAATGCAAGCTCTTGCTAATTAGTCTATTCATCGATCAAAAGTTGCACTAAAACTCCTATCTCAAGGTATATTTAACCATCAATCTTATCAACTAGAATAACTTTCTAAGATGCAAATTGGGAGATACTAACATTAGGAAGGAATGACAAAGCAGACATGACCTCTCTATATATTACAGTCATTTTCAAATTATTGAGAAAATCACTTATTTTTGATCCCTAATTATCACATATGCTAAGGGAACTAGTAAGATCTTTTTAGGATGACCATTAGAAATCAAAGGATGAGGCAGATAACGAGTGAGAGAAGGAAACATGCAAAGACATGAAGTAAAATCTAGAAGGGTCCTAAGTCATTACAAGTGGTGCTTGAGCTTCCAGCTATGAGGATCTCAACCCTAATATAAGTGCATAGTTCTTCCCTTCATGAAGACTGCGTGTTTGGTGGATGGAGTAATACTATAGTTTTCTGGAATGGTGAAGATAGCAGTTGCTGCTTTATTTTCTAAACCTTTGTGGCTTATTCATGACTATATTATTAGTTCCATTGGGAAAGGTTTCTCCAACTCATGAACTATGAGGTTGCAAAAACTAAGATTGTAAAAGATGGAAGGTTGCCTGTCCAAATTTGATGGATGTAAAATGCAAACCGAAAAATCAAGAATTTATACATGAAAAAAAGAGAGGAGAAAATAAGAGGACATAATTTGTGTTCTTTTAAGCAAACCAAGCTGATATAATAAATAATCTAAGAAAAAAAACATTAATACTCATGCTAGTGAAACAATAAAATTGATTAATTATAAATTATAGAATAACGTGGGTTTTTTTAAAATGGATTATGGGTTTTAGTCAATCAACGTTGGACTTATTATATATTGTTTATTGATAAGTGCAAAATATACATATGTTTTTATTCCTTTTACACTATGTTTTTTTTAATGTATTTTGAGCTTATCTGAACTTATTGGACGTTATTTTTATGAGTTTGGCATGCATAGAAGACTTTGTGAATTAATTGCTAAAAGATAAGAATATCTTCATTTTATGTTTTGGATCTTGCTTCTTATGACATGTTTTTTACCTAGTTATAATTTCTGAATGTGAACGTGGGCTGAATCAAAGTTAAAGTGCACATATCAAGCTTTTCAGAAAGGTATTATGGGTAGAAATTTGAAGGAAAAATAAAGTCATTTTAAAGGTGCAAATCCGGACGCAATCTGAAGGATGAGATTGGTCTTTTGATCTGATAAGAAAACTAGCAGTGTCGAGCATCCTACTATGGCTGTGACTCTGACATGGAAACGGCGGGTCTTAGGACCCAATAAAGATGCAGATCAATCCTCTAACATGCCATAAATGAAATAATACAGCTGGGATGGTCGGATATTGCAAGAAACCAAATAAGAAACAAAGTCTAAGTTGCAGTAGAGTTGGAATTACAGTACAGTTGTGATAGTAGCAAAGTCCGTTTTCAACACAAATTCTGAGGGATTTAACCAACATTAAAGACCAGATAAAGAAGGAAGGAGTTAAGTAGTATAAAGACTCCTAATTAGCCTAAGAATTCTGAAGAAATTCGGCAGCCAAGAGAGAATAAATAGAGCATAACACAACTGAAACAGGAGCTCTGCAACATTCTTTTCTTCTCTGCTTTTGTTAATTTTCCAGGAACTATGAACTAATTCCTAATTTTGGTTTAAGAGGAATACACACCATCTTCATTAGCAAGTTGTGAGAAGTAACGTTATAATTATAATTCTTTCAGATTTAAGTATTTATTTTTTCTTATTCAGAAGTATGGTATTGATTGTTATTCAAGCTTATTGAATTGTTTTTGATAAGGCATGTATGCTTTCTAATTTTTTTCAATATGTAATTGTTTTTAGGGACTAAAGTAAGAAACAAAAGAATTAATTTGATTGCTACAACTCTCATATTGATTTGTTAAGGAAAGTTGAAACAAGGTTTATGATAATTGAGAGGCTTAACATAATAAGATAGCCACATCTGCTATTTATATGATTAGGGCAGTACATGTGTTATAGTGTAACATACTACATGCGATAAGTGAAAACATTAATTATACAATATTTCTTATTCTAACACATTCCATAATACACCCCCTCAAGCTAAAGGTGGGTTATCCACATGAAGCTAGGAACGTAAAAGAGCAAATGTAGAGTGAGAGAGTGGCTTAGTAAGAACATTTGCTAATTGATCTTTGGAGGAGATAAAGCGAATTTGAGTCTCCTTTTTAGACACTAAATCATGAAGAAAGCGATAATTGACACGACCAAAAGATTGATATCTTCTTCCAAGTGTAGGAGTGTCGAAGTAATAAATAACCCGGCAAGACCGGGGTCAAACCATATGAAGGTTAACTATATAAATTATAAATAATAATAATAATAATAATAATAATAATAATAATAAGTTGAAGAGAGCTTTGAGATGTGATATTGATATAAGGATTAAACAATGATAAAAACAATTATTAAGGTTAGAGGATCCACTAATGATATTTCAAACAATTATAGTATAAACTCTTATTACTCAACTGGAAACCACATACAAAGGAGGTTCCAATCGGATTATAAATTATTAACATGATTACATTAGTTATCTTATTCGAATAATGCTAATACTTGTAAATGTTGTCAGGTATTTATGATTATAACTTATGTTAACAATAAATCAAGTTCCTTTCATAGCACAAGTGTCGGTTATACCATACGGATTGGGCTATGCAAGTGCCAAGTATTTGTTGTACCAAGGTTATACAACATAAATCTAGATTAACCATTTAACAAGCAAAGTATTAAGAGTGAATAAGATAACAAATACAAAACATGTTAGGATCAAACATTAAAGTCCATGTTAAGTTTATACTATACTTATTCTTACAGCATTAGTGTAACCTTTTCACTTTGACATAATAAACTTAGCTAAACATAATAAAGAAGAGAAACATAGATAAATAAGATAAGAACATAAATAAGATATAAGCTAACTAAGTAAAGGAAAGGAAATGAAAAGCATAAATAAGAGATTAATATAAACAAAACTTAAACATTACAAAAATATAAAGAGAGAGAGCAAGAACATGATCTTGATCTAAAAACCAAGATGCCTAAATGCATGGGAAATGCCTCCTTTTATAGGCCAAAATTTGGAATTATTGATTTGATAACTAATTGTTGAGTGGGTGGCCACATCTTGACTTGGTGACAATCCTTATCTTCTTGTCTGAACAAAACGTCATTGCTAATGTCATAATTTGAACATATTGTCTGCATGAAAGTTCTAGAAAATTGTCTCAACCTTCCAACAAAAAAAGAATCAATGCATTTGGACTTCTAGAACTCGAGATATGGACTGAACACTGAACATTATCTAGGCTGCAAGACATATTCCGACTACTCTGTTATTGCTAAGATTTGGACTTCCACACAGCAGAATTGAGTGTTTTACTTCTCATGAATGTTTTAGGCCTATGTCTTAGCTTTTTAGCCATATAAACCAAATTGAAATCCAAGATCTACAGCTTCAGACATGACCCAATGACTGAACAGTGTTCCAGTTTGGACTAAACCAGCATCTCTTTTCTAAGCTTAACCCTCTCTTTGTCTTCTCAATTTCAGTAGTTAAACTCATCAATCAATCCTTTGATTTATGTGATAGGCCTGCATTTAAGATGAATATTTACCATAAATTAAAGGTATCTTATAGTATCAGACTTGTTATTATAAAGCATACTTTAGTTAAGGAGTTATTGATGCTTTAATTGCAAAATGATGATATAAAACCTTGATAAAAATGCACTTTTAAGTACTAATCAATAATCAACTTCAACATGTTTTGTTCAAGCATGAAAAATCGGATTAGCAGACAAATAAGTAGCACCCAAATTATCACACCAGATAGTAGTAACAAAACTAGCGGAAAAACACAGATTTGTTAAAAGATAGCGTAACTAAAAAACCTTAGCAGTACCATCAGCCAAAGCTTTATACTCTGCTTTAGTAGAGGAGGGAGCAACAGTGCGTTTCTTCCCAGATTTCCATGAAACAGGGGTGATACCAAGAAAAACAATATATCCACCAGTAGATTTTCGATCATTAACACTCCTCGTCCAATCAGCATCAGTTAACCCATGAAGTGATAAAGAGGAGCCACGAGTAAGGTGGAGGTCATAAGAGGATGTACCTTTCAAGTAGCGCAGTATACGTTTAATAGCAGCCCAATGACTCTCAATAAGAGCATGCATAAACTGACAGAACTTGTTTACAGCATAACAGATGTCCAGTCTAGTAAATGTGAGATACTGAAGAGTACCAATAATTTGTCGAAAAGGAGTAGCATTCGAGAATAATACATTAGACTATAGATCAATCTTGGAAATAGAGGCTAGTGTAGGGCTGAGCATTTCCGGTTCGGTCCGGTTTTGAACCAAAATAAACAACCAAACCGAATTATTTTTTTTTAATTTTTTGAACCGAACCGAACCGAAAACCGGTTCAAACCGATTAATTTCGGTTCGGTTCGGTTCAGTTTTTTTCCCTTCCAAACCGGTTCAAACCCAATGGTCCTCTACATGTCAACTAGTAATATTCCTCCCTCTGTTTTGGATCACTGGCCAGGTCTAATGTGGCTTTTGAGAAAACAATACTTCAGTCCCCAAAATGTTGTTTTTCCCTCCCCAAACACTCTGCTGCTGCATCACTTGTCATCTCAGATGCTGAAATTTGAATAAGAAACAAGCAGAGCATAGGCCTCAATTAGTAATCAGAAAAGTAGGAGCCTTTCTTCAATCTTTAAAAAAAATAAGTGAAAGTAAAATAATGTACTGTTTGACAAATTATTTGAGATGCCTGCAACTTCTGGTAAGCAAACAGTCTTGTTGGTAGAGACTAACGTCAGAGATGGGATTTTTTGACGGAATAGAGAATGGAGGGGGTTTTCTTGGTGGATCTGATAGTCCTCTATTTGGCTGTTAGTAGAGCCAACCACAGACTCAACAGGAAAACTAAGATCCGAAGAAAACCCAAAGGAACCAAATCCATAAGATCAAATCAGAGCAGATAGTAGAGGGAAGGGAGAAAAATCAAAACAGAGCAGAGAGTAGAGGGACAAGAGAAAAAAGAGAGTAAAATGAGAGAGAATGAGATATGCAGAGAAGGGAGGGGAAGGGAGGGGGGCGGCTAAAGGGTGAATGTTACTTTAGGGTTAGAAAACATTCCTTTTATAGTTGTTTTTTTTTAAGTGCTGGATGGTTGAACCGGTTCGGTTCGGTTCGGTTCAATCGGTTTCAGACTTTAGAAACCGAAACCGAACCGAACCGGAATTTTTTTGTGATTTTTTAATCGGTTAATTCGGTTTTTTTTTTCGGTTCGGTTTTTTTGATTATTTTTTTTCTGGTTTTCTCGGTTTAATCGGTTTATCGGTTTTTTTGCTCACCCCTAGGCTAGTGTATCAACAGGTTTATAGGATGACATACCAACATGACAGAGAATATCAAGAACATATTTATGCTGACTCAGCATGAGTCCCATATTGGTAGCAATGACCTCAACCCTAAAAAAATAATGAGCATTACCCGAGTCACGGAGCTTAAATTCTAAACTCAGTAAGGTAATCAGGCGATAAATTAAGGTAGAGTTGTTACCAATAAGTAAAATGTCATCAAAATGGACAAGTAGATAGCAAATATCATGATTCCTTGTCAGAACAAAGAGAGAGGTATCAACTTTGAAAGCCCGAAAACCAATAGTCTGAAGAAAGTCACTCAGGCGGGTGTACCAAGCCCGAGGGGCTTAGTTTAGACCATACAGAGACCTGTGAAGAAGACATACATGATTTGACAAAGTAGAGTCTACAAAACCTGTGGGTTATGCCATATAAACAACCTCTCGAAGTCAACCATTGAGGAAGACATTATGGACATCAAGTTGTCGAATATGTCATCCTTTTTACACGAAAATAGTGAGAACTAACTGAATAATAGTCGGTTTAACAACAAGACTGAAGGTTTCTGAGTAATTAATGCCTTCCTGTTGAGTAAACCCACATGTAACCAAACGAGCTTTATAGCAGTCAATAGCACCATCAGATCACTAAACGAGCTTTATAGCAGTCAATAGCACCATCAGATCGATGCTTTATTTTGTACACCCATCGACTACGAACCATATTCATTGAGGGATCAAAAGGTACCAAGGATCAAGTACCATTGGCATGTAAAGCTATAATTTCAGACTTCATGGCAGTATGCCAGCATATAAAACAGTCGACCTCCTTAAAAGTAAGAGGTCTGAAAGTGGAGGGAGACATTACCCGTGAGACTAGAGGCTGTGAGGAAGAAGCAACGAATGAAATGATGTTGGCAATCCTGTTATGTCTGGGACGCAGCACCATGAGGTGTTGTCACTGTGCTGGAGGAGCAAGGGTCTGAACAGGGGATGGTAGTCGTGAAAGATTATAATTGGACAGATCAACACAGAGGTCCATACTAGGTGAAGATATGAAAGATGATCTGAATGGAGAGGAAAAGCTGGATGACTATGCTGGAGAGACAGCAGCTGGAAGAGACAGACAACTCCGGCATTGCAGACCTTGTACCTGCAAAATGATCAATAGATATGGAGGCAGATGGTGATAAGGGGACAACGGGGTTAAAGGATGTGGGTGGTGTGGTTGATGGTGTGGCAAACAGAAAGATGGTGAGCGAGGGAAGGTGTGTGACAGTGGTAGACGGATGGGTATAGCTGGTGGATATAAGGATATGGGTAGACTCAAGAAACGGAAACACTTGTTCATAAAATCAAACATGACGGGAGATATAGATACACTTACACGATAAGTCAAGATAATGATACCCTAGATGAGATGAACTATAGCCTAAAAACACAAATGGAGTAGATTGATAGATAGTCTAACTTATGAGTATTATAAGGTCAAAGGAAGGGAAAACATAGGCATCCGAAAGTACATAAAAAAGCATAATTAGGTGGTTAGCGAAGCAGACATTCAAAAGGAGATTTTTTGCGTAAAACATGTGTAGACATATGATTAATGAGGTAAGCAGAGGTTTCAAAGGCATAAGTCCAAAATTTTAAAGGTGTCTCACAATGACCAAGAAGAGTAAGACCAATTTCAACAATATAACGATGACGATGCTCAATAGTACCATTTTATTCATATGTATGTGGGCATATGAGGTGATGATGAATACCAATGGTTTTAAAAAATAAATTTAATTTACGATATTCACCACTCTAGTCAGTTTTAACAGATTTAATTTTTTGAGAGAATTGTCATTCGACGAAGACCTGAAATTGATGAAACACATTGAATACATCAGATTTGATGACAAGAGGATAAAACAAGATAAATTTTGTATGCGCGTTCGTAAAATTAACAAAATAATAAAAACCATCCAAAGATAACTTAGGAGCAGGACCCCACACATCACTAAAAACAAGTTCAAAAGGAGCAGACGTTTTATGACCCGTAGGTCCTAAAGACAGATGAGTTGATATTCTAATGGACACGCTTGACATTGAAAATTTAAATGACGAGAAATACATGCAACCTTTTTATTTGACGCTAAGAGACTCAAAACACAAGAGCTGGGATGACCAAGACGACGATGCCAAACATCGGCAGAAGTGGACAGAAAAGCTTGGGGAAGACACGTGACAGAGGACTCGGAAAGGATATAGGGATTATCTTTACTATGTCCGAAAATAAAAACTGTCTTGGTTATGAGATCCTGGACATAGAAAAAAGGAGAGTGAAACTAAAAAAAGACACAATTTTCACGACAAAATTATTGAACAAATAAGAGTCTTTTCTTAATTTATGGAACATGTAGATTATTAGATAGAGTAAAAGGTTCATTTTGGAGTATGCAAAATTTTATGAGCTGTATTAGATATAATAAGTCCCTTACTATCACCAATATACAATTGATCATTACCAAGATAAGGTTCTCCATGTGTCGTACTGGCAATGTCTGGAGTAACATGTTGATTCGCACCTGTATCGGGGAACCAAGTGACAGGATTTGATGCTGAAGCATCACTAAAAGAGAGGTTGGCCAAGGCTTGATTCCCATGATGAACAAGCTGAGAGTATTGTTGTGCAAAGTGTCCGATGTTGCTGCAAAGTTGGCATCTAATCTACTGAGGCCACTGGTTTTGCCCTTCTTGTTTCTGCTGTTGCCAATTGCTGTCGTAGTTCATGGTGTTCTACCAGGAAGAGCTCCCATTGTTTCCACAGTAAGGCTAACCATGATACTGTTTGTAATTTCTGTGAGAGTTACCTTTCCAGCCTCCTCTTCTTCCTTTGCCCCGATGAGAAGAGGAGTTATTGCCATTAAATCTAATGAAGGCATGATGTGCAACATATGCAGAGGGAGGGTGTGAAGGTGTAGGCAACAGCGGTGCAGTAGCTGGAATGGATTGAAGAGAGCTCCTGATGCGATCCAACCATCAAAGGATCCATTGAAGGTTCCATCTAGTTACTAGGCTTAGGGCTAAGAAGTTCAAAGAAGCTTTCAATGGACTTCTTCAAGATACATGGGCTAAGGTGGACTTCAAGAGGATTTATAATAATAAATAGCAAGCCTTGATTAATTTGATTCATGTTCAAGAGGGGCTTGTTGGTGGAATCAAGACCATTACACAAGGATTGGGAGAAGAAGACTAGATTCGGATAGTTTGACATTTCGATACTCTTTTAGTCATAACTAGATCTACATATCGAATTGTGATGTGATTCTAGTTGGGATGGAAACTAGACTTCCATACCTTTCCAATGGTATATGGCACGTTTTCTAATTCATTAACACGGGAGAGAACCATTCATTTTAAGTTGGGCTTTTGTTGCTGCCAAACAGAATACAGAAACAACGAACTTGTGTTATTTAATTAATTGGGCTATCAAACTTTATTTATTTTGAGAGGAGACATTTTTTTTGGGTTTTAGACTTGTTTAATTTGTTTATTTTAATTAGTTTGGACTAGTTTTAGTTTGGGTTGATTATTATTTAAATTGAATTTATGTGAGATCTATTAAGGAAACTAGGGTTTTGACTTGGAGTTTAAATACTTTTTAGGAATAATTTTAAAGAGACTTTTGATTATATTTTCAGCATTGTAGCTGACTTTTTGATTGCTTAATCTTAGTTCTTGATTGAAATGAGTATTATATCACATGTGAATTTTGACGGAAGAAAATCATAAAAGTAAACTTGTGGGTACTAAAACTTAACAGAACTTTTTAGTTTTTTCTTTCTATAAAAATGGATCTCACCTTTTTAATTCCTTGTAAGTATTGATTCTACGCTTATCGACCCATGATTGGAGGGCAGCCACCATCCTCGGCTGTACGAGAGCAGCTATGCGGCAAAGAGCATCTGGCCGAGTGATAGCATTAGTCACGTGGTTTCTAAGTCTTTTATGGGCCTCTCCCTGAACTACTACCAAAGAATTCTGGCCTAAAATATCCACGCTTGGCCACTTCAAAATAAATATGTCATTTGATTGGAAAATGAATTTACTGACTGCTGGGAAACATGCTATGATTGACGGTGATCCAAAAAGGTGGGTTCTGTACAATCCTACTCCGTCGCCGTACCTGATCATTTTAAAATCATGTTAAGGAGTCCATGCATGGAGGCTGCTTTGGTAGTGCCGACCGAGAGTGTAGTAGAAATTGGATACTGATTATATATTTCAATCCATATGAATATTAGAAAACTAAATCAGTAATACCATACTCTTATGACTCCATCCTTCCTTTACAGTAACACTAAAAAAAATTAGTTTTATTTATTAAAATGAATGGTGCGAAAGTAATCTTATGCTTCAAGAAACAAACAAAAAAAAATGCCGAAGAATGACATCATGATCTCACCGGCGTCTCTTGGAATTGATGAAATCATCTGGGCGGCCAAGAATTTTGAAGTACCAGAGGAAGGTAAGCATCTCGCCAACAAAGGGAAATC
>Ga0325403_1000686_pt1 | contig 25483 bp, 7 predicted proteins | sample PopdelMetagenome_19_FD_205665 | JGI IMG/M metagenome (GOLD analysis project Ga0325403, IMG submission 205665) | Populus deltoides microbial communities from Bellville, Georgia, United States - Xylem-PdKOR-R4 | ecosystem: Host-associated > Plants > Phyllosphere > Stem > Wood/Secondary xylem... | reverse complement strand
CAAGTGATCAGCAACCTTGTGGTCCAATATACTGCACCACCATTGCCACTCCTCGTTTAGTTGTGTTTAATTATGAAGTGTGATCCACTTTTACTCTTCTAAATAGTTCTTCTTGTCTCTTGGCTTAGACCACGCTATATGTGAAAGGTGTTTTCATTGAAGTTCATCGCGACTTTAATCAATAGCAATGCAAATAAAATTAAAGCTAAAGCTACGGGGAGTTTAGTCATAAATAAATTATTTCTTTTTTCTTCTCATTTCTGAATAAATAGAAACATTATCTACTCTACTAAAAGAACTGACCAGCTTCTCGGGAAGGAGTTGCCCCTTTTTATTGCTATTTTTTTTTCAATTTCATTGTTGATTTTGAATTGAACTTCAATATTATGTTATCCAAATAGCAAATAACCGTCTAGTATTTAGTTATAAGTGTCTATTTTTATCATCACATAATTAAATAAAAATAAATTTAAAAAAAAAACTAAAGTTGTTATATTTAGTAGAGTCTATTATCCGGATCATGGGTTCGACAGGTTAAGCTTGAAATCTATGTCAATACAATTTGTCACTATTTTTTAAAGGCAAACCAAGTTTTTTTTATTAATCGTCCAGATTTTCTTTAGACTCGTCAAGTTGACTGGATCACGTTAAGACAAATCCTATACAGGTTGATTTTAAACCAAGGATGGGCAAGAAGTTGAATCGAGAGGTTTCAAAAAGTTGAACCGCTAGGTTAGATCCCTTTTTTTAATTTTTATTTACTTTTTAATTAATATCTTCTCTCTTATTTATTAAATTACTTAGCTTAAATATTATTTCATAGTAATTAGTTTTTTTAGGGCTTTTATAATTTAATAATACTTCAAAGAAATTATTATAATCTATCTTTAAATTTTTTTTTCTTGTTAATTGTAAGACAGATTAGTTGTATTTGCATTATAAATTTAAAAATCATTTGTGTCTATATATATATATATATATATATATATACTGGAAAGGACAATTGATATTAAATATTTATATTTTTATCTATCTTTTATTTTTTGCTAGGAAAAAATCAAATTTTTGCTTTAGTTTTTAGTTAGCATTCACAACTTTATTTTGATTTATCAAGTAATATAGTTTTTTAATCAATTGTATTTGTCGTATGTTGACAATAAGGCAAGCTATTTGTAAAAAAAGGGTAAAACAGGAAAAAAAGTCACCATCTAGTTTTATGGCAACTAGAAACCCTAATTGGTCTTCAAAGATTCTAGGTAAAGGGATGATTATGTAAAGGTAAACTGCATTGTTGTTTGTTTTCAATGATAAAAGTATTTTAATGTAATTTTCCTAAATTGATATGTATATTATTCAAGATATTATTTTTATTCACAAAACAACATTAAAGGATAGAGCTCGATGTTTGACCTTACCTTCCTGGGTTATTTGGTGGACTATATTAATTGACTCTATTATATGTTAATTAATATCCAAAGAACATGGTTTATTGTGAGACCATTCCATCCTAGGTCTTTTAACAGATGATAAAATCATTTAATATAAGGTTGAGTTATTCATGATCATGATCAACTGACTAAATAATGTCTAAAGAACAAGGTCAAATTTTAGATCACTCCATCTTAGGTTATTTAGAAATGGCAAACACACACACACACATATTAAAAGGCTTAATATAGTTTGAAAATTTCATGTTATCCATTATATAGCGTCCCAAGAAGGCCCACTATTGTACCATTTCATTTTGGGCTACTTAATAAATTATAGGAATATCAAATTAAATTTGTAAAATAAAAATATTATGTGGTTACTAAAAATTGTATTAATTGATATTCTAAAGATCAAGAATTAATTGATACTGTTATTCACTTATGACATGTGAAGAACAGGGGCAATATTGAACCATAACATTCTGGGTTGATTAACAGTTAATGGAAACAATTAATTCATTGATGAAATATTAATTGATTCTATTACTTGATAATCTACATAAAAAGATAAGGCCTAGTATAAAACAATTCCATCTTGAGTTAATTAACAATTAATAGGAATAACCAGTATAAGCACAATTTTATTATTATTATTATTCTTTATTAATCAACATCCGGAAGACAAGGCCTAAGATTAGACCATGCCATTTTGGGTTGAGTAATCAATTATTATTATTAACAATGTTTTGTTTTTTCATCTAAAAATAATTGGTCCATATAATGTTCATCACAAACTTTTTCACAATAATAAAAAAAATTCTCAAATTCAAATTTCATGACTATATTCAACCATCTTATCTTATCCACCCAATCAACAAACAAATTAAACATTAATCGATCCATATTCAATCACATAAAAAACAAAACCAAATCCAATATTCAACAAATTTAACAAGCCCCTAACAAAATAATTTCAATTATTTAAAATAAATTCTCATAATATTCATGTCCATCCAATATTCATGAAAATCATGGCAAATCACAAACACACATGAATCCAAATCAATAATGTCCAAATAGTTAAAAAAACAAATATGCACAACTATGAGCATTTTGTCCTAGATTTCACAGCATTTAGCGATTTGTCAAAAAAATAATTTGAGTTTACGGATCGACCTTCCAAGGTGTTTGGCGTGTCTAGGACCTACGAAATCAAGGTTGGAGGACTGTTGGAACAATGGCAGAGCGTGTACCCACACATCACCACCATTATCAACGCATGGTTTCATATGTCGCCACTGCTGGAGGAGCATGAGCAGATGGATCCAAAGCTCCTCTGTCTCCTCTTTGCTTCTATACTAGCAGTGACTCTCACCGCTGCTCAAGAGAGAGACCTGGCCTTCCAAACCTTCGACCCTCTTCTCTCTCTCTCTCTCTCTATTATAACCTTTCTTCCTCTATAATTATTCTCTCTACAGGTTGTGTGTCACAGTTGTTGGTGCTAGTGTTGACTGTTGAATGAGTTCATAAGGGCAGTGTAGGAATCAATGATTATTGTTGATAAAGAGAATGAACGATGTAGAGAGGGGATGTGGTCGCAACTAGTGTTAGGATCATGTTGTTTGTTGTCAGGTGTTGTGTCGGGGGTAATGATTGTCTATCAAAGTGTTGGCCATAGAAGAAGTTCCTGAAGCAGGTGGAGACTCTCTTACTACCATTCACGAAGGAATTAAAAATTGTTACTGGTGTTAAGAGGTCATAATTGTAGGGGTTGTGCCTTTTCTATTGTCATCCATGGCTAGTGACAATGTTACTCACAGTAGGGGATGGTGGCTTGTCTTTGAGTAGGTTAATTATATTGGTAGTTTTTATTCGTCTGAGAGCTCATGATTTTTTGCCTTTCTTTTCTTTGTTTTTATTTTATTTTGCTTTTTTTTTAAATGAGAGAGTGTTTTTTCATGTGGGGTCTTTTTTTATTAGGATGTTACTGTGTGTGATGTGTGTATGTCTATTTATACTATAATGAACCTTCTCAACCCTTCTATCTTTTTAGATTTTCTAGAGATTTCTTCTACCTTCCTGATTTTCTAAAGAGTTCACTTCTCATAAGACAACTTTGTTTTTCCTTTTTTTTCCCCTTCCGTTTATTTTTTAAACTAAACTAGTTCTTGTTTCTTTTTTTCAATTACATTTTACTCACTAAAAAAAATCTCTTTTTTTATTGATTTTCTCTTTTTTCTTCTTTTCTACTGGATTTTTTATTTTTTAAAACTTTATCAATAAAAAAAACAATACGTGAAATGGTCTAAAATTATGAAATGACCATAAATGTATTTTTTTATGAATATTGGTATTTTTTTGTTTTTCCAATTTTTTTAAAAAAAATATGTTGAAAACAAGGGTAAAAATTGAGTGATGATAGTTACCCTCTCTTTACAAGATTTATGATACAAAGACAAGGAAAAACACTTTTCCTTGACTTTATATTGTAAGTTTTGTTGAGAAAAAAATAATTACATAAAAAGATAAATGACAAGATAAAACTTGGGATTAATATAAAGAATAAAGTGATCACCTTGGGATGCTTATGAATGAAAAGATTAGATTGGGATCCACACAAATGAAATGGATCATCTTAAGATCCATGTAAATTAGATCAATTTAGGATCTTAAGTAAAATTAGGACAACTTGGGATCCATATAACTGCAAGGATTAACTTAGAATCCACGTAAATGAAAGGATCAACTCTGGATCGATATCAAAATGATCAAATTAGGATTCATATAAAAAATGATCAACCTAGAATCTAGATCAACTTTGAATTTATTAAATGATCATCTTAGGATCTATAAAAGGATAAACTTAGGATTTATGCAAATAAGATCAACTTGGGATCCATATGAAAATATGTCAACTAGAGATCTATGCATAAGAAAATAAAAAGAATCAACTTGATATCCATGTAAATAAAAAAAAAAGGCTCAACTTGGGATCCATTCAAATGAAAAGGGATCAACTTGGGGTCCATGTAAATAAAAATGGTCATTTAGAGTTGACTATCCTCGAAAAAAATAGGGTTTAATTGTTTGGTTACCAGCTTTATCATAAAAATAAGTCAAATTATCAGGTGACTAACCTTATTATAAAATTGCAAAATGGGTTGAATTGTCAGGTGACCAACCTCAATTGTAAAACATGGTCCAATTATTAGGTTACCAACCTTAATATGAAATCCAAACAAGTTAGCTTGACTTACTTGGTTACAAGATTTGGCTATAAACCTCTTTACAATAAGGTTGAAATTGAAACTTCTTGATGGTAGGGCATCTTTTTCTTAATTGCAAGGTTGCTTCCTAATTCCAGGGTTTGATATACTGATTGCAGGGTTGGCTCTCCTGATTGCAGAGCTTGATCTCTTGATTGACCTGATGGCAAGGCTAATTCTCCTTATTGTTGGGCTGAACTTCTTAACAGTAAGGTTTGATCTCCTTATTACAGGGTTCATCTACAAGTTGACCTACTGGCAAGGCTTGATCTAAAAAATTTCTTTTTTTGGATCACACTCGATAAAATATTGTCAATAAAGATATTAAAAATTAAAAGTTAAAATTGACATAAATTTTCACACATGCACATTGCTTTTAAAAATTAACATCTTATTAGAACATTTAGTTTGGGAGTATCAACAATTTATTTTGATTTTATTTATAGAGCTTGCCTCTTGGAGTCAATGGGGAAAACATAAAATTATATTTTGAAGCTTAATCTTCTTTTTATGTCATATGGATCTTCAAAGACTTCTAGCCTTGGCTCACCTGTTTTGTTTTTGTTTTTTTTTTTTTTGGAAACAAGTGCTATATAGGCTCACCATAAATTCATCTTTCCAATAACTCTATTTTCAATCACTGGATGGGCGCAATTAGTACATCATATTAACTTGGCTCATATTGCCTGTATTTGTTTTGTCCCTAAGTGTTATTCAAGAATATTTGTTCAATATTGCTTATATTCTATTATCATAATAAAAAAAAACTAACACCACAACCAATAAAGTAGTTTTTCATTTCAGTATTTTGCATGTTATCACCATGGATTTCTTCATTTTTTAAATAGGATTGCCCACATTTGATCTAACCATGTTTATTAATCCAATGGTTATTAAAAGACACCCATGCATCACCATCATTCTCATATGTGTCTTCTACCACTCATACCCTGTGATATAGTTCTTCGAGTTATTATTTGGCTACTACCATTGCAAAAGATCTCTTTAATTTGAATTACGCCCAACTAATCTAAATGCATATATCTTTCCAGTAGCCACATAAAGGAATGCATTCATCACCCCTATCATCATTATCAAATGTTTATTCTACCATTCATGACTTGTGATGGACTTCACATAATCATCTCCAAATTGGATTGCCCCCATCTGATCTGTAAGTGTTTATCTTTCTAGTAACCATCAAATGACACACATGCATCATAAGATGTTTATTTTTCGATTCACTGTTTATGTTGGAATTCATCATTAGCTAATGCAATGGGTTCTTCAAACTAGAATGCTCCATGCTGATCCGGCTACATTTATGTTTTCAGTATCCATCAAAAGACATGCATCATCATCATTATTGTTTTTTCCAAAAACTTTACAAATCCAACCAGTAAGAATTTTGTTATAATTTGTTTTTTAAGAAGTCATCTTTTGTGTTCCGTGAGACCATACTATAAATTTTAATGATTATGTTTATGTATGTTCCATTATTAAAATGAAATCATTGAGATGTAAATTTGAAAGTATTTTCATGAATTGTACATTTATTTATTTTATCAAAAGCTCAAAACATGTCATTCAAGTGCTATGAAGCAATTTTTAGATTGGGTATATGATGAAATTAGTGTTAGTTAGGATTGTGAAGAAAATAGTTATCCCAAGAAAATGGCTATCTTTTGCAAGATGAATGGATTCTTCAGCAAGTGAAGGGTTATTTGAAGAAGAAGAAAAAGGTTGTATTCTAAAAGAAAGTTTTGGCTTATAAAATGCATCTTGCTTCACGTGGTATGAATCTATTTGAAAAACTATGATTCAATGCCATAATAAAATAATATGCAACGCACAAAAAAAAATGATGATTTTATTTAAAAAAACATTTCTCTTTTGTATTTTTTTTAACAAGACTTATCAATATAAATAAATTGTTCTTGATCAGAAAAGGCTTTTAAAACACAAAATATAAGCTATGTGGTTCATGTTTACAAAAGAACTGGATATAAGGCTCAAAGGTATTTAAGGGTTCAAAGACATAAGATCATTTATTCTATATGGAGATCTTTTAGGCTTACTATTTGGATTTTGTCATTTTTTTATATCAATCTCACTAAAATCTCAATTCTTCAAAGTACATCTTGTGCTTTATATTGACATTTTATCTTTAATTTTTGGACTTTGCACATTGCACCATCATTAGGGACATTTAGAGAACTCTTCATCTTCTTTCTTATGTTTTCTTGTTGTATGTGATTTGATCATTTTATTTTTCATTTGAGCATTTTCTCGCTCTCTTTTATAATATTTTCATCCCTTTCACATTTTCTTATTTCTTTCTATAAGAAGGATTTCATGATTGTTTAAAACGTTATAACATATGTCCAATGTGAGAAGTGATTCTAGTCTGAGCTATTATCTAAGAAAAATATTTTTAAAGCTCACAAAAGGACAATATGAGTTAAATTTTATTTCTAAAGGATATAACAAAGACGATGTTTCTTTATCTTAAAATCTAAATATGTTCATGTTGATAAATCCTAAACTTATTACATATCATTACTGATAAGGAAAACCATGAAGTTAACCTAAGAAAAAAACTGGTGGGATAGGTGGTTTCATAACTTGAATATGCATTGTTTATTATTATTTAAGACATCAAATCATTTGATTTTATTTTAGATAAAATTATATTATTTCAAGCAATATTCTCAGTATTGAGGTTCACTGAGAGTAAAAAATGGTATTTTAGGGTCAAAGAGGGTTTGAAGCAAGATTTTACATTTTTAAAGGTTATTAAATATGGGAGGAAATATTTTAAGATTCAAAAGGAAGGATTTCCCCTTAGCACTCATATGATATGTCTTGGAATTTGATCAATTTTAAGAATCTTTAAATGAATTTGCCATTATATTTATCTAATAATAGATGAAAATAAAATGTCAAATGTCTAAACAATCATATGACATAGAAAATAACAAATTTCATTAAAAGATGTGACACGATCCTAAAATCATAGGAAAAACATATTTAAGAGAAACAAAGTTCTGATTTCATCAATGAGAATGTAAAATGGCTTTAGTTACAAAGCTCAATAATAAACAAAAAAAAGAGAGTTCTTAATGCAACATTCCTTTGATTTTCATTTTTCTTCATCCAATATTCATGATCTAACAACATTTAGTAGGCTTCTGCTATCTATTCCAATCATTTGCTATGTCAATACCGAGTTGATGATGACAAGGTATGTACCATTATTCTTCATAAATGCAACATGTCCTTGCCTTACTAACTTCCAGAATTGATAAATAAAGTTCTTGTATTTTTCAATTGAATAGTAGAAAATCTTATCGTGATACTCACATTTCATATTTTGATTATAACACCTTAGGTATGGTGATTGTATGGCATTCGACAGGATAGGAGAAATATGTCTGGTACTCAAGAAATATTGGTAAGCACTGCTTAGCAGTGGAGGTATATCAATATTAGATGAAGAAACTTGAGAGGTTGATGATGCCATAAAACTCAACAGTGTTTGTGATAATTGGTAAGATATTGAGGTGTAAAATGAGAATCTCTTTTATCAATACTCTCTATTTGAAAATCATCTTCCAATTCATCATTTAGCATGGTGCAAAACCTCACTGTTTAATTTCTGATATTTCTTTATTTTATGACTTGATCAATCATTTTCGTTGCAGTCACAATATCAATGAAATGGGCTGATTAATTACCAATCAAGTGTTTAAAATATGTAGATTTAAAGGTGTAAATGAATATAGAGTAAGCTCTTTTCCTAATAGAGGATAGTGAACTTAAGTCGTCATTCCACACCATATTTGAGTATATTCTTTGATGGACTTATTATTTCTCTTCATCATGCTTTGAAGTTCAAATTGGCTTAGAGCCATTTCTATATTAAACTTGTACTAACGCATGAATGCTTTAGTTAAATCTCTATATTTATTGATCTTATTTTCATTCAAGTTCATATACCAAGTCAAGGTAGCACCAATCAGACTCTCATAGAAGAAATGAATGCGAAGCTTATAATCTTTAATTACTTCATTCATTTTATTGCAATAGATATTCAAGTGAGTCTTAGGGAATTCAACTTCTATATACTTAACAAATTTAGGCACCTTGAAATTTTATGGTATGACAATATCTGATACTAGAAACATTTCAAATGCTTTCATAGAACCATACAAATTCATTCCTTCAATTGCCCTTAAACACTCTTCAATTGCAAAAATTTCTCAACTTTTAGCCCAATTATTGGCTTTAAAGCTTTTACCATAGCAAGCTCAAAAGTGGAACATTTTTTGTCTTTTGATGTAGCAGTGTCACCACACACAGATATGGAGATTTCAGGGGCTAAACATTAAATATCACTCATAGAAATCCTAGATTAAATGACCTAGCAGTATTATGGTCTCATATCGGATGTGAGTAGAAATCGAGTGGTGCATCCAAAATTTTAAGGTTTATAGGAATGTGTTGAGAAGCATGAGTATCAAAAGTGTTCTATTTATTGAAGGGGAGCCTTGACCTGATGTTCTTATCTTGTGAATTTGTTCAAACAATTGGGTGAGCCTAGCTATCTTATTTTTCATTAAAAACTAACTTGTCTAAATAAAAATATTTAAAAATAACAAATTAAATATCAAGTATTGATAATACCGGGAAATAATCTACTAAAGGGTTCAAAGAAGAAGAAGATGATAATTCTGATTAAAAAGATTTTGAATTGATTTTATAAATTGACTTTAATGTAATTTTTTCATACGTTGTTGCTTTACAATGAACTATTATTAACACAATTAGAAAATTAATTGTTGTGATTTTATTATTATGTTATTGAACAGAATTGGTGTTACTATTTTGTTATTTTATTATATTTACAGATTGACTTGATATGAAATACAAAAACATTGGGGAAAAAATTATTGTTTTATACCGATGGAGTGTAAAATATCATTAAAATTATCGATGGACCAAGTCCCTCAAAGAGTTTGAGAGAGTTGAAAAATAATTACAGGACTTTACCACCGAAAACTTTAGACAGAATTACCAACGGACTAAGTACCTTGGAGTGCTCTAAAGAGTTAGAAAAAAATTACAGGACTTTGCCATTAAGAATTACAAACAAAACTATCGATAGACTAAAAGAGTTCCAAAAAGTTGGAATACAAGACTTTACCACTGATAATTTCAAACAATATTACAGGTAGACTAAGTCTCTTAGAGAGATCCAAAGAGTTGGAAAACATTTGTAGGATTTTGCAACTGAAAATTCAGATAACTGATGAAACAAAATTTCATCGAAAAATCTTAGAGGGGGTTTGGAAAATTTTAGGGGGTTCTAAAAAATTTTTATTTTTAATTACCAATAAAATTACCAATGAACTATAAAAATTATTAAATATCTCATTATCCATCAATAATAAATGATGTGTCATTATTACTAACGAAAAACTCTCTCTCTCTCTCTCTCTACTTCCATCAAATCCTCCATTATCCTCTCTCTTTTCTTTTCCGCATTAAATCCTTCCCTTTTCTCCTGATCCTCGTCTCTTCTACTCCCTCTCTTTATCTCCCTAGCAATATTTCTCTCTCTCTCTCTCTCTCTCTCTCTCTCTCTCTCTCTCCAGCCTCCTCTCTCTCTAAGTAAATCACTCCTCTCTCTCTTTGTTTTATACTCCAATATTATGTGGTTTTTTCTTAATTGTTGTATATTTGATAGTAATTTAATGGTTTTTTGAGTGAGTGTTGATTGTGATGATTTATTAATGTTTATATATGTAATGTGAATGTAGTTGATTTGATTGTTGTTGTTTTTGGAAAATTCGATTATGGAGATGATTTTAGGATGAATTTTAGATTGATTGAAAAATTATTAGAAAATCTTTCTATTGTTCTTATCTGAAAGTTTTTCCATTTTAGAAAATTTTGTTCTTTCAATTTGTAACTTGTAATTGTCCACAAAGATTTCAAAATACATAAATAAAATCAAGTAGTTTGGGGATTACATGAGTTATTGATGCATAAATGTTGGTTTTAAAATATTATAATCAAAGTTTGAACCCATATAGTCAATAAATGCTGGTTTTAAAATTTTGGATAGTCTCTCGTATAAGGGAGGTGCTACTAATGTTTTTTAAAATAGAATATAGTGATAATGTTATTACTTATCAAATTTATTTAGATGATGAAAAGAAGGTCATTGGAGAGTAATACAGATATGAGTATTGTTGGTTCTTCTAACAACATTTTTTATGACCGTGAGCCGTTAGATGTCGATCATGACTAGGCATCTCAGGCACAAGCACCCTCTCTTAATGTAGACTCGTCGACAGTGAGGGCAACCCGTAGAAAGGGTGTCCTTACTAAGCATGATGTATACATTGGGAAATATATTGCTTAATGGAAGTCTGACCACAACATACAAGTTTGTTTTCCTTTCCTGGATGATAAAAAATTAAACAACTATAAATGAATTTTTTAATAATTAATTTCAATAAACGAATGGAATTTTAGGTTTATAAATATAAAGGTTTCTCTCACGATAACATGGACGATGAAATCATCGATGGAAATGATTTTGTTTTAGTAGAGTTAGATTTCCAAAAAATCTTGAATGAAGCTTGTGATTGATACTTGGTTTGGAGAGTTCAAGAATAGTATATACATAAAAAAAAATTAATATGGTTAGTTTTTAATTTTAATAAACTAATTAATTTATGAAATTGATGTGTAATGAAAAATTTTATTGGGAGGAGGTTGACAACATCATTGCCATGACAATATGGAGGAATCACAACGCCATTAAGTAACATTAAATTCAAATTGTGATATTTTTTTAAATGTTAAAATTTTATTTTTTGTAATCTTAACCGATAATATTTTTCTACAAACCAGGTTGCGTGATTTTTAATACAAGGCCCAGAAAAAATCAAATAATTATGCAAAAGATAAAGGTCTTTTAGGCTAGGAAGATGTGGTTGTGTGGAGGGATTTTAGACATCTATACATATCAGAGTGTATCTGGAACACTTATATCAATTTTTTAAACTTATTTTTTTTTTATTTGCTAATTTTTTATGTAGGAAACATATAGACCTGATTACATGAGAGATATGTGGACGATCCGTCGAACCATCCAAAATTCAATTTGGATTTGTGGTTGAAGACCAGATCTACTAGTGGACCTGATAGAAATTAAGTTTACGGTATCTTCAATACTATGACCGAGGATAGTTGGGGAGACATAGTGTATTGATCATTGGGACCTCGCAATAGGGATCGAGTCAATAATCTTTGGTCATCCAAGCTATTTTATGAGAATTGATTCAAGCTTAGACGACCCAACTTAGTACAGAGACGACCTATCTTAGAACTGAGACAGCCGAACTGAGGGATAAAGTGAATGTTCTTGGGCAGCTATTGACAGCCCTCACTGGTACTTGTGGTCAATGTCGTCGCCCTTCTGGTTTCAATGAAGATTTGCCTTCACCTCCTCCTCCAGCTTTTATCCACTAGATAAATTATATTCAACAATATTTTTAAATTAATAATAAAAAATTATTTTTTATTTTTTGGTATTGTTTATTTAATTTTTTTAAAAAAATTAAATACAATACTAACAAGATTACTAATAAAATTTGAATCACTAACAGAATGACCAACCGATTAAATCTTTCAGAGAGTTCAAGAGAGTTGAAAAAAAATTACAGGACTTTCCATTGTTATATATAATTATTTAATGGTTTAATTTTATCGATAATATGCATATGATTACTGATGGACTTACCTACAGTTTATTATTATGTTAGCAATATTCCATAATCATCGATGAATTTATTGAAAGAATTAGTATTGATGAATTTTTTTTGTTTGGTGTACTATTTATATTTATAAATCTATCAGTAATTATATGATCAATGGAATAAAAATCATTGATGATTCTTTTTCTAACAATTTATTTTCTTTAAATTATATACAATATTCTGGCAGTGGATTAACTTTCTAGTTGAGCAAAACTAAGTCTTTATAAATGATTTTATGAGCGCACCACGAACATCAGCTGATACACTTAAAAAAATATTAACCTTTCCTAGATATTAGCTTCAAAGTTTGAACCCATATAGTCAATAAATGAGCATATCTCCTTTACCACGAGACCAATCTTTTAAAGTTTATACCACATAAATATCCAATCAAAATTCATAACATGGTTTAAACATAGAATTATATATTTACATATAAGGCTGACAGAAATTGAATCATCTTGCTTGTTGATCGAAACCAAATCTCTTTTTTTTCTGTGTGTGTGAATCGAGGCTTAACACCCTAAGAAATTAAATTAAATGGGGCAGAGCAGTCTCAATCAAGCCATGACACAAATCCACAGGTAGGTCATGAATAATCCAATCATGTCTATCCATTGCTTCTTTACCTAACCTAAAACTCGTCAGCCTGTCTGCTGCAAAGTTCCCTTCTCTGAATGTATGTTGCACATGAACTTCTCACTCCCTGGCTAGAATCTCTCGAGCTCTAATAATCAGTGCATAGTTGGCGTCAACTTTGACCGCCTATTTCATGATATGGCTTATGACTAACACTGAATCAGACTCCAATATAGGTAGACAAAATCCTACATCCCAAGCGAGTTCCTAAACCAGTAATAGCTCCCCAAAGTTCTGTTCGGACTGAAGAACAAAAACTTGTTTTTATTACAAACCCCTTGATCAGTCCGCCTGCTCCTGGTAAACCCGAGTCTCCTTTGTTTAACGCTCTATCAAAAGGTATTTCCAACCTACCAACCTCGCCTGCTTTGTGTCTATTAACGCTAGCTCTACTCCCATCATCCATAGCATGTTCAATGTCAGCTGCCGTATTTTTAATGGTTTGCACAATGCTAGACTTAGAAACTGCTGCCGAAAAATCCTGCTATTGCGTGACCTCCATAAGCTCCACATTGTTACCCTAAAAACCACACTCCAATGGCAGCCCTCCTTTGTGACCGTGTTACTTCCTAGATTGCATAACAACCATGGATGTAACACCGCAACAAAAAAGTCCCTTGAATCTCTAGTTACAATAAGCTCCATACTATCCCAAATTAGAGATCAAGCTACGTGGTTAATTTTATAGTAGTTATTTTAGTTTTATGACTCGTGATGTAATAAGTTTAGTGGGTTAACTTTGTTGATTTAAGTATTTTTTTAATTAGATTATTTTTTTCATTTTTATTCTTCAATATTAGATTGATTAGTTAGGCTTCATGATTTGTTTCAATCTATTTTTTATAAGATTATTTCAATTTTATTATTCGGATTACGAGTTTTGCAAGTTGACTTAAGTTGAATCGGGTCATTTATAATTTTTTTAATATTGAATTTTTTTCTAATTTTACTCTTCAACAATGAGTTGATTGTAAATTGTGTTTCATAATTTGTTTTGATTTACTTTATATAGGGTTATCTTAGTTATGACCCGAGTTGCGGGTTTGACAGAGTCGTAATCAAGGTTGAGAGTGGTTATTTTTTTGGTTTTCTATCTTTGATTTTATCTTAGTCTCTTGACCCCGAACATGGATTTGGTGGATTAACCCGGGTTAATTAAAGTTGTTTTTTGTGTCCTTTTTTAATTGATTTTTTTGTAAGTTTCATCCTTCAATATTAGGTTGGTTGAGAATTGGGCTTCATAATTTATTTTGATTTACTTTTTATGAGGTTATCTTGGTCTCATAACTCAGGTTGTGGATTTGAAAAGCTAACTCTGGTTGACCAGTGTCGTTTTTTTTCTTTTTTCATCGATTTTTTTTTCAATTTCATCATTTAACATTTGGTTCATTAGGAATTGAGTTTTATAATTCAAGTTATCATGGTCTCATGACCAAGTTTGTGAATTTGACAAGTGAACCCAAGTTGACCCGGGTCGATTCAATATATTGTCGTCTTAATTATTTATTTTTTAAATGTTGTCTTGGATTTGTTTTAGTCAAACTATGTTTTTATTGGTTGTCAGAGTTGTCTTTGAACCTATTAAATCAATCAGGTCATATTAGATCAACCCCACGTGATAAAAAAAAATGTACTAGAAAAAAGTTAGCAATGCTTAAATATTTTTTTACATTAAAAAAAATGATATGACCTACAATATAGCACAAGCCAACAATATAGTGTTGAACTAAGTGGAAAATTGATACAAATTGATGTGTGGCATTGACTCTTTTTATTTTTCACAATCATATAACATTTTATCAAATCTTAAATTTCACCATTTATCATTTAACACTTAAGTTTACATGAAAATTAAATATAATTTGTTAATATACATAATATTTGTCTGTACATTGATAAATTAAAGTTAAAAAACTTGGAACTTGACCGAGTTAGATATGAAGTATTTCATAAATTAAGAAAGATAGAGTGACTAATGTAACTTACTTCCTCCGGTACTAGTGACTAATCAAAATATGGGGTGCTCAGCGACGCAAGTCTTATGGTGTTACAATATACATTATTAAAAAAATTAAAGGAGAGCGTTTACTCTGGAGGCAAATACATTGTATTGCTTATTTGAACAATAAGATTATGATTTTGCTTTTCATATAAAAAATTAATCAACTGGATATTGAAGATAATACGATTTTTTTTTATGATCTATTTATTATTATTATATAGATTTGAGGCAACTTGATATTTTTAAATTTTGTAAGCATGGTAAAATATATAACTAAATTACCCTTAAAAAACAAGATTTATTTAGTTTGCGTGCATGGGTTTTTTTTTCATATTTGCATCCTGTTTTTTATTTATAATCAAGTTGATTGAGAGACAATTTGATATTTTAATAAATATAAAATATAATTTAAAAAACAATTGATTGGTGCATGCAGAGCATAAGCTAATGAGTTAGAGATACTCTTGCTCTTCGAACTATATATGAGGTGTCTCATGGCAGCCAAACTCTGCCTTTTTATGACGATGTTGGAAGCATCATGACATTCTTTTCCTAGTGGTTAGGTGGATGAACATGGCAGCGCAATATTTAGGCTCTAGTGACCATTTTTTCATCTCCTTCCTCTTTTATCTCTCTTGTCCTTGGTTTTGCATTGGCCTGCCAAAATATAAAGGTGTATTTTTTTTAATTTGATTTTTATTTTTTTAATTGTTATTTATTTTATTTTTATCTTTTTTAATTGATTTGTTTTCTCAATTTTGTCACTTATCTTTTTGTTTCATTTAATTTCTATATCAAATTTGGTTTTCATTCTTTTAATTGTTTTTTAATTCTTTTCTTAATTGAATTTTTTTGTCAATTTCATCCCTCAATATTTTATTTTAAATTATTAATATGTCAAATTTGGTTCTCATTCTTTTTATTACTATTTTTTTATTTTGGATCCTTTTTTATCGCATTTTTTGTTTCATTTCATCCCTCAACAATTAATTAATTGAGGATTTTGCTTTGTGTTTTTTTAAGATTTTTCTTTATGGGTTAGTCTCAGACTCATGAACAGGGTCATGAATTTTAAAAATTAGCACGGGTTGACTTTAGTCTTTTTTAGGTCCTTTATAAAAAAACAAATTCAATTTCATCATTCAATATTTGATTGATTAGGGATTGGTCTTCGTGATTTTTTCTTCATTTTCCTTTTTATGAGGTTATCTTAATCTTATACCCATGGTCGCGTATTTAGCGAGTTAACTCGAGTTTTTTTTTCTGATGCTTTTAAAAGAAAAATGATTGTTTTTTAGTTTTTGCTTTCAACATTAAAGTTGTTTGATAATTGAGTTTTATTGTTTTATTCGATTTAGTTTTGACAGGGTTACCCTGATATTACAACTAGATCTCATACTTGGCATGCAAACCTAAATAGACTCGAGTTGTGTTTTTTTACTTTTTTAAAAATATTTGTTTTCTTCAATTTGTCCTTCAACATTTTCTTTGCTAGAAATTGAGCGTTGACTTTTTTTCATTTTGCTCTCATTTTTTTTTTCTTCATTATCAAATAAAATAATGGATACCTTTTTTTATGTGGTGTTGGCAAACCTTTATATTTTTAGTTGATCATTATCTTTTTTTATTAGTTTATTTTATGTTGTTGCATTCTTTTTTATTCATATTATTAAATTATCCAAATTTATTAAACTCAATTATATCAATTACCTAAGTCTCATAATTTTATTTTCTTTTTCAGAAATACATGTGTCGTTTTAGCATCTTTTTTCATGTTGGGGAAAATTTAGATCAACCTATGATATAACATGACTCATCTATTTAGCATCAATTAATAGAAATATGGGATGATTTTTTGTATAATAACTACTTTTAAACTATATTATCTTTATTCGGTCATTTATTTATTTATTTTGGATTGGATACAATAGTTTTAAAACAATTAGCATTTCTCTTTATTTTAATACAAAATAAATTATAATTAATTGACTAATATTAGTATAATTAATTTATAATAAATTTCACAAAGAAAATAACATATTTAAAACTTCAAATAATCCATAGTAAACCAAATAACACAGAAAAATCTATATATGAACCTGAGATTTCTAATTTTCAGTAAATTAATTTGAGGATTATAGAAGTTAAGTTCATTATCTTTATCGATCAAAACAAATTAATTAAATAAAGTCTTGTCTGAAAATAAAATGCCAGTATTGTAATATTGGACCCTCTCTTATATTTCTCTCTTTTATTGTTGGTTTCTAATTAATTTTTTTTAATTAAAAAAATACAAAAGATGACAATGAAAGGCAACAAAAGAATTGCCCCACTTTTCTTACGTGTGACTACCTCTCTGTTTCAAATTCAATAACACTTTTATTTTCGATATTCATTACAGTTTTTTTTTATCAAACTACATACTTCATAATACAATAAATAAAATAAATAAATAAATAAAAAGAAGTTTGTTGAAGCTTGGTTGGCCAAGACTTAACCAAGTTACCCTCCTCTCTTTTACTTTTCTTGACTAGGCTCAACCAAGCTTCACAAAGCTTGGTTAAACCAAGGCTCAATCTAGCTGAGCTCTGGTCTGAACGAGTTATTTTTTATTTACTTTGATTTATTATTCATTAATAATAATATGTATAGTGGTATTTATAAATATATTTTTTTATCAGTATTTCTCTATATATTTTTCTAGATATTTTTCATATATTTTCAAGTTTTAAAAGAGAAAAAAAAGTTGATTCATTTAAACAACACTACACTACACTTGACACTTCTCCACTACGAAACACACTCAACGACATAGAAAACACACATCCATTCTCTACACACACAAAAATTCATTTTCATCTTCTTGAATTTTTACATACTTATCACTTAGAAAACACTCAAATACTAACTTAAGCATGGAAGTGTCTCTCATTCTGCAATAAACTTGTTTTATAGGTACAACTCAAACCCAGAACACATCAGCCAAAAAAAATTTATACTATTCTATAAATTTTTTTGCATGACTTCATTAGTAGCGTTGTCTCTAAAAAGCTGAACAAAAAGCATGTCATTCCCTTTTAACTTCTATATAAAAAAAAAAAAATCATGGTTAACAAGATTCTAGTATATGGGAGAGTAACTGGTCTCCCTACAAGGACTTTAGTTTCCCTAGGTTTCCAACAAGTCTTTTAATAAATGCAAAGACTCAATAAAATTGTTCTAGTCATACAGGAACAACTTTATTCTCTTTAATACAATAAATAGAAAAATCAACATGCATCACTAGATACAAAAAGACAATCCCAATTTAAGGAAAGACTTGCACAAAACAACATGTCAAGTATACATAATACTATACTCCAACTATCCAAATGAGACAACACTCCCCAATAAATTTAAAACACAAACATTGTTGTCTCCATTAATCTTCTTCTAAGTCTCAATCTTCTTATTCGCGTACTCTTCATCATAAAAAAAAAATATAGGCATGATATGCATGAGATGAAGCCAATCTCAACTCCTGCATATCATTCCTACAAAGTAGAATAGTCTCCACTTTCTTAGAAAGTGTTACACACTCACCTCACAAATGATTCTGTCACTGTTAAAGCCAACTTATACAATTATGATGGTCTTACAAACCATAAGGAGCATGTGCAAAATGTCAGAGGCATCCTAGAGCTAGTGACAATAGAAAGTGATGCCATATGCAAGATTTTCCCTACAGCTTTTCACGGATCTACTAGGGTGTGATATCACAGCTTTAAAACTAGCTCTATCCTAAGTCTTTATGATCTCTGTGTGAAGCTCATCTCTTATTTTAGCACTAGTATTCCTGTCAAAAAGTTCACTACATTTTTTAAACCACTTTTTTTTAATTTGCTTTTTCAAGTTTATCCCTAATTATTTTGGTTGGTTGGGAATTTTACGTTGTTATTTTTTTTTTTAGTTTGCCTTTTATGTTATGATTCGGTCTTATTATTTGTGTTACAAGTTCTGAATGTTGAACCAAGTTGGCTTCAATTATTTTTAAAAAAAATTCATTCATCATCATTAAATTCGTTGGAAATTGGTATTCTTTTTTATTATTATTCTTTTGTAAATTTGATTTTTCTTTTCAACTTTGCCCTTCAATTTAATATTTGATGATATTTAAGATTTTGTCCTCAATGTTTTGATTTCTAATTTCAATTCTTATTCTTTTTATCAAATTTTAATTTTTTTCAATTTAATCCTTAGATCCATAATCTTAATTTTTTTTATTTTTTTAAGATTGGTTCTCATTCTCTTGATTTTTATTTTTTATTTTAGATTCATTTGTTAATTTGAGTTTTTTTTCAATTTTATCCTTCAATTCAAAACTTTTGTTTATCCTCTCAATTTTGTTTTTCAAATGAGCTCCTTATTCTCTTAATTACTATTTTTTATCATTTATTTATTCTTTTTATTTTATCATTTGAAATTTTATTTATTAAGATTTGGTCTCCTTGGTTTTTTTTCATTGTTTCTAGGCCCTACCCAAGAGTCAATCTAGGATAATATTCAAGTCACGGGTTAAAAAGGTTGATTCGAGTTAACCCAAGTCTACTAATTTTTTTTGTTTTATAAAAAAAAATCAAAATGATAAAGAAAAAAATAGGAAAATAGTCAACGAGTTTTGACTCTGTTTTGACTAGATTTTCCCGGGGTTATCCAAACATGGTTCAACCCGGGTTTTTGTCATTTTACACTTGATTAATTCTCCCCCAATTTCTTTTGAAACTCAGCCCAGTCTAAGCCAAGAATCACTTGGGTCATGGGTCAACCTGTTGGGTCGAACCAAGTTTTAAAATAGTTGCTTTCAAGATGCGATGCTTCGACTTTAGTCACTACCTAAGATCATGGGTTTGAAAAGTTAACACGGGTTGACGTCAATTTCTTTCCCGATTACATTCTTCGAAGTTGTTTGTTTTAAAAAATGAATTTGGTTATTTTCTTCAATTTTCTTTTCAGTCAAGTTATCAATATCTCATGATCTAGGTGAGAGGTTTATTTGGGTGGACCAGTTTTTTTATGTCGCTTTTTTATCCGTTTTTATTTTGTCCAACAAATTTTGATTCTTTTTAAAATCCCACTTTGTTTTCTGTTTTTCTTATATTGAGTTATCATGTCTGTATAATCCTACTCGTGGGTTTTGACAATTTCATTTGATTTTTCTTATGCTTTGTTTTCTTATACTTTTCTTTTCATTGAATTTTTTTCCTGATTTTATTCTTTTATATTTTTATTCATGGGATTGAGGATCATTACTTTTTTAGATCTTTTTCTATGATGTCGAGTCATGAATTTATTTATTTTTTTGTTCTTTAAAATACAATGACAGTGCTTAAGCATCGCTTTTTTAAGCTACAATAAAATTAGCTCAGCCCGCAACAAAACTCGGGCCATCTATCTAGTATATCACTAAATAACACAAAACCGTAGAACACAATAATTCCAAACATACTCTAATACTCTAATATTTATACAGAATTATTTGGTTGCTTTGTTTCACAATAAGTTTTGTTTTTTTTTAAAAAAAAAAGTATGTCTTATAAAATCCGATCAAGCTAGCTCCTTCTCTTTATCCTTTTCATCATCCTTGGTCTTTTATCCATTTTCATTTATAGGCATTAAAACAGAGGAAACAATGTAGGTTACATATTATAGATGCATATTCCAATTAACCATCCTATTATATGATTACTCTTCCTGGATTCCTTTTCCTCCTTGGATAATTAAATACTATATAAATTGAATAAAATATCAATTAAACTAATACCCAAAATACACTCGGCTCGTTCCCGCCCATTTAAAACCAGCTTACACCCACTAATAACAATTTTTACAAACGTTGGTTGTAGTCCCTGTAATTTTTCAAAAAAGTTATTTTGATACTTGAAATTATTTTTTTACAAAAAGTCTTCAAATTAATTTTTTTGTGATCCTCATAATAATAATAATAAATAAATAAATAAATAAGTAAGCATTTCACTCGTTGTCTTAAGACTTTTTCCAATCAATTTTTTATGTTAAAATTAAGGTGTTTTTTCCTTAAATTAGCAAGGTATGAAGTGGGTATTCATATAAGAAAGCTAAGTTAGTTGTTAGGTTTTTTTTTTTTTTAATCTATACTTGTCTTGATATATACCTAGTAGAGATCCCAACATATATGTATTGAATTGGATAGAGTGGGCATCCACTTCGAATTCACACTTCGGTCCATTATTATTCCTAGCTGCAACTAATGGAAGCATTGTGAAGGTTTTTTTTATGGTTTAACACTCGGATTTCTTGTCAAAAAAACAAGTAGTGCGGTAAAGATTGAGATAGCAAGGCTATTAATAGGTGTGATGGGATTATTGAGTGTTTGTGAAAGTTCTTGAGCATAGATGAAATGATTGATCGGTTGTCTAGTCGATGTACACAGGGGTTAGCTAGTGTCATGACTTATAATAAAAACAACGGTCCACCTACTAAGAGTAATGCATGGAGGCGAAGAGAGGTGACGGGGGGAGAGCAAACAGTGCTAGCAAAATGCAAATTTAGGTGGTAGGCAGATGAGTGGCAATTAATCCAAATAGACGAAGCCTTGGTGGTTTTATGCTGTGAGAGAAGTGAAGCATTGAGAGAGAGAGATTTCGAAGAGCTAGCTAGAGGGTGGTTTTTACCCTTGCAAATGGTGAGAGTAATTGGTATTTATAATGGAAGGAAGATCCCATTAATCACTGGGATTGTGCCACGTCTTGATTGGATTCGAGTTAAAAGGGACTTGGCTTTAATTATATTTTAAGCTAAATTATATACATTAACTTGCTAGCAAAAGGTAAGAGAAGTATATATTTCAAGCCAATCTAAGACTATATTTTCGTGACCATATTTAATTACCAATATAAAACTTATGTTAGCCCATCATTAGCTCGCTTGCTTTGTAGCTTAGAATCATGACAAGCAAAGAAAAATAACATGGATTAATTAGTTCATAATTAAATAATTAAATTACTTGAATAATTTTATGGTACATTGAAAAAGACTGAATTTGAGCGTGATAATATATATATACACTCCATGTGATTGCCATATTTCACCTTTCACGCATTAAAAAAGTGATTCATTAATATTTCATATCACCATTTTTTATTCACGCTTTTCTAAGATACTCTCTTTTTTTATTGGACGCCCCTTCAAAATTAAAACATGCAATGTTGGATTCGGTAAAATATATGACCTAATATTTTGACAAGACAATCATTTTGGAATAAACGACAAACGTTTTAGAATGGAGGGAGTAATTCATTAACAAAAGTTTGGATTTTTTTATTTAATTAGCACATTTAAGAAAGAAAAAAAAAAGGGAAACTAGCACAGGTAAAACAACTTATTTTAATGCTAGATAAATATATTTTCTAGCAGATAATACAAATAAATATAAGGATAACAATTTAACCTAAACCCAATAGATACAACACGAATCTATTCAAATGAATAGAAAATTTTTCAAATCCAATCAGGTTTGGATAAAACCTAAAACGAAAAAAAAAATAGATTTTGAGTTGGGCATGGATTAGTGCACTCAATTTGAACTAGAAACTTGACTTGAACATGATATAAAATAAATAAATAATTTTAAAGTTGTTTTAAAAAAATACATATATATACCGAGTTAATTATATACTAAATAGTTATAAATTATAGTACTTGGATTCAGGTATTGATTCGGATCGAGTTAAAGTTATTTATATCCAAAATAATATTAAAAATTAATACACGTTGGAATTGAGATTTAATTTATGAGTGCCCAAAACTCATTCGGGTTCTATTATCAAAAATCCATAACTATTCGGATTAAATTTAAACAGTTATTTTAGATTTAAATTTTAGTTATTTTAGATTTATTTTATATATATATATAATAAATCTATATATATCCATTGCAATATACGGGTAAGTAAAGAGTTGTTAAAAAAGATTTTGGGCAGGCCAAGTTGAGCCCCACTTGCTTATCTCCAACTTAAGACATGAATGATCCGTAATCAACCACGTAATTAAACCGCACTTATAATAAATTTAAAACAAAAGGTTAGGCGGCTAGAACGTGGACTGGTAGGTCCCACCTAGCGACTTTTTTGTGAATTTTATTTGGATTTTTATACCCACCACTAGGTCCCACAAGCCAACACGCGTCAAGTTTATAGTCATTTCAACACTTGTAGGTCCCACAATTTCTCAGCCCTCCTAAACACGCGTCGTTTTCTGAGCAACGTTCACATACCCTTGGGCCCACCGTTAAAGATTCGGTCTCTCAGGGAGGGACCCAGTGGGAACCGATTGGGCTTTTGTTTAGGCTTTTCGTAAAGGACTCTTAGGGGCGTGTGAATCAAACGTGATGATGGGACCACGTGTTGAGTTGTCAAGTGAAGGTCTAGTGAGAAACTTTGGGGGTTGTCCGTACAATAATTCTTCTTTTGTGGATATGTTCTGGAGCCCCATCGTTGTCGTGGGAGACGTGTCGGTACCTTCTTTGTGATTAGTAGCCTCGTATTTATGTGCTGACATGTTAGTATGGTCCATCATTTTCTGAAAATGATAGTTCCCCCCATGACTCGAGTATTTTTCTTAATTAATGCACTAATTTCATTTGATTATTAACCTATAAAATCATTAATCATTCATATGGTTGATAGAAGATGGATTTCAAAGGTAATTTATTGGTTGAATTTTAAAAAAAAGATTTTAATGTTCTAAATTTAAAAAATAATATTTTGATGTATTGGTTATCGAATTTTTATATACAAAGAATATATAATTTTTTAAATTTTAAAATGAGTTTTTATATTAATTGAAATATGTGGGATTTTCCTTTTGCATTGAAACTTGAAATTAGTGATTAGGAATTAGCTAAATGGTAAAATCTATAAAATTATAGGAATCCTTATGTGGATGGTCTAGAGATTGATAACAAGTTTAGTCACTTATTCCATTTTTACTTCCAATTTTGAGCTTTAGTGAAGAGTGTAATTTTATAATTACTTCGTGTTTAGACATTGTATTGACATTGTATTGTATCATGGGGTATGGATTAGTGCTTTCAAGAGTTTTTTTTATAGTTATTATTTTTTTTAAATGACTATTTTAAAGATAATTTTTTAAAATTTTCAAACCTAAACTTAATTTTATGATTTTATCTTGATATTTTAAAAAAATATATCTTCAATTTTATTTTTGTTAAATTATATTTTTAATGATCGTTTGAATTGTTTTTTAACCCATCAAATTAACTGGATCATATCAAATCAATTCTCACATGATTTAAATTTTTTTCTATTCAAAAATATATAAGCAATACTTGAATATTTTTTATATTTAAAAAAAAATTGATTCATAGCGTAACAAGCGTAACACAGTTGAATTATCTAGTCTATCTCTATAATCTCAGTAAAATACAAATCATCTATAATAGAACTACGAGATTAATAAGATTTATTTTATTTTATTTTATTTTTTGAGAAATGCTTCGAGTCGGGACGCTTTAGAAAAAGTGAATCAGGTCCGTAACTAGAAAATTTTGAGGGGGGGCGAAAAGGGATAAAAACTGAAGGGACGGCATGAACAAAGCAGGAGAAAAACTATGTTTTAATCCCTCAAACTTCAACAATATTTCATTTTGACCCCTATAATTTTATTTTTTTAAAGTCAATCTTAGATTTTGAAGTAGTTTCATTGTGTTTGGGACCATATTTAAATAACTAATTTTGCATCTACTTAATTTTGACATCTAAATATCATAGGAAATGGAAAAAATAAACAAATAATTATATCCACATTAATTATTAAACTATAACTAAAAGGAGTCAGTGTTTTACTGTGGACTGCACTGTGCAGTCCACAGTAAAACACTGACTCCTTCCTTAGGTTTTTTTTTTATTATTATTATTAAGGTTATCTAAGTTTTTTTAGCTATTTTTTTATATTTTTTGGGATTTTTTTTGTTTTTTTCTTTATTTTTTTAATTAATTTTTTTCGTTTAGTTTATTTTGTTAATGTTAAATTTTTTTCTATTTAGTTATTAGACTTTCATGACACATATTTCGAGTTTCACAGGTTAACCTGGTTTCACGGGTGAACCCAGTTAATTCCGGGTTGACCCGTCAATTTTTTATTATTATTACTTTCATAAATATTTTTTTTAATTTAGTTTGTTAATGTTAATTTTTTTTTATTTAGTTATCAGACTTTCATGACACAAATACTGGGTTTAACAGATTAACATGGTTTGACGAGTTAACCCGGATTTTT
>Ga0325403_1000685_pt1 | contig 25496 bp, 14 predicted proteins | sample PopdelMetagenome_19_FD_205665 | JGI IMG/M metagenome (GOLD analysis project Ga0325403, IMG submission 205665) | Populus deltoides microbial communities from Bellville, Georgia, United States - Xylem-PdKOR-R4 | ecosystem: Host-associated > Plants > Phyllosphere > Stem > Wood/Secondary xylem... | reverse complement strand
GTCCTTTTCTTGCTGGTAAGGGGTGTGTCGGCAGTGGTAAGGTGGTTTGTCACCAGTGTGACTTTCTTTTCTTTTTTTATTTTCTCTCTTCTCCCTTAAAAAATACAATTTGATCTTCTTTGTTGCAGATATTTCAATTTTAATTCTTATTCTTTTGATTTTTTATTTTTTTTATTTTTGATCATTTTGTAGAAGTTTTATTTATTTTCAATTTCGTTATTCAATCATAATTTTCCATATATTATTTTTACAATATGGTCTTTATTTTTATTTTTTTTTATCTTTTGTTAAATTAATTTTTTTTTTTTGGAAAAATTACCGTAAGTATCCTATCATTCACTCCATTTTACACTTTGCCCCGTTGTTTTGAAAAACATAGAAATCATGTTAACTTTATATAAGTTCATAACATTTTATATAATATAAAAAAAAATCAACAAAAAATATTGAATTATTTATAGATTTGTCATTGTATTCAATTTAATGATTAAGAAGTCCAATTTCCTTTAAAATAACTAAATTACCGCTAAAAAACTCTGTCTCTCTCTTTTCTAAACATAAAATCCTAACCACCAGCTTGAATTTAGTCATGTAATTTGTTCCCAATAAGCCCGGCTGATTTCTCCAGCTAACATGATGAGTTTCATCTCCAGTCTTTATGAAATTAAGGTTGATTTTGTCACTTAGTGCATCGTGCAATAGAGAATGACAGAATTAGAAGATCACATGAATTGCCAAAATTGTAATTTGTAAAAAGCATATCATTTGTATCATGCACCAACACCAGCAATATCTCCCAGCATAATCCACTTGTCACACATTTTTCTTGGCTGACTCCGTATGTTAGTGTAGCTCCTTAAATTAAAATTGCAAAGCAATAACATGTCGGATTCTTCGATTTTCCCAGTTGCCTCTTGGTTTTCAGCTTCACACAGAAGATGGCAACAAGCACTGCTCGCAATACCCAACCACATACAATTTCAATTTGCAATTTCATATACTGATAGAGCTTGCATTTGCCTGTTCCAACGCAAACTACACGTTCAATCTACCACCCGAGCGAGGTGTATGGGTGTACACGTCATCATAAGTCATCCTGACTTCTGCCTAGATGGCATTTTACCCGTGGGCCAAAATAGCGAGCAAATTGCTGTAGTATTTTATCAGTACCTGGGGCCCATGAAGTCAGTAGCTGAAGTCTAAATATACGTGAGATGCAAGTCTCCCGTCTGTTACACGAAGTGGAAAGAACACAACCTAACGCATGACCGTAAACCAATACCCACGTTCTCTTCTCTACACTTTCTTTTCCTTTCACATCTACTGCCACTTGGAGTCTTTATAGTAATAACTAATAACCAAACGAAGTTCCTGTTCCTTGTTTGAGGGTTTTTCTCCTTTTTCGTTGGACACTCCTGGTGTCTTAACTTTCTATGATCCCTCTCCCCGCACAGGTTTTAAAAGAGATTTTATTCGCTGAGCTTATGACCAGAAAAGGACTGCTTACCATTAATAGAATTGAGGGTCATGTTTTTTCTTCTTCGAATACAACTTCAAATGGAAATTTGCTGTGTGAAAAAAGGTGAACTAGGTGGAGTGTTGTGTTGACAATGATTCACTACCCATCATGAATCACGTGATTAAGATGTCAGTGCCATTACAACTCAAAAAATTATTGCATAATCTGTACTTTAATGAGATTTAATGATCATCCATCAGAATCCAAAACGTCTGGAAAAGTAACCCAAAAACCGAACAATGATTCTTAAATGGGCACCTAATGACATATGTGGGGCAGTTAAATTATCTGTAGCCAAATTTACTAGATGAGAGAAGCTGAAAATGAGCTGATAAGTAGGCAGCTAGTAGTATTGATCAGGGTTTACCTTATCCCAGAACTTAAACAAGGGATGCACGCTGTTGTTATTTTCATTTGGCATAGATTGCTGATGAATCAAGTTCACAAAACAAAAATCAAAAATCAAAAATCATAATCATAATCATAATAAAAAAAAAAAGGAAAAGGTTCAGTTAACTGCTGTCAAATAGAGGTCGCGCGTGTTTGTCTGAACAAGAAACTCCGACTATGTGTTAATTAAGAGAAATTTTTACCACCTTAAATTGATATAAGAACACAAGAAAGACATAACCTGAGAATCAATAGTAGATAGAACTGGCTAATCCTTGAACCCAAAGCTTCAGTGTTACCTACTTCTTCAGCCTTACCTTTTAAGCAAATACACGCACCAAAGTTCCCAGCCATCATTCTCTCTCCTCACTCCCTCTCAAAACTAGGTTGCTTAACAAGTAACTCAGAACAGAATGCTATCGAAGTTTAGAAGTCCAAGAACCTCTCCCAGAGCTTCTGCATTTTGGTAACCCAAATATCTCTTCCAGCAACACCTAAGAAGCCATCAGATGGGTTCGTTCCAGATTGGAATGCGGAGCTCTGCATTACTAGAAACATCATGTGGATATCTACTTCAGGAATTGCAGGCAAGACTGCCTCTTGGAAATCAATGATATTAATTTATCAATCAATAACAGCATTGCTTTTTTCTTCACGATCTCTTTCCCTTCCTCTTAATATGAAACAGATGATATGGGAAGAAGTTGGGGAAGATCAGTTTGAACGAGAGAAGGTCCTGCTGGATTTAGAACAAGAATGCTTAGAGGTTTATAGGAGAAAAGTTGACAATGCAAACATATCAAGAGCTCGCCTGCATCAAGAGCTGGCGGAATCTGAAGCTGAATTCACCCATCTTCTTCTGTCCCTTGGTGAACGATCACTCCCAGGACGGGTATATTTTTCATCCATCTGCATCCAAATCACTAATTTGAGCATTAAAAATTGCATGGTTAGGAACTAAAAGTGCAGTGGAACATAGACCACCAGTGCGAAGCAGTAAGGATACAAATTGAGAATTCTGGAATCATTCAGTAGTTAGCAACACACATTTAGCATAATTACTTCAGAATTATCAATTACTAAACTTTTTTCATCTTCATTCAACATGGAGATGAACCAGCCATGGAAATCTATGTATCTGTTGAACAAATTCCATATTGATGATAGTATTGTTGAATGCACATGATGTTCTCGTTGACTTTCATGGGCCAATTATCTTGTTGTCTCTACAGCCAGAAAGAAAGTCAGGAACACTGAAGGAGCAGCTAGATGCAATCACCCCAGCTCTACGGGAGATGCGTTTGAGAAAAGAAGAGAGGGTGAATCAATTTAGATCTGTGCAAGGTCAAATTCAAAAAATTTCTGCAGAAATTGCAGGTCAATCAGTGTACGATGACCCGATAACAAATGTCAAGGTAAATGAGAATGATCTTTCATTAAAGAAACTTGAGGAATACCAAATTGAGCTACAAAGGCTGCACAATGAGAAGGTAACAATAGCAATTCACAAATCTCATGGAAATTCATACTCTCACATATAAAAAAGGAACTTGACTAATCTTCCTCCTTTGCTGACTTGAAGAATGACAGGCTCCAGCTAGTGGACATATATATTGACACAATCCATGATTTGTCCTCAACATTAGGAATGGAATCCTCCATGATCATAACAAAGGTGCATCCAACTTTGAATGAATTGTGTGGAATATCAAAAAATATAAGTGACAGTATTCTGGATAAACTCAACAGCACTGTGGAATCTCTCAAAGAAGAAAAACAAAAGCGGCTTGAGAAGGTAAATTTTTCTTTCAGTGTTGTGGTGCTTTCTAGTTTGCAAAACTCAATGACAGAATCTAGCATCTCTTCTACAGAAAAAATACACATTTGAAAATGGCATCATAGGGACATGTGGATATAAGTGGCAGATACAACAGGTTACAGTAACCAGAAACATGAATAATGAGAGTTAACCAATATGTTTCATTAAATAACATATATATTAAACAGTTTGGTCGCTCTAAATCACATACAAATAACAAAATTAGGTTGCTTTTGCTTCCACCATTTTATTTCCATGTATTTAAGAAACAGTTACTGGTACTCATAAATGACTGCATTGGCATAACTTCCATGAATTTGGCAGCTTCATCAGCTTGGAAAGGCACTGAAAAACTTGTGGAATCTAATGGACACGCCCTATAAAGATTGTCACTCATTTTCCAATGTCACGGACTTATTATTTCTCTCATCAGATGAAGTATCAGGTCCTGGAAGCCTTGCTCTAAATATAATCCAGCAGGTTAGTATATGATGAACAACATAACTTATCACAAACAACTAAGACATAATAGTTATTTGAATCGTTTCAAGGCTGAAGCTGAAGTCAAGAGACTGGATCAGCTAAAAGCAAGCAAGATGAAAGAGCTTTTTTTCAAGAAACAGAGTGAGTTGGATCAAATATGCAATAAATCACACATGGAGATCCCTTCACAACCAGATATGGAAAATATAATAAATCTTATAAACTTGGGTAAGATCAACTGAATTTATCTTTTATTACAGCTACCAGTTCCAATTCATGTTTAAACTTGTGTTGCCGAGTACTGACTGAAAGGCTAAAAAAGGGGAGATTGACCATGCCGATCTCCTCATGAGCTTGGATGAGCAGATATCAAGAGCAAAAGAGGAAGCTTCTAGCAGGAAGGCTATAATGGAAAAGGTTGAAAAGTGGATATTAGCACGTGATGAAGAGCGCTGGTTAGAAGAATACAGCATGGTTAGTATCACCCAGTGATCTGCATGATTTGTTAGCTCCTGTCCTTTGTTGTGTCTGCATGGCATTTCAAGTTTTCATGCGTGTTTTCAGGACGAGAATCGATATTCAGTTCGCAGAGGTGCTCATAAGAATCTGCAACGTGCAGAACGTGCCCGGGTAATAGTCAACAAGATCCCAGGTAAGAGGAGGAAGTTGGTTGGTTTGCAAAGAACCCTGAAACCGCAATGAGCATGCAATCATGCCAAATAAAAGCCTCTACAACCACAAACTAATCAGAAACAGCCTACAAATCACCATTTAGACTAAGATGCCAGTGCTAAAATATCCATTTTCAATAGGTAAAGAACTGAAGGTAGACATTAATCACTAAATAAAATACTAACTAGTAACCAGGTCAAGGAGTGATTGATGAAGTGAATTATATATAAAAAAAAAGAGTAATTGTGGGACGAAAAGCCTGACTCTACATTTCAGCTATGTAGACTGCTGACCTTTTGTTTTGAAAATCTTATTGCTTTAATGCATGTCAGATATATTTATGTATAGTGTAAAACTGATTGTACAGTTCTAGTGGCATCGCTCGTAACAAAGACTGAGAGTTGGGAAGAGGAAAGAAACAAAGTATTCCTGTATGATGGAGTAAGTAATTTATTTGCTTGTGAGTTGTGACTAATATTGGTTATACACATTTTTGTCGGCATGTATGGTGAATTGTGTTCATCTAATGTTAAAGAAGTATTGGTTACTTGCAAATCAAATAAACAAATGCACGCACTATTATCTAGGTACCCCTGCTGGCAATGCTGGAAGAGTATAACATATCGAGGCAGGAGATGGAAGAGGAAAAGCAAAGACAAAGGGCTAGTTCATCCAACACTCTACAGGCAAAGGTTTTTTTTATATATTTTCTATCCTTAATGTTTGCTTTCTATTTTCTGCAATGTTAATCTTCTTGTTAGCATTAAAAAAAGAACTCCCACATTCAAAAATGAACTTTATTTTCCTTACCTATTGTGTCATGAGCTGGCTTCTACAACACAGGAAAAGAAGGTCCCAGGCCATGTAGAAGTTGAGCAAGAAAATTTGATCGGGTCAAGCTCAAGGCCAAGCACCAGCAGTCGACGTCTTTCAAACAAGAGCTTTAATGGAGGATTTAGCAATGCAACGCCTTTAAACAGAAGGCTTTCTCTTGGTCCCAGACAGCTGGGAACCAACAGCATCAATTCTGCAAATCAAGGAATATCTTACATAAAGGAAGGAAGAAAAATTCAGGGGCAAAAGATGTTTCTTCGACCTGACCTCTCTTCTCATCTTCGAGATGAAGCAGCTTCAGTTGTCTCATCATTTTCTGGGCCATTATCTCCCTGAATTCCAATTCGGACATTTGAATCGAAAATCACATGTCACGGGAGACTAGACAAACCTTATCAAGGACCATAATAGTAACTATTATTTCTGCAAAACAATAATTTACCTATTTGCATCAATTTCATAAGAAATAATTGTGTATCTATGTCTTGTACCAACACCCGTATCTAGAACAGAACCCCAAAGAACTGTCATTGCAATGAAAAATAATTATTCAGGTTTAAAACTATGTAGAGCTATGTTTTGTAATCAAGAAGCTTTGATTTTCCTATTCTATTGAAATTATGAAACATGATAATTTCCGATGGAAATTCTAAAATAATTTAATATAATCATAACAAAACCACTTACATTATAGAAATTAAACATGGTTCTATTACATTTAATTAATTAAAAGAAAAGAAGCCAAGTTTAGGACTCATTTATCAGAACCGGAACTTCTTCACTTGCCGCCTTAGCGAAAAACTGATCAATCCGGCGCGTGCCAGCCGGGGCTGGTTTATCAGTCACGGTGCGAGCACTGGTATTATCACTTGCAGGCTTCTCTGATGACTGAGCTGGCAAAGGAAGCGAATCTAAGAGAAAATCACTGGTAGGGTGGTGTCTTTTAACAGCGGCTCGGATGTGATCGAGTTTCACAATCTTTCGCTTCTTCTCGATTGCAACTTCTGCTGATTTCTCTGCGAGGAACCGGAGAAACAACTCGGTGGAGCTGGAGACGAGGAATAGAGCATCTGCATTGACCTTGTTGGTGTCTTTGTCGAGTTTCATGATTCTCTTGATCCGGCCTGTTGGGAATTCGGGTCGGGTTGTTGTTGTTTCTGTCTTGTTCTCCTCTGATTCTACCATCGGAGAATGTGAATTCGATTGGGGGATGGGGAGTTAGAGGGATGTATGCTTTGAATGTTTGATTTGGAAATGGGAGAAGGTTGAGGGGGGGAATTTATTTTTTAGGGTTTCATTGGCGGGAATTTGGGTTTTTTTCTAAAGCATGGTGGCCTTTTAGCGGGAAACACTATTTCTTCACGCGCACCAACGTGAGAGGGCTAAATAGTTTTTCTTCTTTTTTTCTTTTTTCTTCTTTTTTTCCATATCGTTTGATCCATTTACAATGTTTTTTTTTTAATATCAATAAAGTTTTATTTTATGTTAATATTTCAATATCATTAATTTTGTTTTTATAATTTATCTCTCAACAAAGTTTATATTTAATGATGATATCTATATTATCTTCTTCGTATGCTTAAAATCTTTTAATTAATTGAATTTTCTTTACTTTTCTTTTAGCTTTTTTAAATATTTCATAATAATTTTTTAATGTCCATGCAAATAGTTTATGGTTTCTGTCTATTTTTATATTATCATTATCGTAAATCTTGATAGTAAAAATAGAAAATATAATTCTTCATGTTTATAGATTTTTTTTAATAAAAAATCTAATGATCGTTAGCTTACGGAGGTGCGCTGGATATTTTGTTGGGAATTTTAGCAATTAACGAAAATAAAATGATATGATAATAAGTATTTAATTAATAAAAAATGATTTAGTAAAAAATATAAATTAAAAAGGTTACATAGTAAAGTATTTCCTAAAAAAAAGACAAATAAAAACTTTGCAAGTGTATTTTATAGAAAAATATAAAAAGTCATGAACTTGTTTTTAATAAAAACTTGAAATCTAAATTTACTAAAAATATCATATAACTTATTGATAGCTTATTTTTTAATAGAAAAAAATTTTTCATACATATTTATTACATTATAATTGTAAATTTTTGAGTGAAATATATAAAACACAACAAAAAAAATAAATTAATAATATGTCTGGGAATGTAATTACAGTTATTTTTTAAAATATTTTTTTATTTTAAAATACAATAAAATGATATTTTTTTATTTTTTAAAAATAATTTTTAAAATTAATATATCAAAACAATTTAAAATATAAAAAAATTAATTTTTAATAAAAAAATAAAATATTTTAAATTTTTAAAAAATATAAGTTAACCCGTATTCCAACGCTTTATGAAGAAATTGCAGCGAGGATATGGAATTACCTATCACAGGGGGCGGCGCTTGAGAACAGCACAAATTGAGCTGAGAATCACCTGTGCAAACCAAGATCTTCCACTTTATAACCCAAGAGAGGCATGAAATATGTAAGTGATGAACCTGTATTTATCAATATTTTTAAAAACAATTTTTCATTAAACTGAGCTTGTTTTAACAACGGCTCATGCTCGTGAGGGTTCTCGAAAAAAGAGTTGAGCTCAGACACAGGACGCACGGCCCGGCACCCTTGGGCTCGTGCAGTGCGCTTGAGTCCATGTATCTTTTGAGCCTAGTACGTGTCTTGACATTTCTTACACCCGACCATGATCTAGACACGATACTTGGTCCTCAAGATTTTTGTCTAATCCAAGTGTTTTTTAGCCAAGACCCGGATCTACATTTTTAGATGTCAAGAGTTTTTTTATAACCTATTATATTTTTATTTTATTAATATAAATATAAATAATATTTATCTAAAATTAATATTAATGTTATAACTATTTGTTCCCAGTCAATACTTGTGTAATAAATATATATTATTGTTAATAAATTATTATCATAGTTTTATACTGAAATAATAGGTTAAAATCTAGAAAATATAAATACTCCTAGTAAACATTTAGATAAAAAAATTATAATTTTATTCTCAAAACATTTATTTTTATATAAAAACAATAATAAACAACATTGATATTAAAATTTAATATTATTTATATTGTATTTTCATCAAAAATAATATTAATTTAAGTATTTTATGATACTCAAGTCCATTAAAAAAACAACTATTTTGCACGAATTGATATTGATATCTTTATATCAACTATCATTTTCCCTTGACATGAAGAATATATTTAATAGCATAAACACATGTTAAATTTAATAATTACGAGGAATCCCTGTATCTCGTTTAAAAAAAAAAAACAGTATCCAAGTGGAATTAAACTGCCATCGTTTTTAATATAATTCACATGATTCATGTAAATTTATGAGAAATCTACAAGAGAAAAATTATTAATTTTCTTCACGTCAAATAAGAACAGATTTCATTGAAATTAGAATACTTGATTGAAGATATTCTAACTCTAAAGTCTAAAGTTTTAATTATCTCTTGCGTTCTAAGATTTAAATCGAGTTACATTCACTTAAAAAAAAAAAAAAAAAAAAGGAAAAGATAGATGCCTAACTCCAAAAGTCCACAGTCAGCGGTCAAGCCGCATTAACATTTGTAGGCCCAGGTCCAACAACTGCTTCCTATTCGTTGTCTTAACGTGTGACGACGTGCATCACACGTGACAGACATAAAATCTTGACAACAAACAGTTACAAAGATTAAAGACCGTCACTCCTAACCTCAAACCCTAGCTATACCTCTGTTTCTCTCTCGAGGCATCATCACTCCTGACAGAGCATAAAAGAGAGAACTAAAAAAGCGAAAAAAAGGAACAACAACAGCCATGGAGTTCTCTCAAGATGACTTCGATCGTCTCTTAATGTTCGAGCACGCTCGTAAAACCGCTGAAGCTACCTACGCTAGAGACCCTCTCGATGCCACAGTGAGTACTCTATATTCCTTAAACGAACCGTCGTTTTGTTTAATTTCCTGTTTTTTCCGTTGTCAATTCTGCTCTTCTCCTTAAAAGATTTTTTTTATACTTGATTATCACCTGTGTGTGTCAGACCATATATATGTATCTCGTTCAGTATTTAGAGAACACACACTGGCTATCGCTTCAATTTTCATTCTGTAAATCATTGATGTATTATCACTATTTCTAGTGATTTGTTAGCATTAAAGAAGGGGGTTATGTTTCGCAGAACTTGACTAAGTGGGGTGAGGCATTGCTGGAATTATCGCAATTTCAAACTGTAGCAGAGGCAAAGAAGATGATAAATGGTACTATAGTTTATTCGTTGCTATAATTACCAATTCACAACTGAGCAAATTTTCTGGGATTTATGTTATTGGGACGGTGTCTTTATTATACAGATGCCATTTCAAAGTTGGAAGAGGCATTGATGTTAAATCCAACATCCAATGCCATGTGGTCTATAGGAAATGCCAATACTTCTTATGCATTTCTGACTCCTGATCTTGACGTAGCTAAAAGTTATTTCGACAAGGCAGCTAATTATTTCCAACAAGCAGTTGATGAGGTAATTTTGGAGTTATTTGGTGGGTTTTGATTCGAGGCACATGTTTAAGCATGTTAGTTTCTAGTGGTCTTTGGCGAGATGCAAGTTATAACTGCAAATTTGATATTTTTTAATACAGGATCCAAACAACGAGCTTTATCGTAAGTCCTTGGAAGTTTGCGCCAAGGTATGTGTCTCCTTCTCTTCTCACAAGTAAATGTGAGTGTAAACTGTTGTTTCTATTTGTGTATTTGGTGGTCTTGAAGCCTGCCCTTCTAAACTTCTGGTATGCAATTTACTAATTATACTAATTTGGCCCTCTATCTACTATTAAAACAGAAATCACCTAGCATTTTACATGAAAGCAGTGCGGAAAGCAGAAAGTACATCTTACGTTTGCAAATTTTTCTATTTGAGGTGTTAGCTCTCATGGAATCAAATATAAAAAACCACGACAATTATATTGATTGTTGCTATTGTCAGCTTCTTCAAATCTTCAATATTTTCCTTTTTATTTTGTGCACGGTATTCAGATTGAATATTGCAAATCAGGATTTAACTTTTCCAAAATCACTTCTGTCTATCCTGATCAAATGAACTCCACTTTTTTTATTATATGTTAGTACTATCTTCAAAGTGATCTGTTTGATTAATTATTGATGTGTGCCACTTCCTGTGTTCTGATGAAAGATGTTGTTGATGATATCTTCACAGGCTCCAGAATTACATACGGAGATCCATAAGCATTCAAGCAGTCAACAGATTATGGGTGGGGGGGGTTCTACTGCTTCTTCAAATGCAAAGGTGAGAAATTTAGGGGTTGATTGTTTCTAAGTTTTGCCCAAGTCAATACCTACTTTGTTGTTTACTCCATCCCATTCTTTGAAAAAAAAAGTGTGGTTTCCTTCCTACCCTCCCTCCTTTTTAAAAAAAAAAAAAAATAGGAAAAATAGTGAGGGGGGATTTTTTTATTGCAGCATAAAATTTCATCATATATGAGCTTTTCCTACTATACCGAGACTTGCAGATGGTTTCCTCTTTGAAACTATAGGGTTATTCTAAATTGAAAACCCAATAGGAGTTTTCTCTCTCCTTTTGGGATGAAAAGGAATCTATCAACAAAGAACACAAAAAATGCTGGCTTCAAACTGAAACCTAACGCAAAGTGTTCCCAATATCTCTGCATTTCAGCTAAAGAAACCAGTAAGAATATTTCAGATTTTTAGCATTCAGGGTTTGGTATCTTAAAATGTTGTATGACCCTTAAAATTTCTGATGGGTGCTCTTGTAAGGTAAAATAGGAAAGTAACCAAATTATTGAGACAATTGGAAACATTGTTATGATTAAATGGCAGAAATTCTTGTGATTGAAAGCCCAAGGGATATGTTGACATTCTAGTCCACATCTGGTGGAGTAAAGTGAATTAAATTGTAGCAGCAGTGACTTAGATTTGGCAGGAAAGAGAAATAATACTTGGACTGTAGAGTTAAATAAGTTCTCATACCGTGCCATGTTGGTTGTACCTTTCCCCCTTCCAAAGTCATGAGTTTGAGTCCTCTTGAATATAATAAGAAATTGTGAAGAGTCTACAGTTCTTTTGATTAAGGTGTCTTCCTATCTCCTTTCCACTTTTCTTTTCTTTTCTTATTTTTTATAAAAAAAATTGTAGAGAAGTATCTAGCAAATTAGCACGAGGAATTGTTAGTTTTTAACCCATTCTGTTATTGAACTTACAACGTTTGAATTGAAGTCTCTAAGATGCTGTAATGATAGTTTGGTCATCAATTTTCATGCGAATTATTTGCAATGTACAGATGATCAAGAGTCCTCTAGTTTCACTCCGTGGTTCTTGCTCCATATTCTCTTTGTTTTCTTTTTTCTTCCAAATCACGTGATATTGAATATAACACAAGATATTTCCGCAACATGAACACTATATCTACCACTGTGGTTTGCAACAACTATGAACTGCTTGCCCTCAATGGCACTTTGCGATTTAGATTGGGGTCCTGACAGCATGGAGGTTTTCCACTGATAATTTGTACAACTTCTGTCATTGTGCACATGGGTTGTTGAATTTTTTTTAACAAATCGACTTGGATGCACAAACTTCAAATTGACTCTAAAGGTTGCATGCTGCTACGCGCATGCTATTCATACATGTGTAGTGCATTGGTGTTTTCCTTGCATGCATAACTTATGCTTATGGTGGAAGAATGTCATTGATTTCACTTATCCAAATGCTAGGTTGGTCAATCAAGTTTTTGTAAGTTCCTAGGGTAAGTCAAAACCTTATTTATGTGTTTCCTGCTGCCTACCTTCATGAAACAGTCAACAATTTGAGCTTAAACTCTTTTCTTCATTCTGGTTAAAGCTCTTTGTGGTTTCTTGTTGTTGATGGATATCTCAAGTTCGACATGATGTAAGGTTCTCGGCATATGCTAAGTCCCCAAAAATCTAGATAAACACATCAAATCCATAGTTTGTAATGCAGTTTACATACTATCTTTTTCCAAGGATTTGGTTCAGGAAGTGATGGTTGGGAATGGGTTAATATTGAGCTCTAACCAACTGTTTTCCCGCAAGTCACTGCATTAAATTTTATCTCAAAACACTCCCTATTTATTTCTTAAAGCATCATAAGACATTTTTTAATTCTATTTCAGGGCTCCAAGAAGAAGACAAACAGTGATCTGAAGTATGATATATTTGGATGGATTATCCTTGCAGTTGGCATCGTTGCATGGGTGGGGATGGCGAAATCCAATGTTCCTCCTCCTCCAAGATAAGCATGAAGTAAATACGCCAATATCTTTGCAAGAATGTTCAAGTATTGATCAAAAGATTCCAACTGGAAGGCATGTAAATTCAGTTATACATGTGGTATGCTATCCGCATGTTGATTTTGACCTTTTGGTTTCACTAATGCTTATTCGGCTAGGATTATCATTTTCATGCAAATTTTTATTATTTATATCCGTTGACAGTCTTTCAAGCCTTTTCTGTTTCCCTCGTACTTTCATTTGCTTGGGGTGGTTTGATGTCATGAAAGCCCTGCCACCTATAAAAAGGTCTTTGAAATCCACCCTGTTGCGTCTGTCATTAGTTTGGTGCCATGACTAATGCAACCATGTATCACCTAGAACTGAACGCTTGCGAATTTATCTTGGTGGATCCATTTTTCTTCATCGAAACCAAAATTAAATGTTGTAGCTGGCAGGCAAACTGCTCCTATAACACACAGAATCCAAGAGGAGAGATTTAATTCTAGATCTTTTGATTCTTATGTGAAAAATAAGGGAGCTTGGCGAACGGGTTTTTGACCGTGGTAAGAAGTATGGATGCTCAGAATGACAGTGAAAATCAGGAAGCAATATGATGGCTGGTAGGAACCATTCTCTTTGATTACCCGATGCTATATTTTATCCCCTTGATTAAAAGCTTGATTCATGCATAGCCTATGCAGTGTCATGTAGCTGCCTCGGTGAATTGTCTATGGCTGTAGATGTGATGACTGACGCACTTGAGTTGTAGAGGCCAACGAGGCCTGAGGTCCATGGGCTTGGTGCTTGATTGATCTTAAAACATGGTGGTGATGTTAAATTTTGCTCTTGATAACTTATTCATATGCCATGCATGAAGATCTCTTGCCTCTAGTTTCCCAGGTATCAGGGAAGCATGTCAGGGAATCTCTACGTGTGTTTTCTTGGATGGAACTGCAAATACGATGCCTGTGAATAAATAAAACCTCGAGTTTCTGAACTGTATACCTCCTAAATGACGCTCTCAAATTAAACCCTCTATTCATTGGCAGGTCATGCTGAGGAGTGCAGTTTCTTCGGGTGGAAACACTATCAGGCACGATAATTAAACCCAGCTTGACTTGAAACCCACCCAGCTCTACTTGAAACCCTGCCTACTTGGCATGGTTTGGGCTGAGTTAAAAAAACAGAAGTCAACTTGGAGTTGATCTTCTTTGAATGTTTGACTCGGTAAGTTTCAGTTGATTTGGTCAAAATCAGGTTTGAATTTTTTAGAAAAAAACTAAAATTTCCTTCAAAATGACGTCTTACAAAAAATCTTGACTTGATTAATTATCTCAACCAATAACCTATTACTTGCTTCCAGTGATATGAACCGAGTCGAGTTTAATACGTAAAAATAAAATCATGTTTAATTTTGTTTTCTTCGAACTTTCTCTCTTTTATTTTTTACATTTTGCTGACCACCGTATGCGGCCAGTGCGTATCTATTGTTTGAGAAGGTATACATAATCCACCAAAAGATGGGAGATGCAACCGTGGTCCGTGGCCATTTAATTGTAGCCTATTTTATTTTAATCTTTTTCCCTATTTGGCTTCCACGCTTGTTCTCAATGGGATCCATTGTCGTGGGCAAAGGCTTCTTTCTTCTTTAAGTGAAACCATATTCTCGGTGGCATTTACCATTATTCAACCGCATCACTCGGTGCTCCAATGCACCTATAATTTGGTTCCTCGTTTCTCCAACTGTAATTTATTTCTTCTAGTCCATAAAGCACCCGAGTGATTTAAATCTCGATCACAAGGTTTCTGACTTGATTTTGAATTTTATAGCAGGAGACATCTTCAAGATGCACCCCATGTTTTAGTTTTTGTCTTGCAGGTCCAGTTAGCTATTTTTTAGCTTAGCATGCTGCTGTTGCAATTATTTGTATTCTATGTAGCTATCATAGTTATGATTACTTTTAACTGATTGTAATCTTTTTTTTTAATGTGGATGTCCGGGTTAACTTGCGCATATCTCGACTAATTTCATGATCCTGAAGTTAACGATCATGTAAATCTCTAATGATCCTAAAATTTATGAAACTCAAACTGATAATTTCTAAAAAAACAAATTTAAAATCTAACCAATTAACTTACTAACATCAAGATTAACTGCTGGTAATTTTTGTTTGGCCAACAGCAGGATTGTCTTTCTCTGTGATCAGGGTACAATTATACCGGATAGTTACGGCATCTGATGCCAAATTTATGATTCCTTGGTGGAATCATGATTTTCTTTTGCCGCTGCAGGTCCACCGCATTCTCTTATTAGTATGTAGTGGTGGGGGCTAAGCTGGCAGATTCATGGTGGACACCTTTCTATGAGTGGAGAGAAATCTCACTACAATTAAGGTTTGTTTTATTTTATTTTTTTCCCACGAGGGTGCAAGTACTATGATAATGCTAAATTAGCTACAAGTTAACTAAGCATTCCACTTTGATTTAGCTGTATTGGGTGCTCTTAAAGGGACGCTCCCAGAAGATGTGATGGCTGCCGCAAAGACACCTTACTTTTGTGTAGTTGTTAACTCCACCCTCTTTTATTGGTTCCTATTGGTGAAGTTGTATTGATAGCTTTTCTCTTTAGATTTGTTTTTCTGCAACACCTTTCTGGCCCTTCTGCGGTTCTTGCTTCCATTAGTTTCTGGAGAAGCAATCTATACAGGACTTAGTGGGGTGCTTGATATTACCTCCAGCTTAGCTTGAAATAAAGTAGAGCACCCATTATCATTATTATTCTACTATATTTTAAAGCGTTATCGTTTGCTTTGTTCTGAAGGATATGATATGCTGATTTAGTTACAGGCCCCAGTCGTATGAATGCTTTTTGTGTGGAGAAGCATGGAAACTGCTTGATATTTGCACCAGGAAATGCTTCCGTTGGCAGAAGTTTCTCTGTCTATATATGATTGTGGTTAATTTGTCCAAAACAGAACGGAAGAGACAGTGGGTGTGTGCATGCTGAAGACATGATTTGTGGCCTAGTAGAGCGACTATGGTGGGGATTTCTCCCCCCTTCTTCAAGGAGGGACTATCGCAGTGTTTGTCTATTTTCAATTTACTTGATCGATCCTTGGTTGTTCTTGCATGTATTGTGCCTGCAATTCAAGTCCCATTTTGCTTTAAAACTTGCTGGGACCACACCATACATACAGCTTTTGATCATGTCATGAGACAAGCAGTTCAACATGTGCAAGGGTTGGCTTTTGATCAGTTCAGAAGACTCGTCAATTTCACTACCTCATTTGATGATCAAAACCTGAGGAAATATATCCATGTTTAATAAAATCTTGTTCAGGAGCCAATAATCCTGAGGAATTTAATGATGAAAACCTTGTGGAAATACATGTTCAAGTACAGAGAGAACATTTCTAATCCAGACAACATATGCGAGGGTTGGCTTTTGTAAGATTGCTCTCTTGCATCAGTCACTTTTGTAAAGATTGGATACAATCTATTTATAGGTGAGGCCGAGTTTCTCTCCATTTTCAACAAAGGCTGCTCTACAATATGTACACATATCCCATGCGTTTGCTTTTTTCAAAGGCGTGGTAGAAGTTCAGAAGAGGTCAATTATGAATGTCAACTGATTTTGTTAATTGATTTTCAAAGTAATTTAAACTAATTTTTGGTTTAAAATATATTTAAAAATACTTTTTATTTTTTTAAAATTATTTTTAACACCTACAAATCTAATTTAAAAATATAAAAAAATAATCTTAAACAAAAAAAATCAAAAAATCATGAAACACGGTTGCACCGCAACCCTAGCAAACAAAAAAGCATAGTCTTAATCTTGAGAGGTAGCTCAACTAATTAAGTTCTGAGTTTGCTTTCCAATAATTATGAGTTCAAGTTTTTTTAGAACTACAAAAAATGTATATGATTATTAATTTTAAAATGTATAAAATTAATTAAAATATATATAACTGATTTAAATACTCACCTTAAGAGAGGAAAAAAAAAAAAGAGGAAAAAGCATAGCCTTTATGCCTGTGTGTGTCAAAGCGCATAGTTAAAAGGTATGGCTGCGTTGGGCTGTGAACGAAAGAGGAATAGAAGATATGCCTCCCCAGTTTATAGTATCGGGGAAGGTGGAGTATATTATACGTGTGTTCGATTAGGAGGAAATCACAAATTCGATTTTTTTTTTCGGTTAATGCAATGTAATTAATGTAATAGAACAATTTCCTAGGAACATGTGAATAGCTTAATTTCTTGGGTTTAGCTGTCTTAACGTGCTATATATATATATATATATATAGACACACACACTCACACACCATGGTGTTTATTAACTAATTAATTAGTTTGAAGTACAAATACTACCCATCCCATTCCTTAGTTTTCACTTAGGAAAATAAGTTGGTGAATGTAGTAAAATCATTTCCTGTATTTAATCTCACTTAATTACTTAGTCAGTTGAGTGCCTCTGTGAAAGAGACGGTGTTTCAAATAAGAGGGCCAGAGAATTCCCACACAATCATATTTTATTATTGGAAGCAATAATATCCTGCTTAGTTATTAAATTTGTTATATATTCTATTGATTTGTCAATTCAAAATCTTGGCTAAGCTAGATTCTTTTTTCAAATTATTTTAAAAATTAACCCGATCAAACTTTTTTAAAAAAACTCAAATAAACTCTTGTTAAATATAATATAGTCAATTTCAAAGATCTTTTCTAAAGATTTTTATTCAAAATAATATTATATTTTATTGAAAGCAATAATATCTTGTATAGTTATTAAATTCGATATTCTATTGATTAGCCAATTCAAAGTCTAATTCTAGTTAGATTTTATGTCAAATAATTTTTAAAATTAACCTAGTCAAGCTTGAATGATAAGAAAAAACAATTCAGGATGGAACTAAATTCATGTTAGGCATGATGTGGTCAACTTCAAAGATCTTTTCAAAGATTTTTGTTCAAAAAAGTATGTTGTTTTTAAATTTTATTTAAAATGATAGTGTTTAACAAACTCATATCCGACATACCCTAAACTTGCAAGCATGGTCTTTTGTCATTAAAAAAAAAAGAAAAATATAACAGCATCGGAGGGTAAAGAACAAAACCTGGACTCATTGATGGAGGTAAGAGGAGGACACGAAAATGGTTGTCACTTTCGAGTTAAAAACGAGGTTTGTGCATTGATGTGTCGATCTTGTAAAAAAACTATCTCAATTTAATAGCTTAAGCTATAAAGTGAAGCCCAATATATAATTTATATTATTCTCTAACACACACTCTCAAGTAAAAATCTTTTGGGCTTAAAACTTGTACAGACCCACATTACTTTATGTTTAATTTTTATCAAATAAATAAGGATAGTAAGATTTGAACTCATGACCTCTTAGTTATGAAGGCTCTGATACTATATTAAATAAATATCTCAATTTAATAACTTAAATTATAATATAAGTTTCTAAGATATTATTTATATTATTCTCTAATTAAAAAATATATATTCAATAAAAAACAAAAAAGAATATTGCGAAATGCCACCAGAGCACACATGCAGAGTAGAGCTGAGGGCTCACTCCTCAGTGTAAAGGATGCCTTCAAGGGACAATGGTGGTGGCACCATTATTGAGAAACTGGGATTCCCACCCCTCCATGATTAAGCCATGGCATAATTCTTCAGATCTTCTCTACACCTGTCAGACATCTCAAAATGGGATGGTTATAAATGAAGGAGAGACATAATATGTTGAGAACGAATATTAATGACGACCATATCTAGAGATTATTCGGTGATTATGTTCACCATGGACCACCACCCAATTAATTATGTGGATGTCTATTAATTCTTCTTCTCTTCTTTTCTACAAAAAAGAAAAAAGAAAAAAAAAAGTGGAATATAGACGAGTCCAGATCATTCCTGACAGAATAATATTTATAAATATTTGGATGGACTCGACAAGGTTTCCATCCTGTCTGCTTTTCGAGACAGGAGATTGAGTATCATTAGCACTAAGCCTTTGTTAGCGAGACGACTGTTAGCACGCCATAGCCAATGTCATCCGCTTGAAGGAATAAAGCGACTGCATTTTTAAGTGACCGTACGGACAAAATAGGAACCCACTAACTTCCCTTTATCTCAGTTCTAAGCATTATAATATTCTAATTTTCCATATCGATTTCCTTCTTTTTTACGATATCGCAGCCGACATGAATCGCAGCCGACATGGCTTGTGTGTTTGATATTGTGATAATTTTTATAGTTATGATTTAAAAAAAATTATTTTATAAAAAATATTTTTAATTAGGGTTGGTTTGTTATTTATATATATTTGGTTAAAATTGTGATTAAATAAAAAGTAGTTTAATGTGTTTAGTTAAACATGCTTTTCAAATTAAGATTATAAAATAACTAAAAAATATATATATTAATATTGATGATTTTTAATTTAAATATTATAGATTTAACTACCACTATTACATCATTAAATAAATAATATTTTATATCAAATATTTTTAATTGTTCCATTAACTTATTTACAATTTCATCACGTATGAAATTCATCTAATAAGGACTATATTTTTCATGGTTTTTTGAGCATGCAGTAAAATCAAGTAAAATATTATGAGAAACAAAATTAGAATTGCGATCAAATTCTACAGATACTACATCATCATGCGATCTCCTTTCAATTTATGTAATGTTATTGAATAATATTAAATACTAGTTTTTGAGTAAAACACAATAAAAAAAAATTAAAATTTTTTTCCGGTCAGACGCGGTTCAATAAACAGTTGAGTCACTGTTCACATGAACGGTGACCCGTGTATTAATTTACCTGGCACTGTTCATGTGAATAGTGCCAAGTAAATTAATCTACTTGGCACCGCTCAGATGATGATGATTGCCAAAGAAATATTAAAAACTCCTACTTGAGCTGAAGAAAGGAAGCAAACAACAAATTGGATGGGCTCTTGAGTTTTTTCTTTCTCTTGGCAACAAGCAGGCATAAGTGAAAAGCATCAATTTTTTGTTTCATCAAAATCGGCGGTACAAACTCAATTTTTAGTGAAACCCGTCTCCAAAATCTGAGTTCAAAATGTTTACCAAACAGTTATAAAGTGTGGTTTAAACAAAACACAGTTCCAACCACAATACCAAACAGTTAGATAGGTGTTTAGGGTTGTGATATAAATTACTTTTTATTTAAAAATTTTTTTATATAAATAAAAAATATATTATTTTAACTTTTACTAAATCAATGTTTGAAACACAATTACGCATAGGACTCGATGCAAAAAAGCAAAAGTTATTTAACTAACACAGTAATTTATTTTTTTGGTGGTTGAGCAGAAAGTATAAACTATTACAATACTCTAAATTTTTATCAAGTTATTTTTAAAAAAATATTATTTATGTATATTGAGAAGATTTTGATTGTTTTAAATAATAATTTCAAATTAAAAAAAAAAAAAAAAGAAACTAGCTAGCTATATTAAGAGTAAAAAGATATATAGCGACAAGGTCTCTAGCCTAGTCAGCTTTAGGACATGCATTCGTGCTTAGATAATTTGCATTTTCAGCAATTAAAATTATATTTCCAAGTGAAGCCTTCAGATATCATAAAATAAGCATAATTGTCCTCGTACATTGATGTTGAATTATGCATAAAGTGACCTTTACAAATCTCTCGCGCGTGCTAAGAATATTAATCTCTCTACAGATCTTTATTATCTTTCTTCATCATTTGGTATATGATTGGAATCAATGTATAGTTTCAAAACTTATTCTACTAGTGTATCAACGTGTCTATTATAAAATATCTGAAGCATATTTTCTTTGAAACAAAAAAAAAATTCCTTTTCAAGATCGAAAAACTTTAATTATAGTAAAATATTCTCAAGTGCCTAGATTTTTCATTTCAATTTTTTTTTTTTTTTTGGCCAAGTAGTCTTCATGAACCGTTATTTTATCTACATATACAACAAATATAGTAATCTTACTCAACTGTCTTTTTATAAACTACTATCAAGAATTTTTCTATCAGTAATTACAGTGGAAAAATAAAAAATAAAAAAATTCAAACAAAACAATCACGGGTAATTTTTATCAAAAAAATTAACTTGATGGTAAAGTACATCCTTAAATATGCCAACAAAAAAAATTTCTTGGTATATACTGATGAAATTACATATGGTAAAAAAAGAGAAATCATATGGTGATGTGGTATTTTTACCGACAGAATGACTGATAGAATAATTTTATCGGTCATTCCATCAATAATATTTAATTTATGACCGGTAATATTTAACATTTTTATATTATAAAATAAAATATTTTTATTTAACAAATGCAACTTCAGATTTACAAACATTGAAGTTGCAAAAACAATAACATCGATCTTTAAATCATCGATGAGAATTCTATTGTTTCAATTAAGTCATATATCCATACATCCTAAATGGAAACCGCAGGTTGATGCATGGTTTTCAAGGTTTCCAAAATATTAACTTAAATAAAAAAAAAATTTCATGTTAATTCGGTTAGTTTATTGAAATTACTAAAATTTCTCTTTTATAAATTTTCACTACAAGGAAAAATTTGAATGGGAGAGAGCTAATAATAATATTGTGAGGAGGATTTAAGAAAATCACACTGCAACTAAGTAAAATCAAAATTAGGATAATTTTTTTTTTCATTTACTAACAGATAATCTATTGGTAACATATAAGTTGTGTGATTTTTTGTACGAAGCTCAAAAAAAAGAAAAAAATCCGATAGAAAGCGAGCTTCCAGCCTGTAATGACGTGGCGATTTAGAGGGATTTTAGACCACCATATATCTCGGAGGTTAATTGTATGGGTGGAATACATTCAACATGTGATGTCTGCGAACTTCACGTGACTGTCACAGTCCGATGCGAAGAACCGACACCGACATGTTCACGATTCCGTTACCATACACACCGATGACTCCATTCTATTTTTTTTGCATGCAAAGCAGATGGTAAGATATTTTTTATAAATATATTTAACTGACACAATTTTTATCTCGCAGGCTACGGTTCTTAGACGCGAGCCCAGCTCGATAAAGCTTTTTGTTGAAATGCATGTGTAGAGTGATGACCGTTAAAAAGAAATGTAACAGTCCATGGATAGTCGAGTTCAACACTTTGTAATATGTTGGTTTTCAACCATTTTTTATTAAATGTAATTTCCTTCAATTTAATGATTTTTTTTCTTTTCATGATGAGTATAACAGCTGCTTAAAAGAGAGATACGAGGACGATCCTTTGACCGATCGAATATCGATCTCAATTTATGGTTGGAGGTAGGATCGTTTCGTGGGCCCGGTATAAATTAGGTGCACGGAATCTCTAACACTACGGCCAAAAACTTGCGGATGGCCCGTAGTGTTTCGAACACTGGATGCTTGCAATTAATTCCGAGCATTCAAACTCCAGAGTTCGCGGCGATGTTAGACCAACAAGTACAGGATCGAACAACTCATCTCAATGAAAAATATGAACAACTCACTGCAAATTATGAATAATTCTGCCGAGTGGTAATGGAGTTGAGATCACATATAGGCGATCCATTTGGTCCTCCTTATTGGCCACACGGTCTCAGCGACGACTAGCCTCCTCCTCCCCTAGCGCCGCCTCTACTTTAAATTTATTGTATTTGAACTGTTTAAAATGTTTAAGTTTGTAGTAAATATTTATTTTTTATATTATTTTAATTTCTTTTTAAATATTTTAATTTTATTTCATTTTAATTATTTTTCTACTTATGTTCAATATATTTTTTAAAATATATATTTTAAATTATTACTGATAGGGTTACCGATAGAACGCTTCTGTCTGTATGGTTGTGTAGAAACGGAGGCAAAACTCGAAAATCATTAAAATCGCATAAAACTTGTTCAAAATCGCATAAAACCATAACAACTCGCAAAAACGTTAAAAACGTTACGTTTTCACGACTTCACATAAATGTCACCGGACCAATTGACCAAATGCAAAATTAGAAAAGTAAAAATTTTGACTTCGTCCCTGTCTCACAATCTCTTTTCTTTCCCAATTCCCACCCGACCAGGTGACCACCCTTACTCTACCGGTGACTTCGTATCTGTCTCACACTCCTTGACTCCAGACTTCGTCCAATCGTCCCCTCCCTTCCCTGTCTCACACTTTCCCAGTCTCTCTGAGGACCCTGACTCCTCCCCTTTTCCCTTTCCCCTTTCCCCAGCAAATTCATAAATCACTCCCCCCCCCGATTCGCAGCGTTCTTGGCGAGACGAAGGTAAGAATTGATTCTCAATCCCAAGCTTTGTTTTTTCTGTCTAATAGTGGTGATTAGAGACAAAAAATGATCTGGGTATGCTGTGAAATTCACTGTTTATCTTCTGTGAAACCTCACACTCACACCTATGCTCTGTTTGATCTTGTTTGCTTTGGTGTTGCAGATTCAACGAAGCAAGGAAGCAACGAAGCATTCCAATTTCCAGGATTGCAGGTATTTTGTAAATCCAAAAACTGCAAACTTTAGAGCAATTGATGCTCCTGTTTGGAATGCCTTTTGCATTTAATTTATCTAGGCTTTTTGTGTATTACTAGATAGCAATTTAATATGGACTGCATCTCTCAAATGGTATCATCCTGCAAGGCTTTGATTTCGTGATATTTGGTTTACACTATATTGAGTGTATTCTGTTTTCCTTTTTTCATGAGAGAGAGTGTAACTGTGTAACCATTTGCATGCTTTGGCATTGCACTTGTTCTTTCATATTTCCTTGTCAGAATCGTGTCCAATATATAACCTAGATGCTACAAGTTGATGATTACTACACTAGTTTTTGTTTCAATGATTGAGGCATTTCATTAAGCTTTATGCATTTTAAGTAAATATGATGAACAATCAGTTTTTTGCCAGTATATCAATCAGTTAAATGTGATGAACAATCATTTTAAGTAACGCAATTGGTCTCCTTTAGCTTCCTTATTCCTTTGTTCTACCAAATCATGCAAATATGCACCCATTCCACTGCTATTTTTAGCTTGATCTTGATACATGGAGTTGTTGGCTTTGAAAACTTCTTAATTACTGTCCTGATCTACCTAGTGATATATAACCTTTAGGCTTGTCTAGGCATGCTTATACTTGAACTTTTATTGTCTACTGTTCAGATTGCTTGAATTTCCCCATAAGAGTGGTGTGTGAATGTATAATCTTAATTATGTCCAATATTATAGCAAGAGTGGTTTTGAACTGTAGGATACATGGCATCTAAAAAAACTACAAGTGGCAATAGACTTAACGTGGGATGGCAATATGGTATAGATGTTGATAAGAATTCAAAAAGAGTGCAGTGCAAGTTTTGTCAGAAAATTATTAGTGGAGGCATTTACCGTTTCAAGCATCATGTGGCTTGCACTCAAAAGGATGTTGAGCCATGCCAGCAAGTACCAGAAGATGTAAAGAAGATAATTTTGAATGTTCTGGTAAAAAATCAAGAAGCATCTGAGAAGAAAAGAAAGGCTTTCCAATGTATTGGAAAAGATAAAGATAATGATGAAGGGAATGAAATTACCTCAGTGGACAAAGGAAAGAGAGTAGCGAGTGGGAGTGGAAGTACACAAACCACCATCAATCAACTGCTAAAAAAGGATCTTAGAGAATAAGCATGTCTACAAATTGCAAGATTTTTCTACACCAGTGCAATTCCATTTAACTGTGTGAAAAACCCTGAATTTGTTAAGGCACTTGAATTGGTTGCAAAGCAGAGGTCAAGTTTTAAGCCTCCATCCTACCATGATATTAGAGAGAAGTATTCGAAGCAAGAAGTAGATCATACGATTAACTTGCTTGGGGAGTACAAGTTAGAATGGAAAAAAACAGGTTGCTCAATAATGTCTGATGGATGGACTGATAAGAAAATGCCTTCTATTTGCAACTTTTTGGTTAATAGTCCTAAAGGGACAATTTTTTTTATCATCCGTAGATACCTCTAATATATCCAAGACTGCTGATAAAGTATTTGAGATGTTGGATGCTATTGTGGAGAGGATTGGAGAGGAAAATGTGGTGCAAGTAGTAACTAACAATGCTGCAAATTATAAGGCAGCAAGGCAATTGTTGATGGGGAAAAGAAAATGATTGTTTTGGACACCATGTGCTGCCCATTGTATTGACTTGATATTGGAAGATTTTGAGAAGAAACTAGAGGTCCATCAAGTAACTATTGCTAATGGGAGGAGAATCACCTCATACATATATTCAAGAACTATTCTCATTTCCATGCTTAGACACTTTACAAAAGGAAAGGATTTGATTAAGCCTGCTGCCACTAGATTTGCTATTGCATACTTAACTCTTGGATGTTTGAGTGATTGTAAGATACAGTTGATGACAATGTTTACTTCCATCCAATGGAGGTCATGTAGGTTTTCAAAAACAGAAGAAGGGAAGCGAATTCAAAGTTGTGTT
>Ga0325403_1000684_pt1 | contig 25521 bp, 25 predicted proteins | sample PopdelMetagenome_19_FD_205665 | JGI IMG/M metagenome (GOLD analysis project Ga0325403, IMG submission 205665) | Populus deltoides microbial communities from Bellville, Georgia, United States - Xylem-PdKOR-R4 | ecosystem: Host-associated > Plants > Phyllosphere > Stem > Wood/Secondary xylem... | reverse complement strand
TGAATTTTAAAACCATTATCGTGGCTCATTTTTTATTTTAGTCTATATTCTTTTAATTTTATTTTTAATCAACAAATTTTATCTAATTATCCTACAATTTGAAAAGATGTAATTGCACAAAAAAAAAATGAAAAAAAAAATTTGAACAGAAAATCCACAAATACGGAAGAGTGAACAATATTCAGGAACAATGTTTTCACCGCATAGTTTAGAGTACTTGTTAATAATTGTGGAATTATATGCTCATATTATTTGTTAACAAGTCCAATTATTAAAAAATTATGGCAAGTAAGCAATCACTCGATGGCTCGCGATACGCCACGTGTCAGATAAAAAGTGAAAATACAGTGTCAAAAAGTGAAATCACGGTGACAAAAGCCCTGCTGTGAAAAAGAAAAAAGCACCTAGTTTTCCGTTTAAAGAAAAAGCTAGTCACTTTAGAGGTACAGTAAACTTGCTACGCTGATGGAAGACCTACCTTTTCAGTTTCTTTTAAAAATAAAAATAATTGAAAAGTCCAGGGGTGTTTTGGTAACTTGGTGGATACCCTCTCAAGCGCACTTTATAAGTAGTGGCTCCATCATTTGATGTAGTGTTGCAGTTTAGACATTATTACACTTCCCTCGAAAAGACATATCCTCTCCCTAGGTTCTTCCTTCCTGTCCTTCATCGGACTTTAGCCTAGCACTACTCGAAGGTACTAGGAGGGCAAGTCCTTTTGTACCGGCACTGTATACTTTGTCATCTCGGCATGCAAAACTCTCCTCAAGGTACGAGTAGAGACAGTCCTTTTGTACGATTACTGCTTCCTTTAATTCATCTACGAGTGAAAACACATCTGGCTACTGTAAACGGAAAGGTCTACAATTTTATACTAGCTAGACTGTTTAGACAGAAAACTATTAATCGTTTTTCTAGCTTTCTTGACTCTCTTCAAGCCAGTTAGTATCGAGCAATGTTCATCAATATCCCTTAACAGAATCTCATATTAATATCTTCGTTTTCTTTTTTTAATATCGTTGAGAAGATTGTAGCATGGAGAGAGCAAACACATCCTTAGCGAGAACCAAATCAGAACAATTGGCTGAGACAGTGGAGGCAGCATTTAAATCTCCCATGAACAACGATGGGGTTTCCGAAGGCGGCAGCTGCGGGGCACTCTCAGGTAAGTCCAGCAAGAGGCTAACGACGGCAGCCTCACCGGGACGTACCACTTCGGGTGGTAACAAAAATACAAACATTAGGAAGTCAAGGAGTGCACAGATGAAGTTTGAATTGGATGACGTAAACAGTGGAGCAGCTCTAAGCCGGGGCTCTAGTGCCAGCCTGGGCTTCTCTTTCTCCTTCACTGGCTTCAACATGCCACCTGATGAAATAGCCGACTCCATGCCGTTTAGTGATGATGATATACGTAAGTCTATATACACCTTTTTTTAATGATTCTTCATTGTTTACTAGCATATGGTTGGAGGTGTTATAATTTTGTATGGTTTGTGTGGTCCAGTACTTGAGTATGGGTGGTGGAGGTATGTTCAGTCTTTGTCCTGGCTTGATAATCTGAAAAGGTTTCATGATCTAGCTAGAAAGTAGAACCTTTAGGCATGAAGAACAAGCTACAGGGCTTACTGCATATTGATCTGGTGATCAAAACAACATGAATGTGAGAGAACTCATGAAATTTATGACTTGCTTGGTTTTCTGTTTCCACGCATACGCATGCTGCTTTTTCTTTGAACCGAGTACATATTTCTATATCGTATCACGTTATCACTTTCATAATTTGCAAATGGGGTCTCCTAAATTCGGGTTTTTTTTGGGTTTTCCTCTGAAGTAAAAGTAAAACTCATAAAATATGACGAGTTTCACTTTTTATCTTAAAATGGAGCAACTCATGAGCGAGTAGCTACTAAGTTATATGAGAATAGTGCATGGGTGGTACTGAGCTAGTCGCAGATAATAATTGGGGTCACAGCGAGTTAGGCAAGACATGCACTTGCCAAGCCTTAAATGTGGGAAAAATTCAATATGAAAAAGCGGCCAGCTTGTGACGAGGGGGAGGAAAGTGAGCAAGATCATGTTAACAAACACTTGCAAAAATGGGAAGGCAGTGCGTGAGAAGTGGGTCCCTTGTCTCTTCTCCTGTAAGGAAAAAACCTAGGCCTCCTTTCAACCTTGGATTAGAGATCTGCAACATAAGCCTAATGATACCCCACTCAGCCCACATAAATATTGATGGGGTATTTTTGGCTCTTATTTTGGTAGTGGTAGTTACTCAGTCTTGCTTCAGTGCGCACTGCATTATTTTTCATGCCCAAGTCACTGGTGTTAATGGAAGGTTGATGTCCAGTCTCTTTCTGCTAGCTCATAACCACTTGAGTAGATTCTCTCCCTGTTTTTTTTTTTTTTTCTACAGTTATTTTGATCCTTATGAGCTTAATTTCCAATACTGAAAGTATTAAATTCATCTGTTTTTTTGGTATAAAAATAAGTTATTCATATCAAAATTAGGAGATTTAGGGTTTTTTTTTCTTTCTTACTTGCATATCTACAGCACTACAAGTATATGGTGTTTATCCTCCTTTTTTTCCCCTTCCAAGAATAGATATAAATTAAGTCTTCCATATGGGCCCCAGATCTTGGGTCAAGGTTCCTGTTTATTATTATGATTAGCAAATTGGGCCCCAAACTCTATAGACTTTTGCTGACTTGTTGCCTCACGTAACTTTCATCAAGGATATTGTTTCCCCTCGTCTTGGCAAAAATCATGCACCTAGATCATATGTGACTTCAGAAAATAATATCAGCACTCTTCCTCTTCTGTCGTAATCCTCTCTCAATGATAAACTCTTAAATGGTTAGGTGATGGGAGGATCGTACGTGACATTGAGGTTACAGAGTTCTCTTTACTGTTGATTGAATTTGTTGGGATCTTTAAATTGTGACCATTGCAACCATATCTTCAGGAATTATTGCAGCCACAAAGTTGTGAAATGATATGACAGAAGCTTCAATCTCTCCAATCAAGTTCAGATATGATTCAATTGGCATGTTAGCCGATACTAATAATTTGGAGAAATATTGGCTAAAATGAGAATTGCTTAAAATGTTCATCACATACCATGTTATTTATCATTCAAGAAGTAAAACAACTTCTCCTTCTTCTTTAGCATCAAAAACATCTTGATTCTGTCATTAGTTTACACAGTCCTATATCTATGGTTGTTGCAGCGGAGGATCTTGAAGCCGGAATGCGTAAGCAGAAATTTCAAACTGAACCCTCCTTGCCAATTTACCTGAAGGTAACAAAATCTAATTTGCGGTGCTGCAGGTTTCCAGTCTTGTTCTTCTTTATTCTCCAAGTAGAGCTAGCATGCACCGGTAGTGTTCAAACTTGCCTTTCCTAATGGTGCCACGGATTGATACCGATACGTTCTATTTGGACAGGCAGGGATGGAGAATTATGATCTAGCAATCAACGCGATCCATAGAATATGGTTAGCATGGTCAGGTTCAGTCTTGTACAGAGTTTCATTGTATATGATATTTTTGTACAAGACTCTCCCTTCTTTCCAACAAAAAAAGAAAATGCAGTACAATTTATTAACTTGCCATGAAAACTACTAATGGGGTCTTAAGAGTTCTATTAACCATTTGTAAGAACAGGAACATGCATTTGAGGATAGAAAGCTATCTTCACTTGTTTTCTTGAGTCTACTTAGACTAGTTCCCGAGTCGATCTCAGGCATTGAATAAAAAGCAATGCTTATTTGTCAAGGAAAGAAGGGTATGGACAGTTTTTCTTACATTTTGTTAGAAATTAGACTTTCTAACTTAGCAATTATCAGATAATCATGTAATGAATTTTCCACCATTTACCGAATTGAACTCTGTTCTTGTTTGGGAATCTGCAGTTCAGAGATGTTACATACAAGGTGATCATCAAAGGAATGACCTCAACCGAGGAAAAGGATATCTTGAATGGGATCAGTGGTTCGGTGGATCCAGGGGAAGTTTTGGCTCTTATGGGACCTTCAGGAAGTGGAAAAACAACACTTCTGAATCTGCTTGGCGGCAGGTTAAATCAGCCCACTGTCGGTGGTTCAATCACTTACAATGACGGACCATACTCCAAGTTCTTAAAAAGTAGGTAAGAAACTTAGATATCAGTGCAAGACTGGTTCGGTACTTACAGCGCTGAATTGACTTGTTACTTGCCAATTTATTTTTCATCGCGATGACAAAAAATCAATAAAAAGACGCAAGAACCTGAATTTAGCTAAGTCAGAACTTTTGTTGCATGTACGGCTAGAAATTTGAATCATTGCAAATGCACATCAAAATGACATAAAAAAACATATGGCAGGATAGGATTCGTGACACAAGACGACATTCTGTTTCCTCACCTTACAGTGAAAGAAACATTGACATATGCAGCCCTCCTTCGATTGCCAAAGACATTGACAAAACAACAGAAGCAAAAACGAGCCATGGACGTCATCTATGAGCTAGGCTTAGAGAGGTAATGAATTCTCATTTCCCTGCCATCATCAATCAAGGCAAATTTGTAATCATAATTCAAGTCAAGAATGTTAATAATAGAAATAAATTCTGCAGCGTCTGATTGATCTTGCTCAATCTTGAAAGTTAATGTTGATGTGCCTAGGTGCCAAGACACCGTGATTGGTGGATCATTTGTGCGTGGAGTGTCAGGCGGGGAGAGGAAAAGAGTTTGCATTGGCAATGAGATTATAATCAACCCTTCAATCTTGTTTCTTGATGAACCAACCTCGGGCTTGGATTCTACAACTGCTTTAAAGACAGTGCAGCTGTTACAAGATATGGCAGAGGTATTCTATTTGTGATGCTTCTTATTCAAGTTTTTGGCCATTTCATCAGGAGATAGCGTTGCATTTTTCTGCTACTAACTCGTTTCCATTTAATGGCGCAGGGTGGGAAAACAGTGGTGACAACTATCCACCAGCCATCTAGTAGACTCTTCCACAAATTTGACAAGTTGATTCTTCTTGGGAAAGGGAGTTTGCTTTATTTTGGAAAATCATCAGAAGCAATGCTGTACTTCTCATCTATAGGTTGCAACCCGCTTATTGCCATGAACCCTGCAGAGTTCTTGCTAGACCTTGCAAATGGCAATATAAATGATGTTTCTGTCCCATCTGAATTGGAGGATAAAGTGCAAATAGGGAATTCCGATGCAGGAAAAAGAAACGGGAAGCCTTCTCCTGCAGTTGTTCATGAGGTAATGAAGTATACACAGACAGACTTTTGCGTTCTTAACATCAAAAGCTGCTATTTAACTAGATAATGTTTCTGTCGAAAACAGTACCTCGTGGAGGCCTATGAGACACGAGTTGCGGTCAAGGAGAAGAAGAAACTAATGGTTCCTATACCCCTTGATGAAGAAGTGAAGGCAAAAGTCTCTTCTCTGAAACGACAATGGGGGGCAAGCTGGTGGCAACAATATACCATTTTGTTCTGCAGGGGAATCAAAGAAAGGCGGCACGACTATTTTAGCTGGTTGAGAATCACCCAAGTTCTCTCTACTGCAATTATCTTGGGATTACTATGGTGGAATTCAGATACTAATAGCCTCAAAGGTCTTCAAGATCAGGTAAATAATGGTCCGGCCAAGATCAACCCTTGGGCCTTCTCTTTTCCATTTCAGGCTCAAAAGTTTACTGAAGCTCTTCTCTGAAAACCTATCCGAAACCATTGAAAATCAACTGAATTACAAAAAATCAGTCTGGCTCATAATCACAAAAGCACATTTTTTGTTTCCTGAAGCGCCTTTACACAAACAACATAATTTCACTTAGTAAACTTAAACCTTCTTGGATTACAGGCAGGGCTGCTGTTCTTCATTGCGGTTTTCTGGGGATTTTTTCCTGTATTCACAGCAATCTTCACATTTCCCCAAGAAAGAGCCATGTTGAGTAAAGAACGGGCAGCTGACATGTACAGACTAAGTGCATATTTCTTGGCAAGGACTACAAGCGACCTTCCACTTGATCTAGTACTACCAGTACTTTTCCTTCTCGTCGTCTACTTCATGGCAGGCTTGCGAATGAGTGCTGCTCCATTTTTCCTAACCATGCTCACGGTTTTTCTCAGCATTATTGCTGCTCAGGTGAGACTAGTTTGCAATACTAACGAAGAAGGGTGTCAAAGAAAAACAAATTAAAATGTAAGTATTTAATCAAGCATGTCTCCATGGCAGGGACTCGGACTAGCTATTGGGGCTACCCTGATGGACTTAAAGAGGGCCACAACTCTAGCTTCAGTTACTGTGATGACCTTCATGCTGGCTGGAGGGTATTTTGTAAAGGTAAGTTCATCAAAGATCATTTCATACATCTCTCTGTATTGCTCCTCTCCAATGCAATATTTGAGTGAATTTTTTCACCACATTTGAATTTTAGATTCGCACCACATGACACATATTGCTGACATTGATTGACCGATAGAAAAGGACTACTCAATAACCTCTACAATCAATATTGAAGTTTCAGAGCATGTCATCAAGAGTGGAGTTCATTACTTCACTAATTGATAACTCTCTCCCAGAATTAGTATTGATTCAACTTTTTCTCACCTAAACGCAAAGAATGGTCACAAATGGTCTTCGATTTTGCAGAGAGTTCCAGTATTTGTATCTTGGATCCGCTATATGTCTTTCAACTACCACACCTATAAGCTTCTCCTCAAGGTTCAATATAAAGACATGACACCAGTTTTAAATGGAATGAGAATAGACAGTGGCTTGACGGAAGTTAGTGCCCTGGTGGCAATGGTTTTTGGCTACCGTCTCTTGGCTTATATTTCCTTGCGGAGAATGAAGCTTTGTGCGCAGTAAGCAATATTATTCAGTGAGCATTATCGACAGTTAACTTCCACGTTTGACTTCAAAGATCTATTCCAAGAAAACTTGGGTTCCACGGATCAGAGAAAGGGATATAAGCAAGTTATCATATTTCAGCTCCATTAAGATTTTTGGATGGCAAAAGCCTCAACGACGATATTTATGCAGTATCTTAGGCATGTAAGTTGATTTTTCCGCGAGGAGAATTCCTAGAAATGCAATCAAGTTATAAGAAGCTCGCATTCACAAGCTCGTATCTTTTATATTAAAATGGAGTGATGTAATAATAATTGTCAGACATACCTACCTATGACTAATGCATATCTATTGGAATTAGCGACTTCTAAAAGTTGGGGAATGAAAAACATGGTAACGCATATGATTTGATAGAACTTTATTTACGTTTTCCATGGAAAGAAAATTTCCAAGAGCAACCGCTTAAATACATAGAAACCACCAGTGATTGCTAACCAAAACCAAAATGTGAGGGAAAAAAGGTAAACGAAAAAGAAAATCTTGAAGATCCCCCTACAGCTCTGTACACTTTTGATCCAGCCTAAGGGTTGAGAATCACCCGCAGTGATTCAACTCACAGTTTGTGAAAGGTTAATACTTTCGGATGCCTGGTTCACGAGCTTGGCAATTGCACTTCGCTTCTATCTCTTGCAGATCATTTCCACTAACCCGTGTTCTTCAGGCAAAAATGTCATGTTGCAGGTTCTGTTTTTCTTTTCCCTGTTCTCAAGCCAAGGTCCTTAACCAACCAAGAAGCCGGAGGAGAGCAGCATCCATTACAGGGGATCTTTTCTCAATGCCTATGATAAGATTATGGGGGCCGGGGGGTAAAAAGAAAAAAACTAGTCATTTAAAGGGAGTAGGAAGCTCATCAAAGTTGACATACAATTTACTTTTCTTGTCCTTGCACCTAAACGTAGGATAATTTTTTAAATAGATCTCGATCAGGAAAAAGAAAAACACCTTGAAGGTTTAACAGGGTTGGCATTCATTATTTCATCAATGGAGAAAATACATATCTATAATTTCTACCACGACTTGATCATGCTTTCACAAATGGTCACCAGAACTACCGAAGCCAATATCAAACACATTGAGAATGAGAAATGTTTCCTAGCTTACCAATATCAGCAGCTACTCGATGAGCACACATTACTCCTGAAAAAGCTACAGCTATAACACCCTGTCCTGGAAAGCAACTATCGCCAACACAGTAAAGACCATCTACAGCCTGCAAGTTTCATCATGTCATGACCCAACTGATTTTCTCCCATGAACTACTTATGCCAACGGATCAGTTAGATCCAAAACTTGAGATAAATCATGTAATCTGAAAAAAGATTCATAAGTGGTTGTTAATGGAGTTTGGCAGGCTTGAGAGGAGTGGAGTATTTACATTTCATCAAGTGTTGATGGCACTTCACTTTTGTAGGGAGAGGACCAGAGAGGTAAAGAAAGAAAGTGAAGCACCATTGATAAAGGCCAGAGGCAAATAGCCTGAGTATTTCTTGCTTAAATGATTTCTAAAACTACAATTACTGTGACATTCATGAGAGGTAATGATTGGACTTACTGTTGTATTAAATGGCATTCCCAATAAACCTTTAGGAGTACTGCGTGGCATTGGTCCATATGTACCCTTGTCTCGAGCCAAGTACCGCCTGTGTGTCTTGGGTGAACCTACCTGCCATGATTGCATGTACTTTTGAAGCCAAATCAAATTTGAATGACTAGAGTCGATAATAAACATAGTATTCCATTCACTGAAACTTGGAATGAGCTCCCACCAAACAAGGCATGCAGTTAATAAAGTACAAAATGGATAGTGGGAAGGACTTCTTCAAATTAGAGAAATTCGTGAATTTAAAGCCTCTCTAAGGATCCAACCACTTGAGGTTGGTTTATGAATTTGTGTGTATCATTCAGGCTTACATCCATAAGTAGTGATCATTTCCTTCTCATATGCCATCACCTGACACAATCTCTTTACATTCTTCATTGAATATGTACTTTTATGATAATGTGATATATACCTCCATGAAAGTAATTGATGATCTGAGCCCTGGAAAAAGTTTCTTCTCCAATCTGCTTATAATCTCATAAGCCACAACCTTCTTCTTTGCCTCGTAGTCCTCTGTCGAGAGTCCCTATACCGTTAAGTCCAGCTATTAGGAATTTAGCTTACAGAGGGAGGGAAGGGATAGAAATAAGACATTAAGTATAGCTATTCACTTAAAAGTTACAGTAGTGAACTTACCTCCCAGTCTTCAATGGAAGATGTTGTAAATATGTGAAGTATATGACGGCCTTCAGGAGCCAATGATGAATCAAGAACAGTTGGAATGCTTAGGAATATGCTTCCATAAGGCTCCTCTAATATTGCCCAGTCATCCTAAGTCAAAACAAAAGAATTAAAGTTAAATGTGTCAAGCTCACAATTCCAGATATATGGTCTCAGTTTGTGAGCAAATGAATACCTCAAGAACAAAGTGGTGGCAATCTGTATCTGGTGGTAGAACCTCGGCTTTAACACCCATGTGAATGGAAAGAAAAGATGGAGCCTTAACATAAACTTTTTGAAAATTTTCTTCCTCTTTTGGAAGGGTTTCTCCTTTCAACAACTTCCCTGCAACATATTTAATTTCTTCATGATAACTGAGAAAGACCAGTGCTAGAGCAGCAAAAGGTTATTGTCCAATCAAATAAATTAGAATGTCGGAATCTGCCAAAACTAACCAAAGGTATCCCATCTAGTAGCATTTGATATTATGGTTTTGGAAAAGAACTCCCTTCCATCTGAAAGCCTCACTCCTACCTGCCAAATTCAAGTGAAACTAAAATAGATAACAATACTATCATCTTCCTTCTTCTTTTTTTATTTCCTTTTGCATTTATAAAACCAAGGATTCAATTCTAGCACCATTTATCCACTATTTAAAACTCACAGCCTTTCCATGCTCAAGAATGATGATGGTCACGTTTGCCCTGTAAAGAATTTCACTGCCCTGATCAATCAGACCTTTTGACAAAGACTTTGCAATTCCACCAACCCCACCAACAGGATAGTTGATTCCTCCAAAATGCCTATCACATAGAACCTGGTGCCGATAAAAAAAAAAGATTAGAATATACATATTGGAGAGGTCCAAAGTTATTTAAACTGCTCACCATGCCCGCATTGATCATTGGGGTCTGCAAAGCATTGACTGTGCTCACTATGAAACACTGCAGAGAAACAACAGATAAAACTTCTTTATGAGATTGCAGGACCCTCTTTCCATATCCAAAAGACCATTAAATATACAGAATTTATCAAAGAATTGAATTTGAAGTATTTCACCTCTGCATCAATGAAAGACAACAACTCAGGATCCTTTATGTACTTTTGAGCGATGTCTCCAGCATTTTGGGGCAGATAAAAAGCTGCAGAGAATAGAAGCATCACATTAGAGAAGTTTAAAAGAAAGAAACAATTATTTTTTTTGGTTTAATTTAGTGACTAGCGTGGAAAAAAAATTCATGATAGGGAAATGAAAAGCAAAAAATAAATAAAAATAAATATTTAAGGACCAAAAGAGATGTGACTTTCAATATTGACTATCCAAAGCTCCAACCTCAGAACTAAAATAGAAGATCATGAAAAACATTTGTAAGAGTTTTTTTTTGTTTGTTTTTTTTTTTGGTGTGTGTTTGTGAATTAGAACATTTTCTTGACCATCCAAACCAATATGATATCAAGGAATGCTCCAAAAAAATTTGGGGCCGGCACATTGTCTTTTAAGCAGTCAACCTGGAAGCAATGAGAGCACAGCTGCAATTGTCTAATAATTGAGAGTTTTTCCAAGATCCACGCTCGACAGTATTTTTTTCTAATCTATTGCAGCAATAGCTTTGAACATCAATACAAGTTTTGTTAATTAGAAATTTCACGGAACTTAAAAGGTGCAGTTCCATCTTGTTTACTACCAACAATAATTTTACAATTACATTAATGCCCAGGTACATTATCTGCAACAGTTTTCCTTGCTCAAATGATGGCAAAATAGATGTCCTGATTGTGATTGGAGCAAGTAAACAGTATCTACACCCTGTATGCATCTATTGATTCTGATTTTATAAAAACCTGTTGGAGATGTAACAAGCTCCCATTCAAATCAATTAGTAAATTTGAGAGGAAAGGATAGAAAAAATACCCAGTGTCAAGCATTCAAGAGGCTTCTGAAAGAATTGTCCAAGCAGGTAGATTGGCTCCTCGAGCGACTTCAGTTCCAAAGAGTTCAAGGCATTGAATATCTACCCGACAAAATAAATGCTACGGTAAGTGATGATCAACAAGTAGACACAAAATACTGATAGGAAGTTGCATTCACCACAATTTATGTACCTTACAGCATTCACCATAGAATTTAAGGATCCCTTCCTTTTCATGGGGAAACTTAGCAGTAAGTTCTGAGATGAAGTCGCTGTACTCTTTGGGAACTTTAACAGAAAGGTTATTTGGTAGTGGGGTCAGGAATCACCTCCATTTCACAACCAACTGCTGCCAATGCTCGTGTTATCAAATTTAGGTTGCCCTGCCCAAATTTTAGGCACATATCAACGCTGAAGACTTTAGTGATTCACCAAAGCACGCAGTGGATAAAAGTTCAGCGGAGATAGCTTAGTTACATAACAAGAGCAAATAAGCAATAAAATGCTTACAGTGAGGAGTCCTACAAGCATTGAGGTTAAAATCGTTACTGAAGTCTGGTAAACTTACCCAAAAACCTGATGAACTTGGCAAAATCCATTTAAACCTAATCGAAAAATCTTATCTAATAAGCACACTTCTATTGGTTTAGTGGAAATTCTCTTTATGCATGACCCTATTTCACCAGGTTACTTACCTTCTGCAAATAACCATCCAAACACTAAAAAACAGTAATAGAATCTTCAAAATCATGCCAAAAATGCATTACAACCTTTTTCCAACTCAGTCAACAAAATCAAGTCCTTAATAAACAAATAAATCACAACGCAAATAACAACAATAAAGAAATGTGGAAGAACAATAACAACTGACCTTGTCACTGAAACCAAACGTAACAGAAGAGCCAACATCAAAAGTATATCCATCCCTCTCATAATATCCAGAACTCCCACCAGGAATCACATACTTCTCCCAGACCAAAACTTTAGCTCCCTTCACTGCCAACTGTGTAGCAGCAACCAACCCACCAATACCAGACCCAATAACAATTACATCATAATCACTCCTCTCTCTGCTCACTCCTTCATTTCCTTCAATATCCACTTCTTTATCCACAGTTAACACGGCCTTTGACCTCAAAATAAAGTGCTTATTTAACTTTACTTCACCAAGACTGTCAATTTTGCTTTTTATGTTTCTGGGCACAATATAACCACTGAAAACTGAGGTTTGGACAGGTTCTACAGACAAAATACTATGTTTTTGGCTTCTGGGTCTGAACCTCCCTAACTGGACAGTATTGAACTGACCAGAAAATAGAGAATTCTTGAACCCTAGACTCATGTTACTAAATAGCTCTTAACTAAAACTAAAACTCAATGTTCTGTGGGCGTCCAAAGAACATTTTGGACAGATATTTTCTCGTTTAGATTTATGGGTCTTGAAGAAAAAATAGCTGTGAGTCAGTTGTTTTGATTTAGTACAGGTATAGACAGATAGTGAGTGAGAAAGAAACCTGCTGTAGTGCTGTGGGCTCTTTATGAGGAGAAAAACACAAGGGGGTTAGCAGTAAGTGATGTCGCTGAATTTGGAAGTGAAAGTGTATAGTGTAGGCAAAGATTGGTTAAGGATTCCTGTCCATGATTCTTCTCTCTTTGGAGACCAGACAAGGACAATTCAAGTTCCAATGGTTTAAACGGTTGAAGGATGTGTTGTGCTTTGATTCCATTGGCCGTTTGGTTTTTGTAGAGTAGTGATGGTTGCCGCCTGCCTGACTGTTAGAATAGATTAAAGTTTTTTTTCCACGTTAGCATTAAAATATTTTCCAAACTATTATGATTAGAAAAATACTTCGAAACACTACTCGTGGATATATATTTTTTTATTTTTAGATTTGAGGAAATCTTATTTTTTTTAAAAATGTATTTTGTGGGTTCAGGTGAGGGAGTAAAACCCCAGCTGTTCCAGGCTTTTACAAGAAATGCACGCCCTAACTTGAACTCAAGATTTACCGTGCAAATCTTAAATTCTTTATCATTATGCTACGTCCTTTGAGAAACTACTCGTGGATACATTACATGCGTGTTCTATCATGTAATATATCCATGATTGGTATAAAAGCAGCAGCTCAAGCTTATTCATAAAGTTTTTCACCACAAAAAATTCAACACAATCATTTAAAAGAATTCATCTAATTTAATTTCATAGAAACTAATTTCATATTCAAGTAAATTTAATCATAATATCAAAACAATTTATTATAATAAATAATATCAATTCAATTACAAATTAAACTACATAATTACGTTTAACAAATTAATTTGTCAATGGGTATACATCATTAGAACCACGAACATGATGTTATTGTGCATGATAAATAACTTTTATCTTTTTCTATTGTATTGTCCGAATATTAAGTCTTCTCGGTCTCACCAAGTGAAAAATAGCATGATGAGAACCAAATATTAAAAACATCCTGCACAACATCTTCAGTAGTTATTTCATGTTTTTGCTTTTTGAGTGGATTTTTGACTGTGGATTTATAGTGGTATTTGTTTAGAACATGGAGTTCTATAATCCCTAAAACCATAATTTTTTAAGCTATAACAGGAAAGTGAAAATGAGATTAATTTTGTAATTAAATATGTCCAATAAAGGAAAAAGCAAGAAGAGAATATTTGGCAAACAGTACCTAATGAAGCATATGCTTATCTCTTCTCCCAAATGTAAGACCTGTGTTGTTCCTTCTTCCTAATTTTTCCATGCATATTCTTCGACCACACGAACAAGATCACCAGCAAGCTCCACCATGCGCCCATCTCTTTTTTTAACAAGTGTCCAAAAAACAGTTCTTAATGAACTTTTCTGTCTGATCTATTTTGTATTTAGTTTTTTTACACTCTTTCTCTCTCTCTCTCTCTCAGTCCATTATTTTCTCGGATTTTCACAAAGGAAGCGCCAACGAATTTGGATCCAAAACTCTACTCTCCATCTTTATAATTATCACATCATCACCAGCACAGAATATTAAGAAAAGGGTACAAATCCACAATCCTTTCATTCCATTTGTTTGAAGTTTCTTTTTGTTTTCCAGTTCCATGATAATAATCACTGCAGTTCTGTATCAGTGGAAATCGTCATTTCCAAAAGCTCTTATCTTTTCATTTATTCGTTTATGCTGATTTTAGATTATGCAGATTCTTTTTCTGGGTTCATTTTTTTTTTAGCGTATCTTGCTTGGATTGGTTGCTTAGGCAGTGTGCTGAAGGAAAAAAATAAAGAGGTGAAGTAACGGAAGATGGAATTTTTATTTTCAGTTTTTTACTGATGTGGGATTTTTATTTGGACATTGATTTTAATTTCTTTCAGTTATATTAGGACCTTTGGTAATGGAAATGTTTTGAGTTGCCTTTTCTTTTGATTGATTAGAAATTCATGGTCTCTGATTTTCTGCTGTTTTGTTCATTTGATGAGTGTCTCATGCTTTTGAATCCAGTTAATGGGTTCTCTGGCTTTTCTTTATTTTAATTATTTAGTCTTTTTGAGGGGCTTTACCAGTTCTGTTTACAATATCTTCTTCTCCTCTTTATTTTTTCATTTATAATATCATATATCCAGTCTAACTTTACTAATTGCTTTGTTAGTACCTGTGCAAATCTTATGGATAGGCGAAATTATGAAACTTTTCAATTCTTACAGTACCTTCAATATCCAATATTAGTGATTCATCTTATAAGTGATGACTTCTGCATAATTGCCAAATTAATATTTTTGTTCTTGGATATAACACCCTAGGCTTGAATTGATAGTGAAGCATGTCATTGATGCTTGTTTCTCTAGTTAAATCGAGCCTTTTTTGTACAGGGTTAAAGTTTGGGATAGAAAAGCGATGGATAGGCTCAAGGCTCCTGCTCGCCTCATGATAGTTTCGGATCTTGATCACACAATGGTTGGTCTCGTAATTGTTTGGTTTCTGCTTGTTTTATTGTATGTTCTTGTGGCTGCTATAATTTTATTAGACAATATACTCTTGTTGCAGGTTGATCATCATGATCCCGAGAACATGTCTCTTCTTAGGTTCAATGCCTTATGGGAGGCCTGTTATCGTAATGATTCTCTGCTAGTTTTCTCCACTGGAAGATCACCTACGCTTTATAAGCAGTTGAGAAAAGAGAAACCCATGTTAACACCTGATATAACCATAATGTCTGTGGGAACTGAGATCACGTATGGCACCTCCATGGTGCCCGATGATGGTTGGGTTGAAGTTTTGAATCAGAAATGGGACAGGAACCTAGTCACTGAGGAAACAAGCAAGTTTCCTGAACTTACTCTTCAGGTATGTTAAACACTTATGGGATTTGGTTCTCTGATTGTTCATATTGCTTTGAAAATGAGCATATAGTTTTGTTCATAGAAGAAAACAGTTCGGCAACTTGAAATCTCTGAATAAATGACATCTATGGGGTAATGCAGTCAGAAACAGAGCAACGGCCTCACAAGGTCAGCTTTTATGTTGATAAAGCCAATGCTCAGAATGTGACGAAGGCGCTATCAGAGATATTTGCAAAACGTGGGGTTAGTTTCTAGTTTTGGGATCCTTGCCCCCTGATTTTGTGTTCTTTTTAGTACAAGTCTACAGGTGCTACAGTGTCTAACTTAATTTTTAAATCTCTTCTCTTCTTCTTCTCTCTCTTTCTCTCATCTTTCTTTTCTTCTTCTTGTTTTTTTTTTTCGTTTTTGTTTCTAGTTGGATGTCAAGATAATTTATAGTGGTGGAATGGACCTGGATATACTACCCCAAGGTGCTGGCAAAGGACAAGCTCTTGCGTATTTACATAAGAAGTTTAAGACTGAAGGAAAACTACCTGCCAATACTCTTGTTTGTGGTGATTCTGGAAATGATGCCGAGCTGTTCAGCATTCCAGATGTACATGGAGTGATGGTGGGTATTTACATTCTGCCATATCACTTAATTGGGAAATTGAGGTTGCTCACATAGGTCATTTTTTCTGTTAACTATTCATTCATTGATTTATCTGTCTAGGTTAGTAATGCACAAGAAGAGTTGTTGCAGTGGCATGCTGAAAATGCTAAAGGCAATGCTAAAATAATTCATGCAACCGAGCGGTGTGCAGCTGGGATCATACAAGCTATTGGTCATTTTAAACTTGGTCCCAATACTTCTTCAAGAGATATAACCAACCTTTCAGACTTTGAGTCGGAAAACATCAGTGCCAGTAGTGAAATAGTGAGATTTTTCATGTTCTATGAAAGATGGAGGCGTGCAGAGGTTGAGAACTCGGAGCTATATTTGGCAAGCATGAAAGCTGATTGTGTATGTTTCTATCCTCTTTTCTTTTGACTCTATGTGTTGCTCTAGAAAAGTTTGTGGACTTTTATGTCTTTCCTTTTCTTTGTGATGCATTTTAACCTTTAAGGATTAGGTTTATACTAACTACTATGCAAGAAATAAACATGGCTTGTGTCTGCTTTTCTTTCATGGTATAAACAATACACTACATTCATCTGGATTTCATATTCTTTTTGAGGCTCATAATATTCCAGCTAAGCATTAAATTATCCAGTCATGGTTGTTTGGTTCAGTTCTTTTGCTTTTCTTTCAGGAGGATAAATATATTGCTAACACCGTTAAACTGTTATAAATGAAAGTCTGACCTGTTGTGCTTAACCATGTAAGCTTTTGATACTTGTTCTCCATATGAATAGCCTTGTGGCTGATGAACAGAAAAGCAAGCTTGAGACTGTTCAGTTTTTTATCCTTTTCTGCCATAAAATCTGAAGGGTTGAATTTGTCTGTTTTGTTTTGAGAATGAATTTATTCAAAGAACTGGACAAGGTTCACCTGGACATACTAACCCACCCACTTGCCTCTGCAGTCAAGGTCTGGGGGCGGATTTATTTTAAAATACATAGAGCAAGCATTATCAAGCATACTTAGATAAATTAATATCCACCATCATCTTATTTGCTGGTGTCCATGAATGCACTCATTGATTTTTTATTATATACATATGTTTTGCTTTTCCAGATTCCCTTTCTTCAGTTAGCCTGATATAATTTTTTCCTTTTTTTGACAGGATTCATCTGGTATTCTTATCCACCCATCTGGTGCTGAGCTTTCTCTTTGTGATGCTTTAAATGGAATGAGGAGCTACTATGGTGACAAACAGGGCCAAAATTTTCGAGTTTGGGTGGATCGGGTACTATCCATACAGACTGGTTTGGACACGTGGCTAGTAAAGTTCAATAAGTGGGAATTATCAGGTAAGACCTCCGAATGATAATGATTTCATTATCAATAATGCTGATGATAAAATGTCCCTGCTCTCCCATGCATTTTATGATAAATTTGTGCACCAGTTTAGACTACTGGACGCTGTTACACTTTCCTCTTTTCTTTGATGCCATCCATGTAATTTCTTCTGATTTGTCAATGCAAGGTTTTTAAGTTTTTAACGTATACTTCTTCAGCTGTAGTTGGTCTGCAGGATGTTCTTGAACCTAATCAGGGATCTCTTTTCTACTGGATTCTGGTTTTTCTTCAGAGTCATACAAATGCCTTCGCATGGGTAGCTGTAAACAGGGTGGAAGAGCCTTTAGAACTTGACCTGCTTAGGAGAGGGACAAACAGATCTTCAACTACTGATATTCTCTTTCTTACTTGGGGGTTAGAATCCTATAGGTGCTTTATTTGGCAAAAGCCATGGTCAGAGTGAGCATACCATCTGCTAGAAAAGAAACCGTCCATAGAACAATTAATCATATCTTCTATGGACAATAATAAAACTGTTTTACTCTCTCCTCTCTATGATTAATGGTTCTATGGTTTCCTTAGTTGTCTGAGTTTCTATGAGAGCTGTCACCCAGATTTTTCAACTTTTCCTTGAAATAGCCTGTCCGACACCTGGACAGGATAAAGGGTGGTTGCTAGACACCCCATAGTAATGGAAAATCGCTTAAAACATGGACTAGCTCAACCTTTGAAATATACCTGTAGAATCCTTAGTAACTTCTTGGTATAGTATCTGTTGCAATGCCTTCAATGCACTTGACTGGGTTTTTGGAGTTGGTGTTGGAAAATTAGCACTGGCAATCGGGTTTGCGGGCAATTAATTTCTTGTAGCTATGCTTTTATTTGTAGAATTTTTGTAATTCTTTAGTGGCGTAGATTACCTGCATGCCCATTTTAATTTATTCCATGCTAAGTAAAACCTTTGATAACAGGGATCTCTTAATCAATTAATGGAGCTGTATGTCCCATTTTTTCATTTCTCGTCAATTCTTGCAGGGGATGAGCAGCAAGGTTGTGTGATCACTTGTATAATAAATATAAAGGTAAACCTTGAGATCAATCAATGAGTTTCTGCTAAAACAAGAACTCTGCCCTCACATGATCTGCTTCCTCTTTGTGTTTTAGAAGGATGGTGTTTCTGGGGCAACTTACATGCATGTGCATGAAACTTGGCTGGAAGGATCAGGAGCTAAAGATCAATCTACCTGGCTGTTCTAGATTGTGTTTACAGCTCAAAGCTCAGATACAGACAGCTCATAACCGTCTTCGAAGTTCGAACACAATAAAATTAATCAAATGATGATTTTCAGCTTTGTAATTTGATCATTGTTGTATGAACATCAACTTCATGGTGATCGGCTATTACATAATAAATGAATATGATTAATATCCTGAGTGTTTTTCTTCCATCAAACTTTTTATTCCTCGTATTATTAGTCTTGGTGGGTATGTTGGAGATCAATAACATGTATGATCCTGCTGCCCCCCTAAGGACCCCTCAGTTGCCCTACCATGCTTCGATGATCATGCGCACACAAAATTCCTGTGCTGCAATGGCCGCTGCCACCAGTCACCATGACCACTGTGCATCACCTAGAAAAGTACGAAAGAAATTGCCTCGCGAACGACGTGTCATTGTTAGGGGTACTTGGGCCCAGTTTGTATGGACCAAATCTGAAAGACCAGCCCATGGTGCAATCAAAGCAATTCCGAAGAATGAATTAAGAAAAAAATAAACAACAAAAAAGGGCCCAACCGGGTTCGAACCGGTGACCTCTTGATCTGCAGTCAAATGCTCTACCACTGAGCTATGGACCCCTGATGATTTGAGACTCATAAATAATATTAATTAAACCAAGAGAAAAACCCCGCATTAAATAATATAGTATAAAAATTGAAAAGATTCGTCTTCATAAAATTTTGTTTCGTTTTGTTTTGCAGCCAATCTTTATCAAAATTAAGGTTATCTCGGGGTTTTTGTCTCAAAAATCTAAAAGAAAGAATGGTGTGGCCATGATACCAAGCATGAGGGCATATTTAATAGGTGAGCTACAAGAAGAGTCAAGGAAAAAAAAAAACTATTTTTTTCCCTTTTCTTCTTTAATTTTACAGCTTCAAAGTGATAGTCAAATAAAATGAAAAGTTAAAATGATTTTTTTAAATGAAAATCCACTTCTATATATCGATAAAAAAGCTGAAAATATTAAAATAGACTATTTAAAAAAAAAACTCTTTCATCCCTACAACTTTTCTCAATGTTTTTTTCTAAAACAAATCCAAAAATATTAATATTACATATATTAAAATACAAATAGGTTAAAATAATTTTGTTTTTCATTGGAGTGCATATAAAAAAAAATAGAGTCATATTTATATTATTTAAAAAGCTATATTAATAATTTGACTTTTCTAAATAGTTTTTGTTATTAGAGATGCTTTGACTTTTACAAAGTGAAAAAGCTATTGCAAGTCTATGTTATATATTGTATATACAAATTTGATATGGTAACATTTGTTTACTGTTTTAGTATAGAAACAATAAAGACAATAAAAATAGAAATATAGAAATATGTTTAATTAAAGAGACAAAAATATAAAATAAATTTGTTTTTAAAATGGTTTTAGAGTGAGATTTTTTACTTTCAAAATAAGAAATATATGAAAGACATGTCTCTTATAATTTCATTATCCTCGTCTCTTTTGTTTCGAGACAATAACTAAACACTACAAAATAAATTTTTTAATTTTAGTTATGATTACTTTATTATTAAGAATAATAATGAAGTACCTTGAAGGAAAAAGATGGATTCTCTAATTTTATCTTTGTGAAAGCCTTTTAATCTCTATTATCTATTTTATTTCTATCAATAGTTTTTAATTAAGCATCTTGACGAAGGTCCATATAATTTTTTTTTGATTAATTTTCATTCAATAAATTAAAAAATAAAATATTTTACACATATTAATCAAGTTATTATTGAAAAGAAAATACACATGTTATTTTAAATATATATTAAGAAAATAAAAAAATAATAAATGTTAGTATTAAATTATAATTGTTTAGTTCAATTTAGTGTGTGTTACATGCAAGTTTTGTTCAATTTAAAATATTTAAATTATATATCATGCAAATTAACAACCTAATAACAATTTTAAGACTAAAAATTACTTTGTATCTTATTTATTAATTGCTTAGTTTAATTTTTGCAATTCCATATTTTATAATTTTTATATAATAATATTTTTTTTGTTATTTTATTTGCATGTTATAAGTCGTATATATAGATTATATTATTATGTGCTTCTACTTAGGAGATGGTTAATACAACTAATATTTCAGAAATGATTTCACTATCACTTTTTGTGGTACATGGTGAGAAACCTAAAAACTCTAATAGTTTGAACTTTGAGAGGTGGCAATAAAAGGTATTTTATCTAACCACCTTGAAGTTAACAAAGTTCTTGTCTAATATTATTGTTGTGGTAGTTGTGAATGCATGGATGCATAGCTATTTCATATGCAAGAACTACATCGTAAATGGTTTGGACAATATGCTATATGATTTGTATAGTTCAATTAAAAATGCAAAGGCACTATAGGAAGCCATTATGTATTGAAAGTATAAGGTTTAAAGATGTTGACATGAAAAAGTTCATAGTCATCAAATTTCTTGACTTCAAGATGATTGATTCAAGGACTATGATAAGCAAATTTCAAGAGTTTTAACTCATCTTACACAACATTCATATTGAAGAGATGATTTTAAGTGAATCTTTTCAAATGATTGCTATTATTGAGAAATTATCATTATCTTTGAAAGATTTCAAGAAGTATCTTAAAAGCATAAGTGAAAAGAGATTAGAGTTGAAAACATTATTCTAAGATTGATAATAAAATAAAAGAAAATAAGTTGTTTGAAAGGAGAGCTAACTCTTTTATAATAGCTTCTAAAACAAACATTATTAAACAAGTAAAGAAGACCAATAATAAAAACCAAAATAAAAAGCTTGATGTGAAGGGAAAAGATATTGTCATGAAATTCAATGGCAAGTGGTTTATTTATAATAAGACTGAACATCAAGTCAATAATTAAAAAAATAAAGCTCAAGAAAGGAACTTTAAGAAAGAAAAGATTGCTTAAGACAATGTCACCAGGATTAATAACATTATAAATAAAGTATTGAATATGAAATTGTATGCTATTTTATTAAACCTTTAAATCTTGTGAACAATATTGAATATTGGAGGATGAACACTAGTTCTATAAGACATAATTGTGCTAAAAGAATGATGTTCTCTACTTACTAAGAAGTAGGTGTTAAACAACTTGTCATAACCCAATTTCGGGTCTCCCAAAACTTTTTTATATTTTGCTTAAAATAAAAAAAAAATCATAAATTCAAAATCTAAAAATATTTTTGGAATATAAATAAGCTTTTGAGTTGCAACAAGTCAAAATTCCAAGAGTAGAGTCAAATTTGAATATGATTGACAAGATAGGTTGAAGAACAATTTAATTTAAGCACAATTTGAAAGTCAATTTAACTGAAATTGAAAGAATTAATTAAGTTCAAGAGCTTAATTAAACTTTTAATGAGTTTATCTAACTTATTTAAGGACTTAATTGAAGAAAAATTATGTTTGAAATATAATTTGATCAAAATTAGAAGAATTCATTAAACTTAAGGGCTTAATTAAACTTCTAGTGAGTTTAATTAATTTAATTAAAGCAAAATTAAATTTAAAAGTTAATTTTTGTAAGCAAGAAGTATTTGTGTGATGGTTTTTTTAAGATAATCGCCTGATATTCATAGTCAATTTGATTATTGTAATAAGGGATGTAAATTATAATATAATTCTCTCTTCTTTTATTTACTTTACTTTATCGCATGTTAATTATAATTTTATAAAAAAATTTAAATTTTAACCAACCTTTTTTTTGGGCACAATCCGAAACAGGGGCTAAATGTCCGAAACACCAGCTAGCTCATTCTGACACTCTAATGCACTTCCACATCATTCATGGATTGACAAATGTAAAGGTGATTAGTTTCCGAAGTTGCTTCTGAGTTCTGACATTCACAACCACCAGTCTCATGGCAACGCCATTCAAGATCCCTTTCTCTGTTCATACGTTTCAGCCTGAGGAAAGCACAGGTACGTACCACAAGAAATTAATAATAAAAATAAAAATAAAATAAAAATAAAAAATGATCAAACAAGACAGGTGCTTCAAAATAAACATTCCCACGTAACATTTCTATCTCTATTCCCTGCGCGTGGGAAAACCCATCTCTCTTTTAATTTCACTTCAAAGGAATAAGAATCGAATTCCAGATACAGATCCAGAACGGCAAAGCCCACCTCTTCCTCTCCCTGTGGATTTTCGAGATCTTTGGTGATAATGGGTTTGAGGATTGTGTACGGGGTGGTGTTCCTTTCTTTCTCATGTGCCTGCTTCATGCTTCTCCATCTCTTTCTACACCCTGTATTCTACTTCACTACCTGATGGGTTCTTGGGATTTTTGAGAAAGAAGCTCAAATGGGTTAGCCAGATTTTACACTTTTTCTTCTTTTCCTTTGCTTAATTTGTATACTTTTCTTCATATAATGACATAATGGGTTGAATTTCTCAAGTACTACTGTGTACTTGTATTACTACTGTGATGCAAGTTGAACTAGCTATAGGTCTGGTAGTCTTCGTAGTCCTTTCGCATCTCAGAGTTTGAGTGCTTGCGTCTTGTGTTACTTGTCATGACATTTCAAGCACATCTACATGTCTTTTGTTTGTTTGGTTTTGCTATGATGTTGTTGATATAATACCAGTTTAATGAGAATTTGCTGATATGCTTATGTTATTCAGTTTATTTAATTTTATTTTTTTGGATAATAAGTACTACTAATGATCTTCTGCTCAGTGTTCTGTTGCTAAGTGCATTTGAAACTTTCAATTTCAGTCCAGTAAAGGATGTTTCTGCAAAATTAGCGTTCTGGCTTAATTACATTGCAATTGTCAGTAGCAGTTTTGCATTCTAAACCCATTATTGTCATCATGGGAAATGTGTTTGGTATCTAATTTGGATTGGGTAAGACAACAAAGGTTTCAATTCGAAATGATGATTATAGCTGTAAAATCCAGAATAAAAGTTGCTGGGCATGTTTGTGATCGGGAAAATTCTACGCTTGAATACGGCGTCAAAGTTGATACTAAGATGTAACTTTGACAGCTTGAGTGGTCCATTGCTGGTTGTTCCAACCACCAAGACAGAGATAAATTTGACAAATTATAGGGAAATGCTGTTGGGCCTTGGCACAGCCCAAAAGTCTACTATCATGGCATTTTTCTGTTCAAATGACCAAAACATCTTCTTTTTCTTCTTCTTTTTTCATCTGTGATTGAAAAAGCTATTGGCCTATAATTAAGTTACTAGTTGGTTATTCTTGAAATAAAAGAGATGAAGATTGTGTAGACTGGAGGGATATGTTTCCATGTTTTTAAAAGAGATGAAGATTGTTGATCAGTCGGTAATATTTACTAATGGATTGGTCGTAAGAAAAATGGTTGTCAGATATTCTTTTTTGGCGTGGATATTTTGTTGGTGTTTTTGTCGGCAAGAAAATTCATCGGTTGAATTACCGATGGAGTTGAAATCCCCAACAAAAAACTCATCAACAACAAATTTTCATTGGAGAGTCTATCAATGATTTAGAAAATACAACTTAAAATTAGACAGAATAAAGACAATTTTGTGAAAGAAATTCATTATAAAATTATCCTTTATTTTATTTATTCAATATTACCGATGATTACACCACTCTTCTTAAATTATGTTGTAGTCTATGCTATGGCAACCGCTAATCACATGAAGTGATAAATAAAACATCTTGACCAAGAGTGACCTTGAAGGAAGCAAACCATCGAATAACTTGCGTCTGAAAGGTTGTCCTTTTCATTTGGTTAGTCGGATGGGATCTTGTTCGAATGCTTGGCGATAGATAAGAAAAGCCTTTGGGTACTAGGAGGAGGGGTTTATTTATAGAATTGGGATCGAAGGGTGAGCTTTCGTTTTGGAACGACCTTTGGTTGGAGCTAGGAGGGTCAAGTTGCAGCCTTAGTTCCAGTAGTGAGCATTCTGGATACTGATTTACAAGCGAATCAGTTGCGGTGCCGAGGTCGATGGAGTCTTTCTATCTTAGCTACTGAATTGCCCGAAGATATCAAGAATATAATTCAAGCTATTTCCTCCTAAAATTGAGATATATTTCTGTGGTTTCTTTCCAATATCTACCGTATGGTGGAAGACACGATCGAGACAGGCATGGTATGGGCTGATGTTCTGCACATTACTTCCAGGATGGTTTCTAGGAGCAGGCCGGAGGAGGATACCGTTGGACTTGATGTTAATGGTAGTTCTTTGGGTAATCCAGGTAGAGAGGGGATTGGGGGCTTAATCAGGTCTCCAGACGAAGTTTTTATTACTGGTTTCAAAGGGTTTGCTGGCGTCGAAGCTAATTTAATGCCTGAATTGTTGGCTTTGAAGAATGGACCTTGTCTTGCTTCGAACACGGGTTTCAGAGAGTTGCCATGCAATTCTGATATCCAGGTCGATTTTCGTAAATATAAAACTATTATTTTTTGGATATCAGACATCTCTTGGATCGTGATTGGAAAGTTACTTTAGAGCATACACTTAGAGATGAAATATTATACTATATATTTTTTTTATCTAAAAAATCTCTCATCACATTTATATTGGCAACAAAGCTTAAAGTCATAAAAAATATTTTATACTAATAAAATCAACTTAATCCTTGAAAAACATTGTAAAATCCACTTAAAATTATTGTGCAATGTGGAAATTCTTAATTGGATGATGGTTGTCAACCATAATCCAACCTCATTAGTAATTGTGATTGGTATTAATACATTAAATAATCATTATTTTTTCAAAAAAAATTATATTTTTTATATCAAAACATAAAAATATCTAAAAAAATTAATTTAAATAAAAAATATTTTGAGAAAAAAAAGTTACCACAATTCCAAATGAGATATAAAAATTAAAAACTTGTGACAATTTTATTTTTATAAAAAAGACCAACTATTAAAAAAAAATATTCAG
>Ga0325403_1000682_pt1 | contig 25549 bp, 11 predicted proteins | sample PopdelMetagenome_19_FD_205665 | JGI IMG/M metagenome (GOLD analysis project Ga0325403, IMG submission 205665) | Populus deltoides microbial communities from Bellville, Georgia, United States - Xylem-PdKOR-R4 | ecosystem: Host-associated > Plants > Phyllosphere > Stem > Wood/Secondary xylem... | reverse complement strand
ATAAGTTGTATGCAACCAATCTAACTGATTTGGTAATGCGTTACAACTTCTTTTTTAAAATAATTTTTAAATTATTTTCTATCTAGAAAAAATATTTCTTAAGTGTTTTTGATAATTTTAATGTCTTCATATTAAAAAATAAAAAATATCAAAAATTATTTTAATGTTTTTTTATTAAAAAATAGTTAGATAAATCTATGCAACACATTAGTACTTGATTTGATAATGTGGTACAACTTGTTTTTTTAAATTATTTTTTTATATGAAAAATATTATTTTTTAAGTGTTTTTGATAATTTTAATGTGTTAATATTAAAAAAATTATTTTAATATATTTTTTATTAAAAAATAGTTCAACACATTACCAAAAACACTTTATATTAAGTAATATTTTAAAAAGCGTGGGGAAACTACTGTAGCTTTTCCATGCCTTTCAATTATTATAATTATTATATTATATTATAGAACTGTTTTTTTTTTTGTTTTCAATTTTTTTTTTGATTTTTTAATGAATTTTTTTTGTTTGATTTAGTTTGTTAATGTTAAATTTTTTTATTTAGTTATCAGATTTTCATGATACGGATCCTGGGTTTGATGGGTTAACCTGGTTTGACGAGTTAACCCGGATTTTTTTCTTTTTAATTATTTTTTTCGTTTAGTTTAGTTTGTTAATGTTAAATTTCTTTTTATTTAATTATCAGACTTTCATGACACGTATCCTGGGCTTGATGAGTTAACTTGGTTTGATGGGTTAACCCAGTTAATTCTGGGTAAACCCGTCAATTTTTTTTTATGTTTAGTTATCAAACTTTCATGACGCGAATCCTAGGTTTTACGGGTTAACCTGATTTGAAGGGTTAACCCAATTAATTCAGATTTTTTTTTCTTCATTAGTTTTATTTCTTCCTGTTGGTTTTTTTTTTTTAATTAATATATTAATTATCACACTTTTATGACACGATCTTATAGTAAGAACTACATCCAATATTCTTGGGTCTGGTGTTGCAGTCAGGCTCACTTAAACTTGGATCATGCAAGTTTAATGTTATTATTAATATTATAAATATTACTTTTAGGTCAGGTATTACAGTCAAACCCAAGACTCTTAAGTATAACTTTATAGAAAAACTTAACATTTTTAAATCTTAATTTTTTATATATATTTTATATATAAAAAAAAAAACCATCACATCGCGCGGGGTCATGTACTACTTTCCTTCTAAAGGCGGACAAGGCAGGCCATTTTGTGGATCTATGGCTATGAGTTCACCTCAAGATTTTAGAATTGACCAAGAAACTGTCTCTGAAAGGCAGGATGGCGGCAGGGACGGTGAGGATCAACAATGGCACTACTTGAAAATTGACAGCAAATTTGCTAGCTACCAGGCCAGAGCTAGATAGGTCCAAAATAAGAGGAACTGTAGAATACCCCCTGGCATTAATTTTTATAATTACACTATGACTCAATTACCTCTGTATTTCAACATTAATTATTAGGTATTAATTTAACAAATTATAAAAAGAAATTTTGCAGTTTATTATTATTATTATTATTATTTAAATTGATTAGAAAGGTGGGCAAGAAAAGGACATGATAAAATAGATGTCACACTCACAAATTTGGTAGTTAGCCGCCAACATGAAAGCTAAATTAATATTTTAAAACGTCAACACATAGAAAGGCCTCAAAATTCAACATATAAATAAATTTGAACACCAGCAATGTCGGCAAAATAATTCATAATTATACGTGTGGATGTGTGGCGTAAGTGCCAGCAATGTACGTCCTGAAGTCAGCAATTCAAACTTTGATTAAAAACAAGAAGCATCATATATTATTGCAAAATATATGGATCGATCGGATGATATATCAGGTCTTTGGAAGGAAAAGGTTTGCTTCTTGCAAAACTTTTAGGAAAGATTTGGTTGCTATATATATATATATATTTGCTTGATGAGATTACAAGCTCAAGCTTTCTATATATAATAACGAACCTTAATTTAATTATCAGGTATTTATTCAATGGTTTTAATTTTCTCTTATTTTTTAGCATAATCTAACGGTTACTTCCGATTGCACAAGCTAAGAATTATAAACCTCGGAACAAAGGGGCTGAGACTTACCGACTTCAATATTAACGGACCGAGATCTATTCAGCCTAGAACTCAAGGGCCCAACCACTACTGACCTGTGAACTAATAGGTGGAGAACTTCTAATCCTAGAACTACCGACTCGAGAACTAACAGTTCGATAACTCTTTCCCAAGAATTGTTGGGTCATCAACTAAGAACTAACATGTCAAGAACTATCAAGCTCATAATTAATGGGTTTAGAACTCCCGACCCAAGAGTTAATGGGTCGAGAAGTAAGGGGCCTAACAATACTGACCCTATAACCAATGGGCCAAGAAATCCCGACCCTATAACCAATGGGCCAAGAGCAACATACCCAAAACCAACGAGGCAAGACATATTGGGGCCCAAGAGAACCCTCAAACCTTTAATTAACGAGCAAAGAACTAACGGGCATAACACTTCCGACCTGAAAACTATCGAATTGAGAACTCCTACCCTAGAGTAAAACTAATAGGAAAAAAAAATCAATCAACCTAACTTTTTATTTAGCTCGAGTTTCAAATTAAATCATGTGAAAGTTAAGGAGTTGTCTTCACATGATCTAGAAAACATAGATTGAGTGTTAAAAAAAATTCACCTTTTATATCAGTCATATAAATTAAGAAAATAATAATAATTTACCTTAAGTGCTTACATTAAAATTTAAATTGAGAAAGTTGAAAAAAAACCATGACTCCTTTGAATATAAAACCATTACATTAAGGCTAAAATGGATAGTTGTAAGATCTGAATTGGGGGATAATACAGAGTATGGCCTAGGTCACTAGTTAGGAGGATCAACCTTTAAAAAAATAATCAAAATAATGTCATTCTAATCAAATCTTTCTTTTTTAAAAAAACAATCAACTGATTGAGGATTGAGTTTTGACCGGATAAATTCAGTTAGTATGTCATGTTTGGGTTTTTGACCAGATTAACCATGTTTTTTCCTTTCTTTTTCTTTAATATGGGTCGGTCAAGTCCCAGGTTGATCTTATAGGTCTATCTAAGTCTTACAACTAAGTTAAAAGCAATAGTGTAAGGTAGCATTGCAATCTCTTTTTTAATGTAACTCACACACCATTAAGAGATTGTTTGATATTATAGTAGTTTTTGTTTGTTTTTTAAAGTGTTTTTTATTTTAAAAAATATTAAATCAATGTTTTTATATGTTTTTCAATGATATTAATATGCTGATATCAAAAAAATAATTCTAAAGAAATATTATGTTAATTAAAAAAATATTTTGTATCATATTACTAAATACACAATAAATTAAGTAAGTAGATGGGATTATGATGTGTGTGTGTGTCTATATCTCTTTGGATATCTAGGTTAAAAATATTTATTGATTTGCAAACGTGTTGGACAATGCTTCTAGCATGTGTTTATGGGCTCCGACGCCGATTTTGAAACACCCCCCTCTTGTTTTTGGAGAAAGGATTTTTGGCTATTTGGTCGGCATTAATTAATCACAATTTTTATTTTAACAAATAAAACTAGGTTTTCTTCGATCTGGAGACAGCAAGCATATATGAATTCTTCAAGTCTTCGACCAATACTTGAATTCTTTTAATAGAAGCAAGTTGACTATAATATTTAAGCATCAACATACATAATATATAGTTTAATTTTTGTAAAGTCTTAAATCTGACAATATTTGCATCAATGGACAATATCGATCTAGCTAGCTCCTTGATAGTACTAGTCTTTTGATATCAATCAAAAGATCATAAATCAATTGAGAAGCATTCCTTGTATTTTAGGTATTTTAAAAAATCAATCAAGAAAATAGTTAATTTAAAGATCATATTGAGAACTAGTTGATAGTTCTATATATATATATATATTGATCGTCATGGCATTTCAATTAGAGAAGAATTATCAATAATCCAAAACAAGAAATTAAAATTTCCTTCAGAATCATGGACAACATAGAAATGAACAAACAAATAGATTCATGAAAACAATATCAATAGAAGAATATCATACGGATACTCCCTCTCTAAGCCTCACAAATATTGATGACACCATTCATTACATAGACAGCAAGGAACAATATATACTAGTACATGATACACTGATCTCTCTAGTTGTTTCTTGGAAGGTCACCATCTCCACGTCTCTTTTCCACCTCTTTTGTGTCTTTTTGCTTGTGTTTGCCGTTTGGACACTTTCATGTGAGTGTCCATGGGATTCCCTGCGAGAAATTAAATTTCCCTTGCACTTGCTTTTCATGCTCAACAAAACATACACACGGTCGGCCCCCCTGTAGGGACTCAATTTAGATTTATCAAAGCATCACGTGAAGATATTAACGTTGTAGTAACTGAGATTGGTGTTGGTTCCAACTGGACTCGGGCCTTTTCCCTTAAGAAAGGTGGTCACAAAACTTGTCAGTGTTGGCCCTCCTTGTGGACTTTTGGGTTGGGCACTGACCCTGTGCTGTTCATCAATTTATTGATAAAGAAGATCAGCCCCGATTCCATCACTTTTTAAGCTTTCAATGATTTCTAGGTTCTAATATGGCCCCGGAAAAATTTGTGAAAACAGCTCAACCAATTGTGAGCAAACTTCCACCATCTTCTAGCTAGCCAAACATGATTAAGATAATTTGAAGGGTCTGGGCCATTGATACATCTAGCCATGCATGACCTACATGGTCTGTTTTGTCACACCCTATGAGCAATCTGTGTTCTATAGATTGGACGTTTGATAGGTTCATTTCATCTTTGCTAAAATAGAACACGTATTTCAAATCTCACTAGGCCAGCCCTTCAAAAGCAGCAAACTCCATACTTCCAGATTCTCTTGAGCCCGTCTCTTTTTTATTTTTAATTTTTTTCATACTGTAGTCCTGAATTCCACATCCTTGTTGTTTGTATTAATTATAGATTAGTTCGCAGGGTAGAACGAGGTTTAATAATCACTAGCTGAATATCCAAAATTAGGAATATATATCCACATGGGGAAATCATTCTTCACAAATGTACTAGAAGGAGCGTAGTGAATCATCAAGTTCTTTCAAAAGTTGTATTCTACGCAGTGGTCAGTGTCACAAAAATTGACCTTGTAAACACTTGTTTAAGTTCACAAAATGAAGGCATAAACACTTTGTGGCACTTAATATCAGGTAGTGCTAACATCATATATATATATATATATATATATATAGATCCTATTAATTCTCCTCATGAACAATTTTCACAGTAGAATTTATAATTAGCGAGCAATAATCTTGCGCCATGTAGTCAACACACAAGCAAGTAATTTCATCGACTGGAGTTTTTTTCTTCTTCTTCTTCTTCTTGTATTTTTTTTTTCCAAAAATGAAAAAAAAACCCTTAAAAATACCTAGCTAATAGCATGATTACATATCATCATGGCATGTACAACTTGTTCCCACATTTGCACCTCCATGCTTCGGGGTAATACTCAGCAGTCACCGGAGTCCCCGGCGGCACGGGCACATGCACCGGCTTGCATGGGGTGCACTTGCCACACTTTGATGTGCACCGTGGTGGGGATGACCCTGGGCCACTCAAAAACCTCCTTGCCATGCTCAAAGAAACCTCCATTGGGTCCCCGGAACCTCTTGTTTTCTCAAACCCCTATAAAAATACCAAAACCCATTAATTACCCGATAATTATTACAACTTCCTTGCAAGAAAATCAATCAGTCAAAAATTAATTAGTACAGTACCAATCAGTGCATAGTACACATAAAATTTTGCACTCAATAATTACCTAAAGGACTTAGGTGAGGTTAGCTCAATTTGCCACTTGGTGAATGATCCTTACATGTGTTAACGTGCGCAAAATGAACACCACAAGAGGACGAGCAGAGGAGCTCACGAGAAGACATTGATAGATGGGACATGGAATTTAGAGTACATGGACATAGTTCCGGTTAAACCGCTTAGCACTGGTGGCGCAAGTTACCGAGACTCATGGAAAACAAGACAACAATGTTAAGCAGTAAAGAAAAAGAATTTTCAGACTGGCTAACGTGCGCCGGATGGAATGGTGAGCATACAAGGGACCACTAGTACAGTCCTTCACTGTACTGTGCTGACTAATAAACCCTAATCATATGCCTGATGGTTCCATTGGATCAGCAGGTTACAAGATCATAACTTCTGTTTTTTTCATTTCGATCATAAATAGAAGATTAAAAATTTGTGGATGTAGCTAGGCAGTAGACACAGCTTGGATATTTCTGTTCAGAAATAAGAAAGGGAGACAGCTTGATTATTATTCACCCTAATGGGAAAGAGGAAAATATAGGGGACTGGTAAAAAAACATGAAATTAATCATATTAGAATTAAATTCTTGAGATATTCTTTTTAATTTGTAATCATATGGGAAATTGTTTGAAGAATTGATAGCATTATTAATCAATACTCTAGCTAGCCAGGTGAGGCGCAAGGGACCAATTAATTTTAACCAAACTCACCTGAAAATAAAAATTACGAGCTTTTACGGATAATGGGCACCTGATGATGCCTGCAAGAAAGTTAATTACAACATGTTAGTACATAAATGGAATTAGGGGGAGGAAGAACAATTAAGAACATGGAGAAAATAATTAAGAAAAAAAACCAAGGAAGATGGGCATTTCTTATTCCTTAATTGCAACAAGTGGAAGTGAATTAGTGATGGTATGGTGATGGTGGTTACCATTAAAGCTTAAAGAAGAGTACTTGAGAGAGAATTAGTGAGAGCTAGATCTTACCTAGACATGTAGTCTTGGACGAGATGGTGCTGAAGAGTGCAACAAATGACAAGAAGAAGAAGATGGTGAAAGAAACACATTGAAAGAGGGAGGGTTCCTTGTTGAAGAAGATGAGTGATCTTTTGCTCTTCAACTCCATTAAAAAGTAGAAAGAACTATAAAGCTAGCACTAAGAATTCCCTTCAAGGAGACAAATACACCAAGCAGCTAGCCAGCTAATATATAGGGAGATTGACTGAATGGGGGGGTCTTGCTTAAACTTTCTTCCTGTCTTCCTTGACTCTTTAAGATTTGGGTGATCTACACTAATGGTCACAGAAACTGGAGTTGAATAGTAAGAGAAACAAAATACCTAACATCTTATCCTTCTTGTTAGAGTAACACAACATTCACTTTTGAATAACTCTTTCTGTCTTTCTCCATGTCTCTGTCTCTCGAGAATCTTGATATAGCTAGTGAGTAGTCGTAGCAGGTAACTAGGTATTTGTGTGTGTAAGTGGGGGTGGTTGCAATGGAAATATAAGTGGAAAAAGAGAGGCGTGAGAGGTTTTTGGAAAGAAAGAATTGATTTGTGTGTGTGAGAGAGAGGGAGATGGTGAATATAAGTTATTTGGATAATGGGTTCCTAAGCTTTACCATGTTTGAGTCTTGGATTCTCTTTGCAGGCTTTCTTCACTGTCTTTCTATGTTTTCCAGACCAGGCAAAGAAAATTGCATATAAACAACAAACAAACAGTATTCAGTATTCACCTCTCCCTTCCTTCCTGCCCTGTGCTCCCTATGGCTATGGCTATGGCTAGCTTGCTAGCTCCTGCCACACCGCTCTCTGGTCTCCCTTTTTCCAATTGACCCTCGACACCTCATGTTTGCTTTTTCCTATATTGTTTTTTTGCCTTTCTCTCTTCCTTTGAAAAATACTTTTTTTTTTAAAATTGAATATTTTTAAATTATTTTTTAAATATTTTTAAGATTTTTTTGATTCATTAATATTAAAAATAAATTTAAAAAAATAAAAAAAATATTATTTTAAGTAAAAAATACTTTTAAAAATAAATATTACCATATTATTAAACAAAAAACCACACATTCTTCTTTTCTCTCTTCGTCTTCCTCTTTTTTTTTTTTTAAAAGCTTTCTTCCCTCCCTAAATTGAATAATTAAATGACAAAATGGACTAATTAAATCCATATTAAAATTGTAACATGCAGCCAGGAACTGTTATTGACACACAAACATTGGACTTTGGTCGGTTGTCATGGCTGCAAAATTCAAGACCCCAAATTCCTGTTCAAATTTATTACATTGAAAGCAAGAGGTACTTGTTGTCTGCCTTAGTATGTGCTAGCAAGCCTCTCTAGCTAGACCATTTGGTTCATTTCCTGAACCATTTACATTATTTAAGGGGTTGCTAAAAATATATTTTAACCCTAATAAAAAAAATAGCAGCAATATAATTTTTTATATACAAACACTTTTTAGTAATATAAAAGATTAAAATTACTCTTTACATGGATTTTAAATATTTAATTAGTTTCATCTAGATTCTTTCAGTTGACGATATAACTTTTTTTTATTATAATTCTTAATTTGAATAATATAAAATCAATATTTAAATTCTTAATTTTATATTTTATTACTGTTATAAATCATGGTTTTGATTTTTTATGAAAAATAGTTATAATATTGATGCATTTCTTTTTTTGTTGGAAAATTTTGTTTTTATTCTCAATGGACATGTTTTTAAATTTTTTGTTGGGAAAGAAAAGGAAAAAGGAAATTGAAATAAGAAAGGAAAACAAATTAAATTCACTAGATTCCCAAGGCAAGGACTTGAAAACAAAATCAAAACAAAGTGTGTAAGATACCTGAGTTGTACATAAATGGTCGCTTTGTGATGGACTAAATTCCAAGGAGTACTGTACTCGATGGCCATGGATGATCTTTCAATTCTTCCCTTTGTCTTTCTAAAAAAGGACGAACTTTTCTAATATTCTAATTAAACACCCCAAAATCCTCTCCTTAATCTCCCTTTCTTTTCCTTTTTCCGATCCCCTTCCTGGTTAGAACTTCAATGCTTATCAAAAACAAGTTAAACAATATCAAGAGCCACACTGCTATACCATTTCTACCATTTCTAGTACTACTAGTTAGCATGATGTCAGGGTTTCACACATCATAAAATAACATTTGCTATCAGAATTTTACGTATTACCTATGAATTATTCCGTTGGTATTTAAATACTGATTGTCGGGAAAATATTTATTATTATTTGTTAAAATAAAAGTTTTATTATTTTTCATATAGTATAAATATTATAGTTTTCATGGATGATCTAACTAGAAATCATCTCATGTATAGAAAAATTATTGATAGTTCACATCAAAGTTGTCTTCATTTAAAAATTATATTTCTTTAAGACATCATACGTTAAAGTCTTGAACGATCATTACTGCTTCAACTCATCAATCAACGGTCGAAGACAAATATCTATATTTCTACCCGGACTATCAGGACTGGGTATGACCATAAATAAAAACATGAGTTTCGACCTCATACACATACTCAGTGGCAAATTATAAACCATTAGTACCATTTTAATTAAGTCTCGGATGGATTTAATTGATAGATTTAAACTCATCAGGAAGTCTGTCTGTAAAAATAACATGTCATCGTATTTCTTGGTTTTCTTTTTTATTCTTTCTTTTCTTATTGTAATTCTCTTGGTATATACCGAGTAAATATTTACTTCGGTATTTACCGATGTATACAATGAAGGACTATTCTGTTAGTAAAGTTCATCGTAATCTACTAATAAAAAAATCATGTTGGTATTTCCATTTATATTTGTCAACTTTTTGGTAGTATTTTAAAACAACATAAATTCATTTCAAAACTTAATTAGAGACAGATTTATTTTATGTCTCTGTCTCCATGCTTTCAATCAAATATATTTGTACCCCTTTTATACTATGATAAGAAACTAACCAAATACAAGAAATCTCCATTCACCAAAACAAGTTAGCCCTTATCCACACTGATACAAGGGTCGGAATCTATGGTTTCAATGGTCCCTTGACGAGTTTGAGAAATGTAGTACAAAAACATGGCAAATATGTAAAAGGGGTAATCAATTATGTGAAGCTAGCCTAGCATATTTAATAAGGTTATTTCTCTCTCTCTCTCTCTCTCTCAAAAAAGGGCAATAAACTACATGCATACAAACATCACAATCCATGTTCTATTCTCCTGGCCTTCGTGTCCATAACAATGAAAAGGTTGTGGCAAGCGTGCGTGCATGGGTGTAGTTAGATGTGGATGTGGAGAAAAAGAAAAGTCTCCTAGCTGCACTTGCACTATAACTCATAACTCGTTCCTATGCTTTTGTTCACTTCTAAAGCCTCTAATATGCCTTTCCAATGCCCCTAGATTCTTGTCCCCCATGCATGAAGATTGAAGCAGTGTTGATTTTTTTAATGGTTAGGGTATTCTTCAACAAATTTCCATGCACTAATATTAAATTTCTCCCATCTTAGATTTTAAATAATTAATTAATTGGGACGACGATTTCAAAATTGCTTGAAATCAAAGTGTAAGAACATCTTCAAAAATTAACAAGATGAAGAAAGATTTTGGAATTTTTTGAAACTTTGAGAAGACGAGATAGACATCCCTAAATCGATCCAATATATATTCTTGATCATTTTTTGTGTAAATTAATATATTTTTAAATTCAAATTCAGATATAATTCTTTTTGCTCAAAAACTCAAGGGAATGCATGAAGTCCTCAGGTCCATGCATATAAATTCTCAAAAATACATCATAACTGTTTCAAACCCAAATTGACCGTTCCCCACCAAAGCCTGGGGTTTGATAGTAATATATATGGGAAATGTGAGGGTGACATGTGAAGGCAATTATCCATCCTGACACACCCATCTCCATTATTTAACTTGAATAAAGCTGAGAGACACTCTCTCTCTCTCTCTCTCTCTCTCTCTCTCTCTCTATATATATATATATATATATATATATATATTGTTGATTGTGATAAATTTGGAAATTTCTTGGGTCCACAGACTGAAGGCCTGTAAAAATTCTTTCTCCATCGACAAAGCCATTGGTAGTGACAGTGATCTTGGAAAACATGTCCAGGGAAAACTATATATATATTCTTGAAATGCAGTACAAAATAGAAGAGAGGTCATCAAAAAAATACGAGAAAAGATTTCCTTAAGACCTGTAATAGATACAGTGGTCCATCTTTAGTTCTTACATGTGCAAAATTCTGGAAATTAATTAAATTTCTGAAGTTTTGACTTGAGTTGTAAACAAGGTTGTTATTGTTATTATTAATTATTTTATTCCAGAAGCAAATTTAAAGGAGGGTGGTAAAAATCTATTTTTCATGAATATGTAATTTAAACATGAATCAATAGCCCATCTAGAATCTAATTAATAGGAAGCAAAAATTCAATATTGGCGTTGGGGAAGAATCCAGGATTATAAAATTTGGAATACATAGTTTTTATTTTGAAAGGAATATTTTGCAAGGGTTGCCAAAAATCAATTAACAAGTTCAAGGGGGATTTTGGAACTTCTGAAAATTTTGGAGTGGTCAGAGCTTTCCCCTGGCCACCTTCTAGTTTCGTCGTCCTTCATTAGCATGCAAATGTTGATTTAAAAAACCTAATTATTATTAATGATAAATTAGAGACTAGACCATCTAGCTAGCTAGTAGAGATCAACAACTATAATTCCTTTTATTTTTCCACTACCAGCAAATAAAATATAATTGTTTAGTTTCCTATCCCAATTATTTTAACTTCTATTGTTTCTTGTTATCAATGGCTAACAACACAGAAATGTCAGGTGGAAGAGTTACGGACCTTCAATCATCTTCATCAATTCCAATCAACTTCCATCTACTTGCTCAACAAAGAAAAACACTTGCGAAAGTTGTTTTGGCTACCCAATAGCAACTTAGAGCTGTTCTCAACCATCCACCACTAGTTAGTTCTTCAATAACTTGCACCTCCTGTATATCGATAGCTTCATTTCACAAAAGAAATTGGGCAAAATAAAGTAGAGAAAAGTAGGCATAATAGTGAGTCTCACTGTTCGTAGAAGCAGATCTCGTTACCATGGGGACCACTCCTACACAAGTTCATTGAATTTCATATATATATATATATATATATATAAGCGCTAGTATTATAACAATAGATAGCGATAGTACTATTTTAACAAATATAAGGTAGACATGAAACCCTAGGCAGACCATCAATGCAAGTCACTATTTGTTTGTCAAGAAATCTATTTGAGATTATAGTTTCGCAGAGATATATAGTAATGTACTTGCTAGCTAACAAAATAATATTGTTAATGGTCTACTGTGCAAGGAATAAGACATGAGAGAGCATTGTAGGAAAATGTTTCCAGTTCCCATCCTTTGATATGCTACTAGCTAGTTTGGACTATATAAATGTCACTATGTCACGCTCTGAATTCTTGTCTCTAATGTATATTTTCATGTCTCCTTCAAGCTTATATCCATCATATTCGTTTCATGTGATGAGTGATGAAGGTTTTCCCTTAATGGCTTTTACTTGCTAATTATATGATCCTTTTTCTAGCCCTGCAATCGCATGTACAAGAGCAACGCGATATGCAGAATATTAGTTAGGACCTATTTTTGTAGAATATCATCAATACTGTATCATCAACAACCATCACAATTAATATTATTTGTTAATGGTAGAATTAATGGCAGCAATTTGACAGAAATCAACGTGTTAGTAGACTATGGCAGATTCTTGGTAGAAATTGTGCATGGAAATGAAAAGGTCTGTCCCTTGGATCTGGCTCTTTCGAGAGAGAGAGAGAGAGAGAGAGAGCGAGCGAAGGCAACAGAAAACACGATAAACAAGTAGTAGAAGGAGCTGCCTTAATCGGCAACAACAGCTACAGATTGGCAGCATAAAAATTGTAGTCTTAAAGCTGTAAATTTCCTTTAATTATGCCCACTTCTAAACTCTTGTAAAATTCTAATATGGTATCAGAACGAATTCTTAACTTTAACATTAATATTAATGTTGTTTAGGATATGTTTTTATATTAACTTTCTAACATATATCATACGCAGGTAAGAAGTTAATTGTAACTCAATCAACTTTTTAAAAGCTTTTTTTCCTACAGCAAATACAAACACACTAAAGGCCAACACGCTCTTAGGCCTTGTTTGTTTGGGTGCAAACTGCGTTTTATAAGAAAAGGCATCAAGGTTGCATAGCAGGACGTAGCCAAACGGGCTGGAGACCTCCTGGAGTCTTGCATTTGCCTAATACAAAACCCATTTGGCCCATTTCTTGCAATTTCTTCAGATGTCCCTTCACTGCTGCATGGGGACAGAGAGGTACACTACCCTACACCTCTCCTGCAGCACTTCAATGGCTACGATTCAGTCTGATAATTATAATGTTTTCTCTTGGGATGCTTAAAACTTCTGACACAGAGTATTTAGAAGAAGAAAAAAATCCAAGCAGAAAAGAAACGAGCGTGCGGTGAATAGTTATTATTAGCCTTTTAACAGCAAGTACCTTCTTCGGTCTGGTAACGTAGTTGTCTCACGGTTGTTTCTTCCTTGGGCTAACTACATATTAGGTCTCTAATTCTGATGGTTATTTCAAATCAGTCCCTAAAGTATAGATACTCTCAATTCTACCACCTGATATCAATGAATAGTAATTAGACCTGATCAGGGGTTAGATTGCCATTGATCCTTAGACATGGTATTATTACTTTTTTTATTATTTAATTATATGATAAATGTTCATTAAGATTTATTATATTTCTAATCAAAGTGTATATTTGAAAATGTAATGATTTTTATTTTTAAATGATTTTTAAAAAGGCATTTGCCTTGAAAAAGAATTAAATTGATGTTTATTTTTTATTATTTTGATTTGCTGATGTTAAAAATAAAAAAAATCTAAAAACAAAAAAAATTAATATATTTTTAAGAGAAAAATAATTTTGAAAGCACTACAAAACATAAGCAACCTTATTTCTAATTGGATTTTTTAAGGATGGAAATAACAATTTCATTTGTTAATTTTAATGAAAAATGACCAAATTTCTTTTAAAAAAACATTTTTGTTCAATTTAAAAGGCTCTAAGATGGATTCAAAAAGACTAAGCTTTATCTCAAACTAGACTCGAACTTGCAAAGAACAACGTGCTAGTTGGATGGTAAAACCGCAGTAATAGTTAGTTTGAGTACCTCTTTAAAATAGACAACATAGTTGGAGGACTGATTTGTAGTAGCCAAAACCCCCCTTCTTTTCACTCGCATGATCATGGAACAAAGACTGTGTGTTAAAGAATTCAAACTCTGGAAACTCTGCGGGAGGTGAACAGGTTTCTGCTCCATTTCCCCAAAAATATACAGAAAAATATTTGAAAGTTGAAACCCTCACGTTCACAGATGACAAAGCCAAAATAAAGACTCTGTCTTTCTTTCTCTCCTTCCAAAACAAACACTGCATTGCATTTGAGTAAATGCCATTTTCAGCACTCCTTACGATGCATTTACTTTGAATCCCATCACCTTTTTTTCTTTTTAAGATCAGAGACAAAGACACCCGGATAGCTAGCTATAGCGTCTGCAACTTAAGTTTTCTGTTTTGTTTTGGGTGTTTTTGATGTTAGAATGTGCTTCTTTTGAGCTCAAAGTTTAAATCTTGGACTGTTGTTTGATGATCTTGATCATAGCTTGTTGTTCTTGAACGTCTTTGATTTGGGTTTGAATAGAAGACAAGTAGTGATTTGATTAAGTTTGAATCTTTTCACTTTCTTTTAAGCACTAATCTTAGTTAATATTTGTTTAATCAAGTATTAAAACCCCATTTCATTTCTTTAATATTTGGATGGTTCTAGCTACTATACTGCCAGGGTTTATGGCATTTGACCTGGAATCCTGGTTCATGTTGGTGGTTGATATGCATTGAAAGACCCCGTTTTTGTGATTTTGTTTAGTTTGGGAGATTAGTGTCTGGGAAAGTTGTTAAATCCCATTAATCTTCATCATTGTAGATCTGATTTACTTTGGGGTTTTAGCTTCCTTGAGGAATGGAGCATGTTACCAATAAACTCTCCAAACCCTCTTCAAATATATCTGAAATGGTATCCAAATTTGCAAAAGTTTGCAAATGGAGATCCATTGGTGTCTTCTCCAATGACCACCACTATCAACACAACCTCATTGGCAACAATGATGGCTCATCGATGGGTGAAGATAGTAGTGATGCCACTGAGGAAACAGAATTTGATGGCGAGAAAATCCATCCTCAACCTGTTGTAGTTCCAAGCAAAAGCAACATGTATGGTGACAAGGATATTGTAGAGTTGTTTGACACGGTTTCTGCCTTGAAACTAGCTTATGTTCAGCTTCAGGAAGCACATATTCCCTATGATCCGGATAAGATTGTGTCTGCTGATGAACTTGTCGTGGCTCAGCTTGAGGCACTTTGTAAGTCCAAGAAGGCATTTAAGGAGAAGCAATTTTCAAAAACCAAGCTTGACTCCTCAAGGTTTGCCTCTCTGCGATCAGAAATTGATGTTATCGAGAAGCTTTTAGAGAAACTGAAGTCCCAAGATAGAGATAGAAATGCTGAGATTGTACGCCTGCGCCAAGAACTCCTTGATTTGGATGTGGGGAATGCAGTATTGGTTGAGAAGATTAGGGAGAAAAGTTTGGAGAGAAGGAATGTGACGATTTTGAATGTTGCCCTGTTTGAGGATACGTTCAAACGAGCTTCGAAGGCCATTCATGACTTTGCGAGGCCAATAATTAGCTTGATGCAAGCTTCAGGTTGGGACTTGCACCTGGCAGCGAATTCGATTGAAAATGGGGTTTTTTATGCTAAAAGAGCAGATAAGAAGTACGCATTTGAAGCCTACATTGCACGAAGAATGTTTAATGGGATGACACTTAGATCCTATGATGTGGATGATGTTTTACGGTTTGATGATCCTATTGATTCTCTGATAGCTAATCCAAATCCAGGATTTGCCAATTTCTGTGCGGAAAAGTACATGCTTGTTGTTCATCCCATGATGGAGATGTCTTTCTTTCGGAATTTAGACCAGAGGATGTTCATATTGAGTGGCAAGCATCCAAGGACTCCATTCTATCAAATATTTGCAAGAATGGCAAAGTGGATTTGGATTCTTCAAGGAATCGCGACCTCAATTGATCCCAATGCACAAATATTTTCTGTGCATAGGGGAAGCAAATTCTCAGATGTTTACATGGAACCTGTTCAAGAGAACAAGGAAGGTGTGATTGTGTCCGAGGGAGAACAATCTAAATTCAAAGTTGAGTTTATGGTCATGCCTGGGTTCAGAATTGGAAGCACATTTGTGAAGTCTCGGGTTTATCTTTCAGAAACGAAACAGCCTGCCGGAACATAATAGAATGAGATGCTGCGACTTCCTGGCGGGTAACTTTCCAAAGCTAATCATGTTTTTTGTTTTGATGATATCAATATTTAGGTCAAGTTAGTTGAGAATATTATAGCTAGTGAAATGTGGTGGGATTAAAGCCCAGAATCTCAGTGCCTGTACTTCTTCTCAGTTGTTTTTGATATATCTACATATGCTGCAAGCTGCAAGAACATTGTTGAATGCTTCTTCTTGAACTGTAAATAGATATCTACTTGATAATGCTAACATCTCTGCTTAGTGATGCCATCATACTCGGTAGTTTCCTTATTGCCTATTATGAACTGAATGGACATTAGAGTTTAGAGAGTATGTATATTTGGTCTGTTATCTTACTAACATAGAGTTGCATAAAGCTCTATTTCTCAATTTTCCTAGTGTTTTTTCAATGTTGTACTTAATCAATGAGAAGGAAACCAAAGATCAGTTAATGACTAATCTTGTAATTAGTACGAAACGTGTGCTTTCCAATTCTTTGGCAGCATCCTCGAATTTCACCGCTCTCTCCCTTTGCTTGATTTGCCTCCTAACACTAAGAGAAAACGATATACAACAATGGGATTTATTCCTTTCATTATCTACTCGCATTACAAAGAGTCAACAGAGAAACCAGAAGAGGGATTGCGGAGAGGACAGGGATTGTCTCTGCAGCTGCAAAGGAGGAACAGCAATACTAGTCGCAGAATCATTTGGTTGATTTGGGACTATCAACGTCGGTGTTGTCAACATCAGGAGAGAACAAGTCCTTGCATAGCTCTCCGTAGAATCTGCAGACCAAACCAATGAAGACAGGACACTTGAGGTTTTTCCAGCAATACAGAAGCTCTTCCACATCCGCTAAATCCCTTACTTTTCCCTCTTCAACCATCATCTCCACCAAATAGTTCTCGAAACTTCTGCATGCATCTTCAACATCTTCATCACCAAAGGTTTGCCTTTTTGTGGCCAAACTGGCCTTGATATATGCTGGTGTAAGAGGAGATGGATAGAGCATTCTCTCACGCTCTGCTTCGGAGACGCTCCTAAGTTCTGCAACTCTGTCCATCTTTCTTGACTTCCTAAAAGAACGAAAAAAATTAAAAACTCGACTCTTTTGAGGAGCTTTTCTGGGTTTTTTGCTACGACGATGAAGTCGAAGATCTCTTATAAAGACAGGTCTTTTGAGCTTGAATCTGAAGAGTATTAGTAGTTTCTTGCATGGCCTGAAAAGCTTGGATCTGAAGACAACTAATGCTTTCATTTTCATCTGTAATGATTGATATCAGAGTGTTGTTGAAGAAATGGGGCAGAATGGAGTCCTTTTATTGCTTCTAGCTAGTTCAAGGACATAATGTTGCTCCACTAACGGTTGGTGTACCAGAGGGAGAGAGAGTTTGTTGAAGATGGATATAATAAGAGGTTAGTAATTAAGCCCTGTGTGCTTCTCCTTGCTATTGTAGGGTTCATGTCCTCAAGGAGGAAAGTGGCACCCCATGAAGTGAGAGACTATTTTGGCAAGAATCCTGATATGGAGAAGACTCAGAAGAGTTCAATGGATGCTCATCATTTGGGCCAAAAGTTCCATTAAATTAAAAATGATCCTCATTTTCCAATTTGTGAATAATCTACCAACTTCATTTGTGGCCTTCAGATTGCTAGCAAAGCCATGTAGTGGAAGCCATGTTTACCAAATATTTAACCGGTAAAAACCTCTCGCTTCTTGGCGCGAGGGATGCATGAGTTAGTAGCTTTTTCTTCTTTTTTATTTTTATAAAAATACTAATTTACTCCTAATCGAAATAAAGTATAACAAAAAGACCTAGAGAAAAATACTAAAATACTTTTTAATTCATCCTTTATTTTCTTTTTTACTTTAAGGACAATGAAGTAATTGTAAACTGTGCGAAAATAAAATTACGCACCTTTCATTTCATTTTATTTTTTTGCCTTAAGGGTATCTATATAATTTAACTGTGAAAAAAAATGTAAACTACTAAATTACCCCTAATTAATTTGCAAGTGACCTTTGAAATCCTTGAAAAATATCATTCTACCCCACCCACTAGCAAGGCAAGAACTTTGTATAGGAAAGGATAAAATAATATTTACAGTGGTTAGTAAAGCTAAAGTCCAAGACAACCTTGTCCTTGGTGGCTGGTGCTCTCTTTGGGCTAAAATCTAGCTCCTAAAGCCCCAAAACCATACACATTGGGACTCCAATTGCTTCTCACAAAAGCCATCCTCAATCTGGGCTGTGCTTCTTCTGGTTTCATTCACAGTCTAATTCTAGTATAGCCATGAAACCAACTTTTCTATCTAGTCTTGGCCTCTGAGTCCAGAAAAGTTGTTGGACACTAGCTTTATAGTTGCTGCTCTTACAATGGATGTCAAGGTGGCAGCGCAATCAGCAACTCTTGCCAAAAAACCATTTGTTGAACGCTTGAATGCCATCAACTTCCAGTCCCTGGTAAAGAGAGAATGTCTTATATATATCAGAATAAGAAATTTCATACTTGACGAAGTTTTTTTTTTTTTTTCTTAAGGAATTTTTCAGAAGGTTGATGAAATAATTGTTGAGATCCTCAACATACATGATTCCTAAATTATTGCTAACTGTATTTGGTCCACAGTAGCACAGCCTAGTTCCTAAACTCAGTAGCCAGAATTAGGTGTGCCTCAGACAAAACCAGCATGTGATTGACCTCCCTTCACCTGTTGCTGTATCTGAATCCATCAGTTTGGAGAAATGCAATTTCATCCTCAGCTGGGAAAAGAGAAGTGAAAAAACCTATAAAGTGTTTGGTAGGGGACCCGAAACTGAATGTGCAGCACCAGGCATGTGGGGCATTGTGAAATCAAGTTGAAAAGGCACGGAATATCATCATTTGTGAAACATGGAATCATGGGAAAGAACACAGCACTTAGTAGACATATGGGCCTTGATTAATGCTAAAATCATCATTACTCTCTCTTAACCCTTGATTTGGCTGAGCAAAAGATGAGGCCCCAGACGAGGTGTTCTCACAAATCTTCAAGTTCCAGCGATATATTGGCTACTGGCCACAGGAGTGTATATAAAATGGTACAAGTGATTCACAGACTAAACTTTAGCCAATGTTTTCAGGCCCTCAGTTTCTTTTAGTAAAGTTGAATTTTGGAGATCATTATGCATAACAAATCCTGATTATGTTTGTCTACTCCAAAAAAAAAAAAAAATCTGATTTGTAATTCTGTTAGTGGTTATGATGGAAGAGGAACACACCTTGCTTTCATGCTGAACTTTTTTCTAGTGAGCCCCCATCTATTCTTTACCTTTTATAACCCAAACTTTGTAAGCTCTTTATATCTTTTCAGTAATCAAAGAGAGGGAAAGGTAAACCAACTCAGACAAATCTCAGAGAGGGAAAGAAAAATGGGTAATTACAGGTTTAGATTATCAGATATGATACCAAACGCCTGGTTTTACAAGCTCAAGGACATGAGCAAAAGCAGAAAGCAATACACCTCTCGAGCTTCCAAGAAAAAACCACCTCCAGGAACTGGAACATCACAAAAACCCAACATTTCTCATCAAAGATACTCTTATTACTTCACCACAGAACCTGAAAGAGCTGAGAAATTAGATTACTATTCACCTGCAAATCCAAAAGCCTCAGATACTCATTTCCCTGATCCACCAAGAAAATCATCCAATAGAAGAAACAAAAGAAAAACCATTTACAAGCCTTCTCCAAAACTGGTGTCCACATTCTCTGCTGATTGTAGCTGTCGCGTTACAGTTAACTCGAACCTGACCGCGTTTATTCCAGGTGATTCACCTGACTGCTCTAGCTCTTATGATGAGCTTGACTTCCTATCAGAATCTGATGAAGATGATGGTTTTCTTGTTCCTGATTCAATTGATCATCATTTAGCCTCCTGGTCTAGCTCTTGTAACTGTAATGTTAGCTCTTCAACCACTGACATTATCATTGATATGAATGAAGAATCCTATGAAAGGAAAATCAAGGAGGTTGAAGGGTTCGGTAGGATCCCTGAGCTAAACCTTCCTCCTATACTGACCAAGCCTGAGAAATTCAACGACAAGGAAGTTACTAGGTTCAGAAGAAGTTCATCCAAATTGGAGGAGGTCAAAGCACGTAGGTCTCTCTCTGTCAAGATTGTCAAGGAGAAAAGCATTAGGACTTATAAAGAGAAAAAGATGAATCCTCCTACAAGAAAGTCCTCGGTGAATTCGGCAAAAGGGATAAAACTCCGAGCAAATACTCCAAGAATTGCGAGCAGGAAAATTCAGGGTTGTTCTCGAAAAAGTGTGTCATTGTCAAGAAACAAGACCCTTTCAGAGAGCTTTGCAGTGGTTAAGTTCTCAGTTGATCCACAGAGAGACTTCAAGGATTCAATGGTGGAGATGATTGTGGAGAACAATATCCGAGGTTCAAAAGATTTGGAAGACCTTCTTGCTTGTTACCTTTCTCTCAATTCAAAAGAATACCATTATATCATTGTCAAGGCATTTGAGCAAATCTGGTTTGACATGACTGACCTTCACTTGTAATTGTAAAGCCTTGTTAGATTATCAGATGCATGAATAATATGATCCTGTAAATGCTAGTGCTTTAATTAAAATTTCTATTATCTGCTTAGAATTGTTGGTTTAATCATGGAGAATTTCTTCAATATGTAGTTGATTTTTAAAGAGTTTTTACCAGGAAAATGTACCTAAAGAATCTTTGATTCCTTTCCAATTCACAGTTACTAAGCCCAAGCAAAACCATCAAGTTCATGACTGACAACAAAACCTGAGTTCTGTTTCTGTCAGAGTAAACTAAAAAGAAAAATTTGACATGTCACAACCTGCTCCAGTTGATACCAGATTTTCTGAAGAAAACAATGAGTTGAAATGCAAGCTTATGGATCATGATGAAGGACAAAGTGAGCATGAGTAATGTTATGGTTGCCAACTGCATGAGCATGAGCTTTTGAGCTTGAGACATGGTTGAGGTAAATGTTGACTTTGAATAGACAAGACTCCACATGCATGGACAACAACATTAAACAAGATTAGTCGAGTGCGATCAATTTGTATTTGGTAAAGAATACCTTAATAATTAACTTGAGCGAAACCTTTATCATGCAACTAAACATAATTAACACCATTGACTTGATTGCTAACATTCACATGTATTAACTTTGTAATTAATTGCAACTGTGACAGCTCTTAGGCTCCGCTTGTTTCTGTGATGTGGCGCGATCTAACGAATATAAAAGTGTTTGGTTAATGAATATATAACATAGTTTTGCCCCAAACTCTCTCTTACTCTCTCTTGAAATCTTAAGAAAAAGCTATAATTTATAGCTTTTCTTAAACTTTTTTAAAAAAACTGCAACTGTAAAAACTACTGCAATGTCAAACACACTTAGAAAATCTGTATTTCAAAATGAGAAAAACAGAAAAAATGGTGACACTCAGCTGTAAACTGTATATTCCTGCTTTCAGATCCCCATTCCAGACTTGCCATTGCTTTCCTACACAGGTCCAGATAGAAAGGATCATGAGCTGGTTTTTCGTATGGGAAAAAGTTTAACCTTGGATAGGAATTATTAGAATCCTATCACATACAGGTAGCCTTGTGCCTCCGGTGGCAGATTTGTTACAGTATGGAAGGACCGACATTTTCACTAATGTAACAATTATTGCAACCTTTTTAGCAGAAAGTTGCTTCATATGCAATTTAAGGTAAAACAGGACCTCCAGTTTTTCACCCCTACAATTTCTTATGTTACCTTTCGTAGGTATAGGATAGCCAGTTTGGTGACAAGTTTCTGTCCCTTTGTTGTTTAGTTATGCTGCTGAAAGTGGTGGTTCTTGCAAATGTAGAATTGCAACATGAGGGTTGGAGGCCAGCTGGTTGATTGGTATGCAGATTTGCCGAAGATTTTTAAGTTCTGAAAACATCATGAAGTACAGATTTTAGCTTTATCTTTCTCTGTAGATGGATCTAAAACCTGGAAAAGGGAAGGTACCATCCAAAAATGACAGTGATGCATTGCTTCTCAGTAGAGTTACAGCCACATCCAACTAGTATAGCCCTGGCAGCAGCAATTGCCCTTCAAATTTCTCTAGCTTTCTCACCCAATTTGCCATCTCTTTCTACTCTTTTTTTTACATGTTTTGAACGGCTAGTCCCATCAGAAGAGAAACGAGAACTGAGGGGTCACGAGAGGAATAGCTTGCTGTTATGATCAGGAAATAAGCTAGTAAATTTACGTCAGAGTAATAGTTGAAGTGTAAAACGTAAGATTGAATAGTAAAATGTTAATTAGTAATTTCTATAGCATGTTTTTTAAGAAATAACATAAAAAACGACATGTCCAAAAGAGTCATCATACATAAACTTTAATTCAAATTTTTATTAACCTATATTTTCTTTCATCAAAACTCCATATTAAAGTTTTTATAGACCACTTATATACAAGAAAACACATCATAAACAAAGTTTTTTTTAAAAAATAATATCTTTTAGACCGTATTTAAAGGCTTTTCAGATCTCAAATGACTATGAAATTTTAATTTTATAAAAAAAATATTTTTAGAATTTAAAAAAAAAATTAGTTCAATCCAATCATCAAATAAAAAGTTATGTCCGTTGTCATAAAATTGTGTATTTGAAGAAAATCTCCTACATCAGTATCCATAGGTTAAAGAGAGAACTCACTCTCAAGTTTTCTTCCTCCATTTAACTATTAACTAATTTAGATAAAGTATGTCAAGAATCAATTCTCAAAATACCACTATTTTTTTTTTACAAAACCATTACTAGCCATTAATAGCTAACTCCAAACCATACTCTTTCTCACTTCATTTTGATTCTCCACAATATACTTCTTTTTCTTCTTTTTTTTCCTTCTTCATAACTGGGATAAAAACAACATATTTTTACCTTTACTTTCAACAACTACTCATTCTCTCTTAAGTGTCAGCATTATACTTTTTCCCTTTATACTGAAGATTTATATATTACATCATCCATCATATACAACATTCCTATTATATTACTATGTTCTTCTTAACAATAGACGACATGTATACATAGACACCGTATCACATAAAAAAACTATCAAAATATCTTTCGCTAGTAAAAAAAACAAAATAAAAAAGTGTTCATCCACAATTACCTTGTTGTCTCAATTCAACTAATTCAATTTGTAGGATTTGAGGTGTTTTTTTATCTTTAAGTTGTAACTTTTCTGCTGCCTCGATTGACACCATATTATTATAACCACTATTGTCAATGACTAGATTACATACATTGTTCTTGGTGGTACAAGTTGAATACAAACGACTAATGTGTGGCCAATATTTGCATGAATCACCTATAAGAACAAACAAGCTATTTTGGATGAGTAAGGTAGCATCGCCATCACCTTACAAAACCTTCTCACTACCATCTAAATCATTATAAACATGATCACCTTTTTTCTCACCAAGTTCTTTACCAATAAATTCTCTAGCTTATAGCACTCATAAATTTGATGCCCTAGCTCACCATATCTAAAAAACCAAAACTTAAAACCAGATTCAGAACCCTGACATGTGGTTTGTTTAGCTACTAATTCAGGTTGAACGACTGATTTTTGTTTAATAGTACACACCCCTTATTATTCTATTCATACCAAAAGCCACCTCTACTATTTACCTTGACAACTTGTTGTTTCCTGGTAAAATGTTGTTTCTCTATAGTCAAAGTTCTTTGATAGGCTTTGAAAATTGTCCATAAAAATTGTAAACAAAGCAAGTTATGGTTGGATTACCGTAATTCACTTAAGTACCTAGAAACCAGATGCTTTTCCATTTTTTATAGATCATTCCTAGCCATCAGTTAGTGTATTCATCAACAGTTCTTCCAACTTGTTTTAATATATGGAGTCATTGGTATTGTCATAACTTGAATCTCAGGTCCATAACTAGTAACGCAGAAGCAATGTCGTAAGGACATCTCATCTACGCTAAGCCTCAGAACAGACGTATCAAAAGGACAAGTTATTTAAAAATACACAACATTTCAGAATTTTTCAAAATATTATATTTCTCAAAACTAATGAAACCAAATGATAGTTCAAAACTTCTCATCAGTAATTAAAATAAAAACAATAATTCATAATACTTCTTACATTGTCAAAATCCAAACTTAATTAAAACAGAGTAATAGTGGAGCGTCTAAAACATCGAATCAAAACTAAAAGGAAAACCTCGTGAAACAAGTAAAATATACCGACCAAAACTAAAGAAGCAGGAACACAATAAAATCCACCTGCTAATAGAAACAAAAAACCTAAAATAATATTAAAAATGAGGGGTGAGTTCAACCAACTCAGTGAGGGAATAAAATTTAATATACCTTTTAGATATTAGTAGTTTGCAAGTCGATTTATCTTGATATACATATACATGCTAAGCATATTATCATATATTAAAGTAGTGGAATACATGTCAAAGATCAGATGACATCCGAAGGTAACCACTGTGAGAGAATTAGTTGACATAGGTTGGTGCCTCTTTCACCAGCTAGGTATATAGAATATTATGTGTATATACACTAACTACTCTCCGTTATCATGGAGTTACTGACAAGTCCTATATCAAGGTATAATAGATATTCGCATAATTATCAAAGCAATGTATATCATTTTGAATAGAATTTAGTTTAACAGAATAAAAGTGCAAATTCAAGAATAGATGAATACTAGGAAAATAAAGCAACAAATATAAATATTCAAGAAATTAACTAGTTGTACTCATCATATAATCAACACACATTTACTTATATTACATGCATATTAAATATTATCCTACTCACCCGAAAAATGTAGAAGTAAAAGGAATATCAAATGAAAGACCCAAAAATTTTATCGAGGATCGTTAGAAGTACCTACAACGAATATACAGAATATACTAAAAAACAACTTAAAACAACACAAATAAAAGACTACAATGCATAAAATAAAACCAGGTTTAGTCTCCTAAGTTTAGGGACTAAAACGATAATTTTTTAAAATTAAGGACCAAAACATAATTTTACCAGAATTGGATGACCAAATTATAAATGTCAGAAATACATAATCACACTGAAATTTCACCTATAATACATCATCAATTCTGTCCAGAATCACATTTACATTCTAGGGACCAAATTGTAATTTTTTCAAAGTTCAGG
>Ga0325403_1000681_pt1 | contig 25569 bp, 20 predicted proteins | sample PopdelMetagenome_19_FD_205665 | JGI IMG/M metagenome (GOLD analysis project Ga0325403, IMG submission 205665) | Populus deltoides microbial communities from Bellville, Georgia, United States - Xylem-PdKOR-R4 | ecosystem: Host-associated > Plants > Phyllosphere > Stem > Wood/Secondary xylem... | reverse complement strand
AAAAACCATTTAGAGAAATACTGTAGCAATTCATAATATTTTGTGAGAAAAGCTACAATATTTTTACCATATGATTTAGCTTTATTGTAATTATAATTTTTAACCAACTTATATTAAAAAAAAAATTAACAAAGATAATTTAAAAAACAATTATAAAAAAATCACATGGAAAAACATTGCAACAATTTACAGTGTTTTAAAGAAAAAATTACAAAGCTAAATTCTCAATAAGATCAATATTAAAAAAATAAAATCGACATAAATAATTTTAGCAAAAAAAATAACAGGAAAAAAAACCATGTTGGAAACACTGTAGCATTTCATAGTGTTTTGTGATTAAAGTTACAGTATTTTCCCATATGATTTATAATGACTTGTAATTGTAATTTTCAACTAACTCAATATTAAAAAAAATAAAATTGACAAGGATAATTTTGAAAAATCATAAGAAAAAAAACCATGTTGAGAGATACTCTAGCAATTCACAGTGTTTTGTGAGGAAAGCTACAATACTTTCTCCACATGATTAAACTTTATTACAAAGTTAAATTATAACCAGCTTAATATTAAAAAAATAAAATCGACAAAGATAATTTTGGGAAAAAGTATTACAAAAAAAAAACACAAAAGAAACTGGAAAAAAATTCATGTGGGAAAAAATACTATGGCAACTCACAGTAATTTAAGAGGAAAGTTACAGTGTTTTTCTCACATATTGTAACTGTAATTTTTAACCAACTCAATATTAAAAAATAAAATCAAAAAAGATAATTTCAGAGAAAATCATCAAAAAATAAAAATAAAAAAACCATGCGGAGAAACACTGTAGCAATTAACAATGTTTTAAAGAAAAAAAATTATAAAACTAAATTCTCAATTAGCTCAATATTAAAAAAAACAATAAAAAAATTTTAAAAAATAAAAAAATAAAATAGAAAATCCATGTGAAAAAACACGGTAGCAATCCACAATATTTTAAAAGAAAAAAATTACAAAAGTGAAATTTTTAACCAACTCAATATTAAAAAATTAAAATCAACAAAGATAATTTTGGAAAAAAATATAAACGAAAAAAATAGGGAAAAGTTGGGAAAAAAGAAAGTAATTTTGGAAAAAAAAAGAAAAAAAATAAACAAAAAAAAGGGGGAAAGTTGAAAAAAAAAGAAAAAAAAATAATACACTGTGGATTATTATTGTAATCAACAATATATTGGGTGTGAGTGAACAGTAAATTCCTCATATCTTTTAGCTTTTAAAGAAAAAAAATTACAAAACAAAATTCTTAACTAGCTTAATATTAAAAAAGTAAAATCAACAAATATAATTTTGAAAAAAAATAAAAAAAGGGGGAAAGTTGGGAAAAAAAAGTTAATTTTGAGAAAAAAAGAAACAAAAAAAAAAGAAAAAAAAAGGGAAAGTTAGAAAAAAAAAGATGAAAAAAAAATAAAAAGAAAAAAGAGGAATGCATTGTGGATTACTATTGTAATCCACAGTGCATTAGTTGTGGGTAAATAGTAAATTCTCCACACCTTTTAGCTTATTACTTAATATATTTGCATTATAACTTCTTCTCTATATCTGAAATAGTTTGTTGGATTTCAGCTTTTTTTGTGAAAAGAAAAAAACACGGCTAAAGATATTCTATAATAAAAATATCAAAGTTATAATTTTTTTTATTTAAGTATTGTTTGATTACTATTTTAAAATAGAAAGATGAAGATAATAAATATAGAATATGTTTGGTTGAAGACAAAGAAACATAGTTACAAGATAAATGAATATCTAAAATAATTTTAAAGTAGATTTTTATACTTTTAAAACATGAAATGCATGAAAATATATTATTTTTATTTCCATTATAAAATATATTATTTTTATTTCCATTATCTTTGTCTTCAATATTCCAATACAACAATCAAACTCTATTTTATTTATCAATTATCTATAACCAAAGGTAAATAATAAATACACAGAAGATAAAATTAGCTACCTAGTATAAACGTGGATGGTGTGGATAGTGGTGGATCATTGTGGAGAAAAATTGTCTACATAATTTACAATTAATTGTTGTTATTGATTAGGCTAAAGAAGAAACGAAAGATCTATTGATTCCTCCATCCCAATTTGGGCATTAATGTACATAGATATTGCTAAATCTTTCACCCACTAATTAACATAATATATATATATATATATATATATATATATATATTATTTGATGATAATCTAGTAGAATCAAATCGAGTAAAATAAGCTCAATTATATAAGATTTCCTTGCCCCCCAAATGATATAATAATTAATTTGTTCATGCAAATATAAATAAGAAATTAATGAGTTGCATAGCAAAAAGGGAAAGGGTAATATATATAGCTTGGCTACGAGTCGATCTTGTTTGAGGTGGATAGTGCGTGTGGAGTATATGCATCAACTCTTTTTGAATGGTAGTGACAGCCAAACACCCCTTTATCTTATGTATTTTTTCTTCATAGAAAGGCTGTGACCATTGCTTAATTTGTCCTCATGAAATGAACTCCCATATGTGTTAGGCCCCAAAATGCTTTGTTGTTTTCAGTATTTTTGTTTCCCAGCTAACATTAATTAATGTGACGAAGAGGCCGACGAAATGAGTGCATAATGATGGTGGGAGGGAGGAAGAGCAGAATATGGACAAATATTTATGAGATAAATGGGAAGTTGAGCCTCCCACTTGCTAAAACGGGCAAGTAGCTTGCTAGAGCTAGACTCATGTGGCCAAGTGGAATAAAGTTCAAAGTTGGCATCCACACATTCACAGTGAATAAAGATAGCAACATCCATGCATTTGGCCATATCTTGCTGAGCTTTAAACCTTGACGACTCAGGCTGGCTGGCTAGGGTTTTGATGATCAACAATATTCTCTATTGACCGACCAGGTGGAGGCATGCATACGTGCGACACTTGTCTTCCGATTATTGTTAATGCATGCTTGTAAGAATTGATCTCGTCTCCCTTCCAATCAGGAGCCACCCAGCCTATCCTATTGGATCATTCCTTGCCATGTGTCACACTTTGGTCCCTTCTGCCCTGCCCACAGCTAGCCCAAGTGAAGGATCCCAAACCACGTTTACATTTTTCTGAAGGAGTGCACGACATGTCAAGAAGTCGGTCATTTCACGATATATATATGATGCAGACTGCATTAATTAGCTTAGTGAAGAGGACACGAAGTAATTGCATTTATTATTGATATTATTAATTATCATTTGTTTGAAAGCAGAATGCATCATCAAATAGAGAGCCATAATGAGGAAGGAGATCTCATAATTATTAAAAACCATGCACCCAATTTCCTAATATGGAAGTAAACTATATATTTTCCAAGCACATTATTAATGATCCATGGAAGCCAATATTTTTCTTACTTGGCAGGGGGGACTTGTATAGTTAATTAAGGCAAGTCAATGTATATTATTACCAGCCCTATGCATAGTCTAATTAATGCATGATGACTATAGTTTCTTTTGGGCAGCAAGTCAATACATATCCACCAATAGAACTAGTTAATAGGTTGTGGAGAAGCAACTGCTGAGCAGAGCGTAGGGGCAGGTAAATGGTAATATATAATTCAGCGACGACTGTGTTCCTTTTTTATATACATAAAAAAAAGAGTTTTTTTTAATTAAATTAATTTTTTTTAATGTTTTTAGATTTTATTGATATGTGAATATCAAATATAAAAAAATAAAAAAATATTATTTTAATATATTTTTAAGTAAAAAACACATTAAAAAACAATCACTACTATAATACTAAATGAGATCTTTATGCTTTATTATGATAATTTTAGGTGATTGTGATTTGATAAAAGTAAGTTTAAAAAAACTATAAATTATAATTATTTAATAACAAATATATATGTTTTTTTAAAAGAATCAGTTGAATCCATGTACGAATAAAACTATTAAATATTACTAAAAAGGTTGGGGTTAAACTATTGATCACCGCGTTAGTAAGGGCAGAGCGCATCGAGGGAGAACATTCTTTGGGGTTATATAGTTAAATAAGGGTTAACTTATTCATTAATTAAGATGATGACGACGATGATAAAATGATAACAAACACTATATGCCTAAACTTTAATAACTTTATATATATATATATATATATGCTTGCCGTCATGGTTTAATTATTATTATTATTATTATTGTATCTCATCATGGTTAGTTTCAACAACTTTTTGATCCTTTTGTCTTGTTCTTAATTATTATTACAAAGGCTAAATTCAAAGATTCAAACCAAGTGATTGTTTTGTCCGCATTAATTGCTTCTTCTAATCTTCTTTGAGATATTTGATTGGCTTTATCTAATCAGACACTTACTGTACAGGAGATGTCAATCAACGATTCTTAACATCCTCTTCCTTACATTCAATTAAGATAGAGGTTAGGGTTCAAAGAAGATATTTAGGTTGTGTCGGTTAATGTTTCAATATAATATACATAAATTATTATTATATACTTAGAAAATAGGAATAATTCAGAGTATATAGATTTTTGTTATTTTAAAACAGGAATATATAAATATGTCTTAAATACTTTTATATTTTCTATCCCCAAACAGTAACCAAATATTGTTTTAAAATGTTTAAATCTAAAATCTCAATAAATTGATAAAAAAGAAGAAGTTAGAATATTTCAAGTTCAATCACTATATTTCCTCTTAAAAAATAAAAATATATTGTGCCTTTGCAATATTCAAGTCTCTATCGATCCCACTGATTTTTAAATAAGTTCTTGATATAATTAAAATAGTGCATTTTAAATACATTTTTTTTTTCTAGTGATGTCTTTTGGAATTAAAACCGGCCGATCGAGGTACTACACGTACGGTCGAGGAACATTTCACTTACTACCTCAACCAAAACTTAAGGATAAAAACAACCCATTTATAAAAATCACTTCTTCCCCTGCTATTAACTACTTTATCCAAACTAATAGATTTGCTCTAAGTTTGTTAAAAATATTAATTTTTTTAACACAACACTTAAAACACAATAAACTTGGATTGTAAAATTAAATAATAAAATCATTAATATTTTTTAACTAATTATAAATCAACAATTCCTATAGATAATAAGAGTTAATTTAAAATTAAAGTACTGATGGAGAGAAAATTAAAAGAAAGAATGGAAAAATATTTGATTCTATTTTGAATCTTAAAGTGAACCAATTATGATATTTTGCACGAAGTTAAAATCCTTTTTTACTTTAGGTAATGTTTGGTTTACTTAAGAATTGATGGTGGAAATTAGAATATTAATTCTGCTAATTGATTTTAGGGAAGCCAACAATGTTAAACAAAATAATAAAACGAGATTAACCAAATATTTTGTGCTAGGACCAGGTACTTCACTCCTATTAACCCCGAGGTTAACTCTTCGATTGCTATCCTTTTACCCTAAATCAAACCCTAGTAACTGTTTGGTATCCTCAAAACAATAACAAAACCTTATGTCATACCTCAAAAGTTCCAGCATCTACTGCAATTTTCAGGTTTGCTTTGTCAGAGGTTCTTTTTCAGTGTAATTTTTGGAGCTGTACACTCCAATGAGAGTGCACGAGTAGAGTTTTTGGAGAAGGAGAAGTTGAAATTGATAATAAAGTTGGAGAATTTAGGAGTACACAATAATATTTATAATTTCTAATAACTTGTTACACAAATTTGATCGAGTTTATTAATTTTAAAGATTCAAGTTTGATTTTATTAGTTTTAAGTTTTTTTATTTTTATATATTAAATATATGTTGACTTGTAAATACAATTTTAACAACAATAATTTGTTTTTTTTAATTAAAATGTGTTCAATTGTTTTAATATGTGTTTGATATTGTAATAGCTTTATAAATTATAATTTATAAATTATTTTTTAAAATTAAAATTTTAAAAGAGAGTTTTTAATTTATTTTATATAAAACTGTGTTATATATTAATTAACCAAATATTTTTAAAATTATAATCAAACAAAATACAATTTTAATCACACCGCTACACTCCCAAGCTTACCTTAATAATCAAAATGTAGAACATCTCATCTCATTTTATTTTTGTTAAAGAGTTGAAAGACTAGTAACGTGAGAATGATTGAGAAAGACATTCTTACCTTTTCTATTTTCTATCTTGGGATCTCAAAATGTTTGTGTCAAAGCACAAGAAGAGAAGAGAAGTGAAGTGAAGTTGAGGTTAAAGCATGGAGGGACAAAGAGTCAAAAGTTAGGGGGTGTTGGGGTGCCCGTGTTAGGCGCCAATCAAGCACATACACACACAGTTGCCACCATAAAAAAGGCAAACACTCTTTTTACTAGCTAACAAAAACAATAAATCCTCTTTATATATATATATAAACAGAAAGTTTTACTCTTTGTTCTGAACAAAGCAACAAATTTTCTTTCGAACCTTCTAAACTTAACAACTCTCTCCTCCTTTTCTCTTTCTTGAATTTGTATTTCTTATTAGAGAATTTAGCCTTGTTTTCTTAAAGTTCTTCGTTCTTGATCCTTGATTTTTGACTCCCTTTTTCCCTCTCTATATTTGGCTTCACTTTTAGTTCGGTTGTGACTTTCTGTTACTACAAGTATAAAAAGCTTTGATGGTATGGCAGTTTTCTCTCTCTTTCTTTCTTTAGTATGTTTTCAATTTACTTGTTGAAAATGGCGCCTTTTCCTTTTGGGTTGTTTTGTTTCGTTGCTCGGAGATGATAACATACTAACATGTGCAAAAAGTTTGTTTCTTGTAGTCTTGAAATTCTATGATGTATTTTCTTGTCAAATTTAGCTAACTTTCAAAAAGCTGTTGAATTGGGCACAAATGGGTTTTGGGCATTTGTTTGTTATGTTGAAGTTTGGACCTTTAATCTTATTGATTTCAAGTACAGTGGAAAAGGATTAAAAAAAAAAGGGGATGTCTTTACTTTGCTTCATTGGTTTTAGGTTGCTTGTTTTTGTTTTAAAACTGATTTTGGAGACACTTTACTCACAATCTTTGTCCAATTTTCTACTGTTGTAATAATTAATTTAATGGAATTCATTTGCATTTTTTTCATGTTCATTTTCCAATCCTATGAGTTATTTTCGATTTGCTTGCAACCAACCTATCATTTTGTTTGGGTTGCTGCTTCTTCTGCGAGGCTATTTCAATTCTGTTTGAACCCAATTGCCCCTTTCCTTCACATTTCTCTTTTAAAGTTTTATTTCATGTGTGATGGGAAAAAGCATCACTTTTTCCCTTTATAAGTTATAGTTGTTGCATACGAATTTTGCATTTTTCCTTTTATCAGAATGGGGAAGATAGTGAATTATGTTGTGTCATGCTTTTCTTGTGATTCAGTTACTTTTATTGGTTTCGTCTTTTTATTGACTCTTTCTCTCATTGAATTCTTATCTCCCTTTTCTGTGCAGAAATTACTTGAAGTTTTGACCAGTTTTCCAATCTTCTAATTGGGGACCAGGTGACTTAATCTATCTCTTACTGTTGTTTGGTGATGAAATGTGTTAGGAGAAGGATATTATATGTAGATTGAAATTGTTAACTACAAACAATCTTTTTCAAAAGCTTTTGGAGAGTTCTAGCAAGAGTTATTTGAAGACTGCTCGTGAGTGACCTACTTCTTGTGCTTTGTTGGTTGGGAAATTTAATTACTTCATTTGTGGTTCGTTTACTGCTAATCCTCCACTTTTCCTTGTGATTGCTGTCTGCATTCTATGAAACTAATTGCTTCCTTCATCCTTCGTACAATTTCATGCCACGGGAATCAATACCCTTATTGTGTTATGAATCACTGTTTTTCCTTGCAAGAGGGATCATTTTTGCCGAACAACTTGTTTGTACTGCAGTAACTGACTTTCTGTTCCTTGAATTTGTGTATACAGTAACTATTAGGATATGGGATGTCTGGTGTCTACCCCGCAGGATTCAGGTGGAAATAGAAGGAGACCGGGGAGTATAGGGGAAGTTTCTGTTTATGTACCTGGTTTTCGGATACCAAAGCCCGTTGATTTCTCTCTGTCACTTGGTGATCAATTGCCTAAGAATTTAATGGAACGCCTATCTGCTTTGAGAACTCGTGTTGTTGTTATGGCTGGCCAAGAAGCACCAACAGTTTCAAGAACAAGGAGAAAAAGTGCTACACAACATGGTAGGTTGTAATAATACCAGTGCAGATTGATAGATCAGCAATAGGTGAAGTTGTTTGAATTTCAATGTTATTTGTTGTCTGCAGGAGGTTCAACATTGGCCGATCTTCACCAGGCTCTTCAAGACTACTTGCCTGTTCTGTTGGGATTAGTTAAAGATGGAAGCCAGCTACAACACAACGTGCAATTTGCGTGGATGAATCAAGAAGATGAAGCAGAGGTGGGTGGGAGTGTGCTCTAGCTCATCTATTTACTATCAGTTGAAATCTTCTGTTTTATTGTTTGCACTTCCTTCTGAGATGGAGAATTATTGATTTGATATGTACTTTGGAATTTTGTAGGAAACAGCCATTTCTAATGCATGGTATGAGGTGTTGTCAGTTTTGCATTTGATGGCGATGCTATCATTATCACAGGCCAACTTGTTACTTCTTCCAAGAACATCTTGTGATGGTTATCAGCCAAAAGTATCGGAAGGTAGTTGTTTTCTATAAACTTTATGTGAATCGAGTGATGAAGATTGTTGTGTGTGACATTTCTTAATATTTTTATTTCTAGAATTGAAAACTCATTTGGCAAACATAAGGTCTTGTCCTTGTCCAGCAGTTTGGAGAGTAACTGCTGGGTCAGGAAGCCATTTATGATATTTCTTATACTGTCTATCTGGATCTTGGCTATAATTGCATACTCGGTGTAATTTGTTTTAATATATACAAAAGAAGAGAGATTGATTGGCGTGGCAGACAGAGGTGTTGATCTAATTAGTGACAGAAATGTTGGTGACAGTTTAGTTCATAAATATGCTTTTCAGAATCTACTGTCCTAATTAAGTATGGGCATGCAATTAGAACAGCAGGATATTTCTTATGCATTTCAGCATATAGCCTCCAATCAATTAACCATCCATCTAACTTGAAGACCACAAGAGTATACTTAATTTGAGTAATAGATAGATGGCTCTGAAATGAAACCTAAAAAACTTAATTGCTCCAATTCAATATACCATATGAGATTGAAAGACCAAATACCATTATTCACTTTTGGTCTTACAAGTGCATGGTCCTAGATGGGCAAATTTGGTGATAATTCTATCCTTTAGCATCTGCGTAATGAATATATATATATATATATATATATATATATATATATATATTGTTTAGATTTTTTGTATTTTATAAGCAATATTTTTTAATAATACGATTTCTAAACCAGGGAAGATTGCTTCGACTTTGATAGTAATTTGAAAACCACAGTGAATTGGGAATGTTACCTTGTTTGGAAGGAGTTTTCCATGTGTTTGAGAAAGCTGCGTCAATGATTCAGAAATTTATCTTGCTAGTTGATCTAATCATATTTGATGTAGATGAATTCATGTGCATATGCTCAGTTGTTACCTTTCACTATGCTTCACATTAGATCTCCACTCATCCTGTTACAAATGTTTAATTTTGCTCCTTTATTTTTGTGAGTCTGTCACAGAGAATAGGCGAGCATCAGTTGATATTTTCTTGAAGGCTGCAGGGTATCTGGATTGTGCTGTTCGGCATGTGCTTCCACAATTTCCTACTTCACTAAGGTTTGCATAGCTGAAAGACTTATCAAGAATGGAATTGCTCATGTTTCATTATAATTATCTTCATTTCATATCCAATCTGACTTGAATAACTATTGCTTCCAGGGAAGATTTACCAGTGGACCTTGCAGAAGGTGTTCTTAGAGCACTTTGCCTTCAAGCATTGGGACAGGTAGTGACTTATTTTCCTTCATGGTTTTGTTTGATGAAGTCAGAAATTCTGTCCATGATATCCTTGACATGTATGAATGGCGGTTGCACATGGAGACTATCTAGAAGATTTTAGATGAAACTTCTCTTTTTACATCTTTCTTGATTACCAATACATAAGTTGGCTACCTACTAACTGATATCAATCATTTTCTTGCATTGTTGATATATATGACTCCAACCCCTCTTCTTTTTAGGCTTTTAGCACATAAAGGACGTATTAGGAGCAAGAAACCTCTTTGGGCAGTAAAATTGTGATGATGATTTGTTGGAAAAACCCCTTTTAGCAGTTGACATGTTCAGAATGATTAAGATTTCTACCTTCCCCACTTTTTGTTTGTAGTTGTCTCTTTGAGCTGCTAATTCATATAGACAATTCTCTTTTACAGTTTTCAGATCACCTCCTTTTCTTGTTTCCCTCTGTTTTGGTTAAATATTCTTTTTACTGTCTTATGGTCTTTCTATTCTTTCCATCTGATGCAGGGTGTTGATATCCAATTAGGAATGGCAATCGATAGTGCCAAAGCTACTCTTGCAGTGAAGCGAAGGCTTGCTTGTGAGATGGTAAAGTACTGGCAGCAGGTATGAGGGCACTAACTGTGTTCATCCTGACAAACAAATAAATTATAAACTCAGTTTTTGTACAAACAACAGTTGTGTATTGATTACAAATGGTTCCCCTGTAGCTTCATCTTCCTTTTTCTTTATTGTTTTCTTGACAGGCTCAAGATAATATAATGAACCTTCCATTAGCAAATGGTTGGGGGGGAAAGCACCGGCTCTTCATAAAGTGGAAATATGTGGAGGCAAAGGTATGCAAAAATTGCTTTCATTTCTTTGTTTCCTCTCTGTATTTTGTCATCATTCACATTAGACGCTGTCCTTCCTGTTGCTTTCAGATCTTAAAACTATGAAAATGAAAGTGTGTATTCTCCCAATGCAATGTTGCGCAGAAAACATGAACTAGTAATAATTGAACCAACCATCTAATTCGCAGCATTTGATTGGCATTGGAATAGGGATATTAATGCTGCCTTATACACAATGAACTTAACTAGCTTCCTTTCTTCTTCTTACCCTACTTCTTTGCTTCCCATTTTCACCTTTTTCCACATCAATGATCAAGTGATTGGTAAAACAAGCTGAATTGCACTCAAGAAACTGTGCTTGCTGTAACAACTCTCAAATTGCCCTTGACCTTTAATCTCATGACAGCCTGACATATTTTCTCCTGATTCTTGAGCGCTAAACAAATGGTTTTGATCAAAACTGATCAATAACACCTAACCATCTTGTCCACTCAGAATCTTCCAACACACACACACGGGCTTGTGCACACAAGAGCAACCAGATAACAAAAATAATTTGTGTGCACCAGATAACAAAAATAATTTGTCTTTATGTCATTTGACCTTCCCACAGCGTGAGACTTATTGCAATTTGGATCAGCAGGCTGAAATTGGTTTAACATATTCTCACCGTTGACTTTTCTAGCCATTTACTTGTTGGCTCGTACTTTGTTGCTCATTCCCTGCTGTAATTAGATAATATGTTTTCTTGTGTTTATTTTAAAATCCTTTCTATTGTATTTTCCTTTTCATAGCTATCAATCAAAATCACCTTTCTTGTAGTAATATTGTTTCACCAAACCAGGCTGCAGCATACTATTATCATGGTTTAATCCTTGATGAAGGGAACACAGAAAAGTCTCATGGGATGGCTGTAGCTGCTTTGCAAGCTGCAGATGAGTATTTTAAAGAAGGTAAACGATCATGTGAGGCATTCAATGCAGCTTCTCCTTTGTCAAGGTAATGCATCTACTGAAGTCCCTCCAGCTCATTACCTTCATAACTTGCCTTTCTGTGATGAGCAATGCTGTGGATACTTTCTCATTTTATTTTATGGTCTAGTTTGTTTGTTGTTTTTTTTTCCCTCATAATCTCAATACAATGCAAGTTGTCAGGGGATCTTAATCTTCACTAAAAGAAGCAGAAACAAATTCATTTTTTCTTAATCTCATTGCATGCTACAAGGAAGTCTATGATACCATTCAAAAAAACAAACCGTTGCTAGGATTCTTAGCTGTTAATGCTTCAGCGTCTTGGCATGTCTATGGAATTGTTAATGCTCTACCTTGTTGTTTCCATGGGCCTTTGCATTAGGACTTGGATTTTCTTAATTATGTGACTTTTCTTATTGAATTCTACGCGAGTGATTGTTAATGCTCTACCTTTTCTCACTGACTGACAACTCTTACCCATACCTTACCATTTCTTCAGGTCTCCTTTTCAAGTTTTGATTTGTCTTTGTGCAGAAACCCACCGCTTTGGGGAACCATGAAGTACCTCTCTGAGAAAATTCCAAAAGATACTTCTAGCAAGGTGCGGATAAACCGTGATCTATATTCCCATGAAAAGTAAGTGGTTCTTTTAGCAGGTGAATTTTTCCTTGGAATCATTTCCAAATTGCTTGGTTAACAAGCGGAGTCACCTGATCCTGTAATTTGGGGATTTGGTGATGTTGATTGCAGAATCATGGAGACAGCACCAACATTGCCTGATTTTTCTTTGGCGCTGAAACCTGATGAATTTCAGCTCCCTCCTGTGGTCCCGTCCTGGAATGAGGATAATGTTGGTGGTGGACAAGCCAGTTCGAACCACCTGAAGGGTGAGCGAAGATAGCTCATACTGCATTTTCAGAAAAGATACACACATGGGGCCAAAAATTTGTTTTGAGACGTGGAATTGGCAAGTCAACAAGAGAACCATTCTTAGATTGTGTGCCAAACCTTCCTTGTAGCACCCGATGTTCCAGCCTCTTCTGATTTTTTCCCTTCTGCATCTCTTCTCCCTTTGTCAAGACCTGTAAGTGATCTGTGTTGTCGACCTCTGTACAAGTTCTTGTTGTGTGTAAATTAGATACTGCTTGAAAAGTGTTGATTTTTCTTTACCAACAATGACGTTCTCTTCAATGATATTGAAATTGTCTAGTTTGATAGAAAGCTGGTGTGAAAAATTGATTACAGTTGGTGTGTGTGCACGGCTTGGAATGGCGTGGGAAAGAAATAAGGTCATCATTTTTCTCTCTGTTTTTTTTTCCCGAGTAAAACCTTTCTTGATGTACAGCAAACATTTGATGCTGCATTTTTCATGTTATATAATCTCAAGATTAGCATGTCGTCATTAAGATTGATAGCAAATGAGCTGCTTCAAGTGCCTCATCAAATACCATCTTAAAAAAATAAAAAATCATATCATTTCACCAAATAAAACTCTGATAGAGAGTGACAAATGAACCCGGAAGTTGCATGAACTGCAAGCAGCTTGGTGCTAAACAATAAAAGGCCCTTATCACATACATCTAGGTTGTCATATTGCATATAACATGAAACTCGGTTTCCTCAGTTACTAATATTTCCGATTTCGTAATGAAGAAGTAAACCAGTTATGTCACAAGGCTGCAACTTTAAAAGGTCAATCAAACTACAATTCTGTTCGTGGTAAATATGCTGCTAATCTTCAATAACATTGCCACCATTCTCAACCACTTGCTTTTCTTTTTCTTGTTCCTCTGTAAAATGACAGTGATAAGACTGATTATTGATCTGATGTTACTTTAAATGGAAAATAAATGATAGCTTTGTTAATTTAAAATGGCTAATATTCATAAGAGACTTCATCACACATGCAAAATCAAACACTGCACGATCACTTGCCCATAAGTTTACATATTGCCTTCAGTGTACGTCTTTCAAGCTTATCGTGCTTCTTCTGCACATCTCTTCGCAGGTACCAGTTTGGCTGCTTTGGAGCAATGTTGAGAAATGGATCCTAAACATCCACCGAAAGTCAGTAACACAAATTATAAGCAGAAGCAAAAAAATAAAAAATAAAAAAAGAGTGAAAAAGAGCAAACTCACAAGACACAGGCTACTACTAGGAAAACTTGGTACTTGAAGGTCACAATTACCTCTTTCTTCTATAATGGAGGAGGTACTGATGCAACAGGATCTTAAAACTTTGGTAGCACTGGCGGAGCAAGCTTACCCTCATGAAGCTCCTTGTCTTTAGGAACATAATTTCGAAACTTCATGCTGGGATTACTGAAATGAAGAAAATGCAGTAGTATACATCAACACATACTCTATGACATGATCAACACGCATACTCATGACGCGCTGCTGCTGCTTGTTCGACGGACTCCTTGAAAAAGGTTTATAAAACCACAACGCTTTACTCTGGTGGTGATGTTTCTTATTTATAAGAAAGTACAATATTCATAATACACATTTGACAACTAATGTAGGATATCTCCTAAAATATTTCCTACAATCCAGAGAATCATGTGATCAGGATACAATATTCTTGCATCCTTAACACTGCCTTGCAAGCTTAGTGTGGGATTGACCTGAACACGAAGCTTGGAACGAAAGAAAATATAGAGAGATTGAGAGAGACTCTTAGTAAATATATCAGCAGCTTACATCTAGGACAAATTCAGGTTGAATAGCACTAGCGGCAATTAACTCACAAATAAAATGATAATCAAGAACAATATGCTTAGACTGTTTGTGAGAAATAGGATTAAGAGTTAGGAAGATTGCACTTTTGTTATCACGGGTAAGCGAAGGTTGATGTTTCATAAAAACCCTGAGGTCCTGAAGAAGGTGAGAAAGCCAAAAAACTTCAGAGGCTGTGTGAGCCAATGCTCGATAACTAAAACTAGAAACAATGAATTGTTTCTTAGCACACCACCAGACAAGGTTTTCACCATGAAAGACTGCATAACCAGAAACGGAGTAACGATTGTTAGGGAAACCAGCTCAACCAACAACAAAATAGGCAAGAATGCCTGTAGGTGGAGAAGATATCCCATAGTGGAGTGTGCCCTTGACATAACGAAGAATACGCTTGAGTGCTTGAAGTGATCTACAATAGGATATTACATGTATTGACTTACAAAATTTACAGCATGAGCAAGATCGGGATGAGTGATAGTTAAGTACTGTAATGCTGCCACCATGGAGCGATACAATGTGGGATCAGAGAAGGAATCACCTTCACTAGCGAGCCACTGAAAAACAATCATGGGTATGGATACTGACTTGCTATCAAAAAGTTGAGCACGAGCAAGGCACTTAAGTTGTATAAAGGGATCAAGGCATCTAAATACCTTGGGAGATATCCTATAACCAAGAAATATACAATCAACACTACGAGAGGCAAATTTATAAAAAACATAATCTTGTAAATAAGGAAAAACACGAAAGCCAAAAGGATGAAAATTTTCGTATGTGGTTGGCTTACCATATTGTACCTCATAAGGAGACAACCCATCAAGAACAAGTGTGGGCAACTGATTGATAGTGTTGAGAACAATACTAAATGCCTCAACCTAATAAGATAAAGGGACATGAAATTGAAATAACATAAAAACACTAGTTTCAATAACGTGTCAATGTTTAGCTTGACCGTTCTAAGATAGAATGCAGGGGCAATAAATTTGGTGATGAATGCTAGAAGCAACGAGATAAGATTGAAATTGATTACTTATAAATTTAACCTCCCAATCATTTTAAAAAGTTTTGATCTTACGTGAGAATTTAACTACAACAAAGGTTTGAAATTGTAGAAAATTTTTAAATGCATATGATTTTAATGTCATGGGATAAAACCATGTGAAACAAGAATGACCAATAATAAAAATAATATAAAAACAATCATTTGAAGAAGATATAACATAAGTAAGGCCCAAAAATCATAATGAATAAGGTCTAAAACATTCTTAGAGTGCTGATCACTAAAGGTGAAATGCAATTTGATAAGCAACACACAAAGTAAAAAAAAAAAAGGTAAAGAAATAACAAAGAAATGCCTTTTTTTATTCAATAAAGAAATAACAAAATATGTAATAACCCAAACATGCATACCAAACAATATCATAGGAAGTATGAAGGGAATTATTTTTAAGATTAAAAAGAAACGTTAAATGACTACGCTCAAGCACATAAAGATTATTTTCACGATAATCGGTTGCTGCCATCTTTTTTATTGCATGGTTATGTATGGTAAACAACATATCAATGAAAGTATTAGAAAGTGGATAATCAAAGGTTAATTTGCTGATAAATAACAAATTTTTTAGTGAGAAAGAGTACACATGTGGGTGATTGGTAAAAAAAACTCCATTACCAACTATTACACAATCCTTACCATTATAGGTTGCAACCTTGTCCAACTAAGATGAATCTGGAGGCATATGAGCAGAGGATCTAGTGTTTGTGTACTAGTCAGTATTGATACCTATCAGAGAGAACTGAGAAAAAGATTCAACAAGGTGAGCATAAGAATCAACAACCCTTACATATCGATCATGATATTGTTCGACATTGTGTCCTTCACTACGATAGATTTAGCAACAAGGAGTATAATTTCCACAACCTTTACCATGACCAACATTAAAAATTCCTTTACCATATAATTTTCGATTCCCTCCGTTACAAAATGTATTGGAGTTGCCTTTAGTGGCAGTGCAAGCAATTGATGAAGCAACATGTGCTTCAAGAGATTTTTGAAATATTTCTAAGCTTTCAGCCTTTGAAACAAGATCATAAAGAAATGACAGAGAGGAAATAGAGAGCCGAGTGGTGGAGAAACAGGTATCATAAAGAAATGACAGAGAAGAAATAGAGAGTTGAGTGGTGGAGAAACAAGCAAACTCGGGACCAAGACCATGAAAGTACCAGTGGACCTTGTTAGCGTCATCAACAGGACGACCCATGACAGCCAGCTGATCGCATAGTGCCTTAACACTGTGAATACCTCGTTTCAAAAGTTATAGGTCATCATTGAGATGAATTCATGAATCTTCAATATATGGCTAAAAGCAAACTCCAGCGCAGTCCAAATAGTATGAGAGGTAAAGAGATCTATAACCTCAGCCATGGCTTCCTCTATGAGAGAGGGGAAAAAAATAATAAGAAGGAGCTGATCTTCAAATTTCCAAACAGTATGTTTGGGATTTGAAACTATAGAAGAATAAAAGGTGATGATTTCTGGAGGCTCAGACAAAGAGCCATTAATGTAGTCAAGAAGGTTTTAAGAATTGAGCAGCAGAAGAACTTGGTTGCGCCAGAGAGGATATTTGGAAGAGGAAAGCTTGATAGTAATCATACAGAACATTGTTTGAAGAGAAAGAGAAGAGCTTAGAGCATTGGAAGTTATTGGGTCGATGAAGTTTAATCCAAGAATGCTTTGATACCATGAAAAGGTTTATAAAATCTGTCAAAGAATCAATCCAACCTAACTTAAGCTGTTAGGTGAAGTCTCATAATATAATTTATATTAATTTTTAACGCATCTCCTCAAATGAAAGTCCTTTGAGCTTGAAACTTGTATAGACCTACATTACCTTGTACTTTATTTTTATCAAATAAATGAGGATAATGAGATTTGAACTCGTGACCGTTTGATCATCAAGATTCTGATATCATGTCAAAAAACTAATTCAACCCAATAGTTTAAACTATTAAATGAAATCCTATAATATGATTTATATTATTTTTTAATAAAATCATAATACTTTACTTTGGTGGTGATGATGTTTCTTATTTATAAGAAAGTACAATATACATATATGGTAGAATGTACAATTGTACAATACACATAACCGCCCCTACCCTTTTTCTTCTAACTGGTCCATGGCCTTCACGGGTTTTATTATCGGTTTGATAAATCGTATTTTACTAATAATTTCACTGTTTGATTAAATAGAAGAAACGGAGATATAGTTGGAACCAGTCTCTCGAAACATTAACACAACTATAAAGCATCTAGCATCTATATCTTGTCATATGATAGCTAAAATCTGATTTGGTTTGATCGGTTGAAAAGATGTTCTTAGCATCGTGATTTGATGTCTGTCAGTAAGCATGCAGTGGGCTTGCATTTCCATTCAACAATTTTCTACTTTCCCAACATAACTGTATACTAATCACTGATATTTTTTTAAAAAATTGTAAATATAGAAAAAAAAAAAAAAACAATAGCATCTAGGATATGAGTCAGAGCTAAATGGGGAGAAATGAAAAGAAAAAAACAGGCCTAATGCAATACGTGGCATGGAACTCAAAGCTTTAATTTAAACCTGCAATTACTAGCTTTGATGCTGATTAGATTGTTGGTAGATAAGCTATCTACCACCAACAAACAATCCCCCAAGATCGTCACCTTCCTCAGCTTCAACCTACCAAGTTTGATAGAAACTGGTGCATCAACTTTAAGATCTAATGGAATACGTCCTGTTTGTTGTTGCTCTTGCAATGCCCTCAATAAAGTGCTTCCGTACTGTGTTTGCCCCGTTAAGCTCACATCCAGTTTTGTTATGTTCTGGTGACCTTGGTAGAATTTTGGTATTGAACCTGCACAGAGCTTTGTGTTTGTGTACCACACACTCAAGAGCCCACCTTTCTCGTAGTAAATTCCAATTTTCTTGTTGGGGTTATTGGCTGTGATCTTCACATCAAATTTAGCATATAGGGACATATCAAAGTTGAGCCTCAGGTCACTTATGCTCAAACTATCAACGGAGTAGTTGGGAATTTTTGGTTTGAAGACCAGGTAAAGAATGCCGGCAGTGGCTCCGACAATAACTAATAGCAGGACAAGTAGACCTACGGTCCAACATACGCACTTGCAACAACAGCTTCTTGTCTTTTGTGGTTTACTAGACTGCATAGCTGCTGGCATGGTGCGTAATGGCAGTGGAGGTTGCTGCTGACTCTGACTCGAACCACCCTTTTCGGATGTTGCCAAGCCTCGAGATATCAACGGTGCTGTTGGTGGTGGTGCTTCAACATCTACTGCTGGATGAATTTTCGGCTTATCTCCCGTCATCTGCGTTCTTGTTTTTTCCATATCAAAACTTAAATGGAGACTTGGAGTTTGTTCTCAATGGTGCTTTCTTCTTTCCTTTAAACCAGTTGTTGCACCTCAAAAGCGTGCAAGAAAGCTATGACAATATATTAATGTCATTCGTAATTTATACAAGTAGAGGGAGCTAGCTGACCGGAGAAGCTTCCTAGTAATTTATGACCTATGATTTAGTCCTTGAAACACTTTGGTTAGGGAAGGTCTTGACCTTCCACACCTAATAACAACACATGGGACACACTTGATACGAGACAAGGTTGTTCAGCTAAGTAGGAAGTCTTTGTTCAAATTTCAAACACTTTGCATGACAGGAATCTTTATACGCAACATGTCTACCCTGGAAATTTATAAAAAAATAAAATGAAAGAATGTGGCTAGCCAGATTCCAATTAATTAGGTGACCAGTGACATCAATGCTTGACAATTACAATCAAACACGTTACACGTATAAACCTTACTGAAACATTACAGTTTATTCTGGAGGACAAAATTGATTGAAATAATTATTTGGGATATTTCAAAATTGGTATAGAGCCCAACGATTAGATAGCTTTTTCAACATAATATTGTAGGAATATTTAATATTCCTTTGAATTCCACTATTTCGCAGCTAGAGTATAAACATTATTTATTTCCTAGAATAATTTGCTTACACTGCAGCACGTGAGTTGTATCCTTGGTTGAATTGGATGAGGATCCCAGCAATAATGGATATATGATCCTCTCGGCAATGAGAACAAATTAGTAACAGAGAAAGTATGCTAGCTGATCATGGATGTCCATTTTCATTTGTTCAAATCGAAATTAGCACTGCAAGTTTTTGAAATCCCAAGGACCACAACTTAACATGATTTTCACTGAGAGAGTTCAGATAATTATTTGATAAGCATGCATATGATAGATGCACCGAAAAAGCAAAACACATTGAGTGTGGAACTTATGAGTGCTAGGGACGCTCCGGCAAAAAATGATGCTTCTGGTCATGGAACCAGTAATGGAAAGCTCGTTGACAGTGCAGTGTGTGACAAATTCATTCCTTTGTGTTGTGATGCTGCTGATTCTGGTGCTCAACAAGATGTCACGACCACTCAATAATACACGAGCTTCAAAATAAACTTTAAACCAAAAAGGTTTTAGAATAAGCGCTATAGTTTTTAGGGTATCCATCAAGATGGTTGCCATGTGACTTCCACTCAAGAAACTTGCAAACTCCCTTACTGCTATCCTGTTGACCACAGAGCATCTCAACTATCCTTTTCTTTACGGTCAAGAAACTCCAGCCCACAAATTCAGAGACATGAGCTCCATCAGATGTGTTCTGACTTGTTTTTGGGAAAAATAATTAGTTGAATTTTACAAGATTGTAAACCAGGTCCAGGAGGACTCGAAACAAACCCAATCACGAAAAAGAAGAAGCTGATGGGGGCCTTAACGAGTGAACATCCACGACTCAATTCACTTCTTCACCAGAACATACATAGCTACTCTGGGGCTGCAATATTCTGGATGCCACCGTGTCTGCTCCACACGCCCAACAACAAATTCCTTCATCGCAGCATCAAGGAAATACTCGAGGACAGCATCTGCCACAGGAATAAGCAATAAGAATTTTTAAAACTTGCATGTGTCTGCGTGTGTGAGTGTGTGTGTGTGTGTGTGTGGGGTGTGCAAGCATGCATGGGCATGGGAGACTGAGACACTCACCATTCCGAAGTTCTCCGGCCAAAAATATAGTTGTTTGGGCTCCACAGAGTTGCACCAATGTGTCCAACAAATCTACCACAGCACCTTCACTATAGACCACATCCGATCCAAGCACTGATAAGCAGAACACATAATCAAGTTAAAATGCTGCTTTTCCAAGGACCACTCAAGCATGATTTTCCAAATTTTTGATCATTCGCCATGTATTGGAAGAAATTCAGGAAAATGAGCAGGCTACTGCAACTATCAGCTAATCCAAGTGCAAACATTGACAATTCTAAGAAAGAATGCTAAAGAAGTCTACTAAAATGTTTGCTATTCCACAAAATTAATACAGTTACTCTATCACTTAGAAAAATCCTTATGATATGTTGCTAGCATGGGGACCAATACCAGCTAGAAAAATAATTGCAATATGCAACTCACTATTTATTTTCATAAGCAACTTAGATTACACTGGATAAACTGTGTGAACAGATAACAGCGAAAGGTTTTGCAGCCAACATGAAATTTGTGTTAATGTGCTTTTCCAGTACTATTGAAACAGAGCTAGCACACCCTCACCTTCCTGTCATGAGACATCTGAAGGATCCAATCCTTAGTCTCTTAAAAGTTAAATGACTCCATATAACTTATCAGCTAAACTAGTTGTCACCTGCGCCAATTATCATGATAATCTTACAAACAGAAACCATGAAAGAACAAATATCAATACAAATAAAAATCAACTTCATGTACATCTTATGATGATGATGGAAATGCTTGAGTTCCTGATTTCTCAAGTCTTGCTTCTCAGTACCAGAAAATAATAACTCTATCTTTTTTGCTGTTATTCTCAGCATTACTGTGTATCTTTTTTTTTTTAATTAGATTCATCAATAGACATGTGCCAAATTTATTGTATATCACCTTTCTTATGAATGAAATGTATGCTTGATTTTTCATAGATAATTCATGTGAAACACTCACATGAACTGTCTGCATATCCAATTCACCTTAACCAATCAAATTCTCTTGCAAATCACTGCCAATTATGATTTGAACAGTTCTGTAATTTCAAGAAATACACGTTATTCTAAATTGAATTGCCACAAATTTGTCACAATATGGATTCAATAAAACATTAAAAAGTTGCTCACGTGGAACCGATTAGCAAAAAATAGGTACATTTCAATTTCAATTCACGCTCCAGCAGGCAAAGATAACAAATAAGTCGTACCGTAATCAGGAAAAGGATCAATCAAATCCTGATCTGGGTCATCTCCCCATATGAGTTCCCTAACAACTGCAGAGCCCCGCACGTTTCCATGCCTCAGATTTGTCTCGATATTCTTTTTCAGTAACCTCAGTCTATCAGGCAGATCAGTGAGTGTTACTTGAGCACCCAAGAGAGCTGCAATGCAGCTGCAAACCATAAACAAGACATATTCAACTCAAAAAAGTGAAATTTTTCCTCTTCTTTCTCAGCTAGAAAAGTTGAATTCAGAAATTAGAAAATTCGACCAGCCTAATATCAAAAAGTTTGAGTCTTTGCATGCCAAAAATCACCGACATTTCTTATTGAGCATCTTCATTTATAACACAAGGAGGTCCAATTCCAAAGGGACCTCTTTAAATTAACTCAATTATCAGGCTGGATAGTGAAAAGTTTCCGCCTTTTGCCAGCCCAATTAAGAGAACAATTTTCCATAACAAAGTATGAATAAAAGGATAAAAAAGAAAGTGATAAAGAAGCAATCTTTACCCTACCAATCCACAGCCAGAGCCCAATTCAACAACCTTCTTGCCATGAAGAAGAAGCAGGCCAGAGTCGACAGCATGCTCCAAGAACTTCCCCAACACAACACCACTGTCCCACATGACCGAACCAGTGACTCCAGGTGTGCTCAATGAAGAAGGAGACTGGAGGATGGAGAGATAATGACCACAAGCATCAAGATTGAGTTGGAGAGAAGATTGGGAGACAAAAGAGTTTGGTTTTGAAAAAGTGGGCTGTTGGATACCCCACAAGAGCATGGTTTCCGCAGCAGCTGATTCTTCATCTTGTCTTAGCACCCTCACCTTTCCACCATAAGATCCCAACTTTATTTCTTCTTCCATTTCTGATTCAGCAACAGTACTACTAGCCATCAGTTTGATACCCTCAAACTCAAAGAGTTGCCAAAGAATAGCAGGAGCAGGAGCAGGAGCAGGACTGTTGCTCCTCTTTAGATGGTGAGTGACAAAGCCTAGTAGCCAACCTTTTGTTACTTTCTTGCTATACTTTGTCGGCCCATCCCCAAAGTTTGGGGTCAAAGGATTTCCGGGCCTAAGGTTTGAGCTAAAAAAACATTCAGTTTCGAATTAGAACCGGTACATGATCAGGCCTCTCCTTTTTATGATAGCAAAGGGTTTGACGTACCATACCCATACCATAACATATACAAGAACCCATATCCATACCACCCGGTATTAAAGAATTGTCAATGCTAATTAATAACTTAGTATTAAAGAAAATATCCTAAAATTGAGTTGATGGTTGATTTTATAAAAAAATAATTCAAGTTTATTATTTAAAAAATATTAACAATGAGGAAATCAAAATTGAAAAAATAAATAAATTAGGAGCCATAATTAAAAAAAAACAAATTGGTTTCACACCTTTTCCTTTATTTTTGCTATAGGATTTTTCCAAATATCCTTTTTTGATCATTTTAGATCGGAAATTAATTAATCTATTTAGTTCAAAATCTTATTTTATTTTACATTTTAGTTTAAAAGAGGATGGAGCGAGTCGTAAGAAAACAATAAAAAAAAAAGAATTATATGAGTCTATTTTTTTTTATAAAACAAATAGTCAAAGTTAATATCAAAGTATTTCTATTGATGAGAGAAGTGTCTTCAAAGTGTTTTTGATCTTTCATATTAGCTAAGAAAAATACATGAGAGAGGTTTTTTTTTAAAAAATAATTTGATTATGTTTTTTGAACCATATTTGAGGTTTTTTGAGTTAATAAATTAATTATGAGGTTCTAAAAGTGTTTAGTAGATTTTCTAAGTGAAAATAGATTGAAAATTAGATTTTTATTTTCAAAAAGCACCTTGCTCAACTTTTCATCCCTTTGTGTTGTCTGAATTCTAAAAAGTAGACGACGTGTTGTTTCAAAAGAATTAGGCCATCCAGGCTTGATCGCTTGGCTTTTTTAAAAAAATCTTTTCCCCACCATTTTCATACAATTTCGTAGAAATTAAATAAGTTAAGATATAATATATAGGTATATTTTATTAATTATTAAATTAATTCAAAATGTATTTTAGATATTATTTTATTAAATTTCCTTAAATTTTAATCAATAAAGATTATAGAAATGTTTTCAAAATATAAGCAAGTGTGTTTTCACACATCATGATTTTTTTTTAATTTAGTTGATTTATTATGATTATTTATTTTTTTTATAATATGATTAAATTAAATGAGTTTATTGAATATAATAGAGTATGATTTCGGTCACAATTTTTTTTTTTAACCTTTAGAGAATATGTTACCTATGTCTAGACATTTTTTTATATTAAATTTTTTTAATACAACCCACAGTTTAATGCCGGCTAACTATTTAGTTAAATGCTAAAACCTAAGGCTAATCTTCCTAGTAAAAAAAAAAAAACAATAATTGCACATGTATATATTTAACCCCAAGTGTTATTTTTATGTTATATGTTTTTATTTTTTTAGAGGTGAATTTTTATTACCAAGAACATATAATTTTTATTTTTATAAATGCATCATGTAAATATAATTTATTTATATAAAATAAAAAATAGACAAAAATTATAATAATCTCTTTGAAGCACTATAAAATTAAAAAAGTAATTAAAATATTAATTACTATTAAAAAAGTGAAATAAAATTAGAGAGAGGATGTTAATTAAAGTTTAAATATATAAAAAAAATTAATAAAAAGCTTTCTGAAAAAGGAAAAAGCTAGGTGAGAGATTGTAAATTGAAAGAAATCGAGGGATCTAAAAGTTCTATTTTTTTATATTAAATTTAATCGTTTTCTTTTAGTTTTTGTTAACTATGAATAAAGTTTTATTTCATAAAATGGATCAATAATTCATGAGAGAGAACACAAACTTGAAGAAATCTCAACACGTGCAACCTTGTTGATGTAACTTCGAAGGATGAAATTACAATTCAAAAACTTCAATGATGAAAATAAAAATAATTGCACCGTTACGTTAGTATGAACATTGCATACGTAGTTCTTGGTATTCGATGATCATTCTTATTTATATAATCATCGGATATTTACCAATGTTATATCTGTTCAAATATCAATTTAAACGGGTTTTGGATTGAAATATTGCCATAGGATATTAATGATAACGTTAAAAATTAAAATTTTTTAAAAAAAAGATAATAAGCGATGAATGAGCAGGCACCATTTCTGAAACAAATAACAAACGTTTGAAGATGTAAGGTTGTTGTTTTCAATTTTGATCCTCTTCTTGGTGATTATGGTACGTGTCAGCCACTTTGTCCTAATCTTGCTTCAATTCTTGTTTTGATGGTTCTATATATGCAAATCTATGTTTCTTTTGGTTTATTCAATGTTGTTTAAAGTTCCATTCCTCTTTCTTTCAGGAGGTTCTCTTATGGACGTCTTGCACAGATAAAATTCTTACTGTCAAATTGAGGCTAAAAAACTTAATTTTTCATTGAAACTTTGTAGAATATATACAAGAAAATCATATCTCATCATTTAGTGTGTGAGATATTATAGGCTATTGTTTAGGAATTAATACAGCTTAAATATTCTAAATATGGTATTTGCTAATTTACAGCTTTTGTTAACACTCCTCCTCAAGTTGGTGAGTAGATATCATCAACTCCCAACTTGTCAAGTGAATTGTGGAATGTCCTGCTTGACACTGCCTTTGTCAAAATATCTGCTAGTTGGTCTTCGGTCTTCACAAATGGAATCTGAATTATTTTTGCCTCTA
>Ga0325403_1000679_pt1 | contig 25585 bp, 9 predicted proteins | sample PopdelMetagenome_19_FD_205665 | JGI IMG/M metagenome (GOLD analysis project Ga0325403, IMG submission 205665) | Populus deltoides microbial communities from Bellville, Georgia, United States - Xylem-PdKOR-R4 | ecosystem: Host-associated > Plants > Phyllosphere > Stem > Wood/Secondary xylem... | reverse complement strand
AATTTTATATATATATATATATATATATATATATATATATATATATATATATATATATATATATATATTTGTTTAAAATAATTATTTTTCATATTTTAATATATTAATATTAAAAAAATAAAAAAATAATTTATTTTAATAAAATTTTAAATAAAAAACACTTTTTAAACCATTGTAGATATCAAACTATAACTAAAAGGGCTCATTTTTTTATTTTGGACTGCACAGTAAAAGATAAGCCCCTTTCTTTTTTTTTAGAGTTTTTTTTAATAATTATTTTGTTAGTGTTAAATTTTTTTATTCAGTTATCTGACTTTCATGATACGGATCCCGGGTTTAATAGGTTAACATGATTTGACAAGTTAACCCATAAATTTGTTTTTTGCTTTTTTTTTTCTTTTTAATTAATTTTTTTTTGTTTACTTAAGTTTGATAATGTTAAATTTCTTTCCATTTAGTAAAAAAAGAGTTGATTTTTTTTTTTACACTTAGCGTTTTTTTTTTGCTTTTTTTTCTTTTAATAATTTTTTTTTGTTAATGTTAATTTTTTTTATTCAGTTATCAGACTTTCATGACACGGATCCTGGATTTAACAGGTTAACATGGTTTGACGAGTTAACCCAGAATTTTTTTTGTTTTTTTTCTTTTTAATTAAATTTTTTCGTTTACTTTAGTTTGTTAATGTTAAATTTCTTTTTATTTAGTTATTAGACTTATTAGACTTTCATGACACATATTTCAGGTTTCACGGGTTAACCTGGTTTCACGGGCTGTCAATTTTTTTTTGTTTTTTTATTTTAATAATTTTTTTTATTTAATTTAGTTTGTTAATGTTAATTTTTTTATTTAGTAATCAAACTTTCATGACACGGATCTCGGGTTTAACGAGTTAACCTGGTTTGGCGAGTTAAACTGATTTTTTTTCTTTTTAATTAATTTTTTTCGTTTAGTTTAGTTTGTTAATTGATAATAAACTAAAATTGCTCAGTGTTTCACTATGCAAGTCCACAGTGAAACGCTGAGTTGTCTTTTTTTTTTTTTCGTTTTCTAGCCTTTATGGGTTTTTTTTTGTTTTTTTCTTTGGGTTTTTTTCTTTTAATGAATTGTTTTTGTTTAATTTTTTTTGTTAATGTTAAGTTATCAGATTTTCATGACACGGATCTCGGGTTTGACGAGTTAACCTGAATTTTTTTTTTGCTTTTTTTCTTTTTAATTAATTGTAACATATATTAAAAGGGATTAGTGTTTTATTGTGGACTGCACAGTGCAGTCCACAGTAAAACACTGATGCTTTAGGTTTTTTTTTTAAGTTGTCTCATTTTTTTAACTTTTTTTTATACCTTTCGGGATTATGTTTTTGCTTATTTCTTTATTTTTTTCTTTTAACAAATTTTTTTGTTTAATTTAATTTAGTTTATTAATATTAAATTTTTTTCATTTAGTTATCAGACTTTCATGACACGTTTTCCGGATTTAACGGGTTAACCTGGTTTGACAAGTTAACCAAGAATTTTTTTTTTTGCTTTTTAATTAATTTTTTTCATTTAATTTAGTTTGTTAATACTAATTTTTTTCTATTTAGTTATCAAACTTTCATGACACATATCTCGAGTTTCACGGGTGAACCCAGTTAATTATGAGTTGACCGTCAATTTTTTTTGTTATTTTATTTTCATAAATTGTTTTTGTTTAATTTAGTTTGTTAATGTTAAATTTTTTTTAATTTAGTTATCAGACTTTCATGACACAGATCCTGGGTTTAACGGGTTAACATGGTTTGACGAGTTAACCCAAATTTTTTTCGTTTTAATTAATTTTTTTTGTTTGATTTAGTTTCTTAATTTTCACTTTTTTTTATTTAGTTACCAGATATTCATGACACGAATCTCAGGTTTAATGAGTTAACCTAATTTGACGAGTTAACCTGTAATTTTTTTTTGTTTTTTTTTCTTTTTAATTTATTTCGTTTAGTTTAATTTGCTAATGTTAAATTTATTTCTATTTAGTTTTTTTTCTTCTTAGAGGTTTTTTTTCTTTTGAATTAATTTTATTTAATTAATTTAGTTTATTAATATTAAATTTTTTTCTAAGTAGTTCTCGACTGATGCCTTTAGTTTTTATTTTTGTTTTTTTGTTGTTTTTATGCCTTTAACTGTGGACTGTACAGTGCAGTCCATAGTGAAAAGGCTTATGCCTTTTTTTTTAATTAATTTTTTTTGTTTAATTTAAATTTTTAATTTTTAATTTTTTTCTATTTAGTTATCAAACTTTCATGACACGGATTCCGGATTTGACAGGCTAACCTGGTTTGACAAGTTAGCCCTGTTAATTCTGGGTTAACCCATTAATTTATTTTTTCCTTTTTAATTATCAAACTTTCACGATGCAAATTCAAGGTATGACGGGTTAACCTGATTTGAAGGGTTAACACAGTTAATTTATTTTTTTTCTTTTTCTTCATTAGTTTTTTTCTTCATGTTGGTTTTTTTTCTTTATTTTTTTTCTTTTTAACTAATATATTTAATTATTACACTTTTATGACACGACCTTGCAGTCAGACACACGTCTAATGCTATTGGGTCTGGTATTGCATTACAGACACTTTTATGCTAAAGGTTAACCCAAGTTTAATGTTATTATTAATATTATAAATATTACTTTTAGGTCAAGTGTTGCAACCAAACCTAAGATTCTTGAGTATAACTTTGCAAAAAAACCTAACATTTTTAGATCTTGATTTTTTTTAAATAAAAAAAATAATTGATCCGCAGCATCGCGCGGGGCATGTAACTAGTAATAATCTAAAACACATCCTCGAAGAGCTCACAAATCATGAGGTTGAGTCTAGCAATGTCGATGTTTATTTTCGGTTTTCATCCGTAAAAATTAAGTTTACATTTCCGTGTAGATTTAAGCCTAGTTTTATCCATTTCAAAACTATACAATTCATGCAAAAGCCCGTTTAATTGCGCCGACTCTAATTGTTCAATTCTCTTTGTATTTTAAATTAATCCCCCAATCTATTTCTATAAATCTAATTATTTTTATTTATTTTTAAATTTAATATATATATATTTTTTAATTTCAAACTTACACTTGTGTATAAAACGCAAATACCACCTCATTTGTTTTTTTAAAAAAGAATATATATATATATATATATATATATATATATATATAAATTTAATTCCACATGACAATTTTTTTTTCAAATATATTTCCTAATAAATCAATTTAGATTTAAGTTTTGCATGGAAGGATACCTTCGTTTATTAGGATGAGAATATATCCCAAAAGATTAGATTGGACAATAATCTTAGATAATAAATTAGGGACATATTAGAAACTAAACCTTAAATATAAAAACAAATTAAGCTAATTCTTCCAAAAATTAAACCTTTCGAAGTATGCCAACATCTTAATTAGGGCATATAATTTAGGCATGGTAATGAAAATACATTTGTGCTTATAAACCTACAATTATTAGGGATGAAAAAGGTATCACCAATTGATTTCTTATTATATCAATATCCATACTTATATCTAAGAAAAGATATTTATACTCTATCTAATATTCATTGAATAAAAAATTTAAATATTCACATCCTACTTATTAGATTTTGAATATCCATGCACTGTTTATTATTTAACATAAAATAATAATAATAATAATAATAATAATAATAATAATAATAATAATGAAATTATAAATGTTGTGTGTAATATTAATTTGGTTTTGCGATCCTTGAGCAAAAAAATATAGCTTATTCTAAAATAATAAATAATAAAAAATATAAGGAGCAAATGTAAAGGAAGAAGAAATAGAAAGGGTTGTTTTAAACATTTTTTTTTTGGATTCGAGGAAATCTCACCCCCTCGGAAAGCGCACTTTGTGGGCCCAGGTGAGGGAGTAAAACCCCGGCTGTCCCAGACTCTTACAAGATGTGCACGCCCTGACTCGAACTCGAGACCTGCTGTGCAGATCTCAAACCCTTTGCCATCACGTTATGCTCCTTGGGGATGTTGTTTTAAAATTCTATAAGAGTTGACACAAAATTCTAAAATAAGAAAAAAAAGGAAAAAAAAATGATCTCCATTGACAAACCACCATCAATATTGAAAAACGCGTTATACCAACTTTCACAAGGCATTGAGATATTTCAGACGTTGCCCCAAAATGCTACTTTTGATTGTCGGAAGGCTCCACATCCATCGTTTGAACTAGAGGTGATTTTTGGTTTAATTTTTATTTAAAAAAAGTAATAAAAATAAAATTAAAAAAATTAAAAAAATCAAATAGGAATCGAATCGGAACTGATTCAAACCGGCCAGTTTTGATTCACTCCGATTCAGTTTTTTACCATAAAAACCGGAAAAATCTATATTTTTTTGGGCTTTTTTTAAAGCTTTTTGATAGGCTTTCTAATGAGCTTGTAATTGATATTAATATTACCTAATTTTATTACAAGATTCTATAATATATTTAACTTTTTTTGTCACTGAATATCCATTTATATTAAATTATTAGTGCTAATATTATATTCATATGTTGCAAGTCTTTCTAATAATTGTGTTTTGGACTCGTGCATCAGAGTTTAAATAACACACAAAAGTTAAAATCTAAATTACATAACACTATCTTCAAAAGGACTTAAAAAAAACAACAAATAACCTTGTTATAAAATATAAAACACTTCATGCAAAAAATATAAATGAAAAATATAAAGCACTGCCTAATTATCAACCGTTGCTAGATGTAACTTTCCACCAAATTCTACAAAATATAAAATTAGACATGTTAGATAATTGCAAACGCTTTAATTAATAAATCACAAAATAAAAAGTGCAAGTTTATATATAAAAAAATTGGCTCACTCAAGGTTTTTGTAAGTTTCAAGATCATTTATCAAGTTTCTAAATGATAATTAGATATCGATGCAGTAATTGTGAAAGCATATACTTTTACACCACATTCTAAACACCGGAGAAAATCAAGCAAGTGATTTCAAGAAAATCACCATGTTTCCAATAACAGCACTGGTCTAATAACATGGTTCAACAACACACTAAGTCATCATACACATGCCGATGAAAGTAAAAACAATCCAGGTAAGAATTAAGGTTTCTTTGGTCTTCATTTTTCATTTGCAAATTTGTTTGAATTTGTCACATTATGTCCAGTAGTTCATTTCCCTGAAAGAAAAACAGGGAGCTGGAATATACATGTTGGCTGTTGTTTAATGCTTAATTGCTTACTGACAAGGACCTTTAATCAATAATGTTTCACGACAATAATTTTTTCCACTAAAATGAGCAAAACCCAAATCCAAATTCTCACTTTAGTTAACTACAAAACTCAAATCTAAATTCTGCTCTTCTATCCATACAACTGAAAATCAAAACTTCTTTTAAGGACAAGGTTTTTGGGAAACGGAATAACCTTCCAAGGTTTGCTATACACAAAAAACTCAAAAGATCATTGATTACCACAAATCTCAAAAACCCATTTGCAAAATCACAAGAAAAATCTACTAAATATAAATCAAAAGACAGTATAACACATGCACACAGATACACATACAGACAGATTTTTCAAATTTTATACAAACAGCAACTTCAACACAGTATTTAATGGAAGAAAAAACTAGTGCAAAATATGCTTCCAAAAGGCTAAATCACACAAAATTTAGCGGAATAAAACCTCAAACAAGTACACTCTACTACAAATAATAATAAAAAAAAGTTATAAAAACTTATTAAGAGCTCAAAAAAAGTGAAAACTGGATTGTGAGTCGTTGAGATATGTATACCAGAAGAAGCGAGTCCTGCTGGCCATTGGTGATCTCAACTTCTTTCACTTTCTGTGCAACAACCTAATCGAATACGAAATAGAGATATAAATTAGTCTCACATTTAAAAACAAAAATGATAGTGAATTAAATGAAAGGATTGAAACAGAGATTTTAGAATTTTTCGCTCAATTTTGATGAAATTCGGAGCTAAATTTAAGCATATTCCCAGAATCTCAAATCAATCAAAATACGACTTTAAGCTCAAACACTGATTTTTTGTAAAGATATACCAACAAATAAAAAGATCATAAAGCATATATTAAAAAAAAACAGAGATTGACAGAAAAAAGAAATCATACCTGGTGTGAGTTGTGACAAGATTCAAGGTCGGGTGTGAGAGAGGGAGGTGACTGGTTTGCTAGATCTGAACTCTGGAGGTTAGGTGTGCCGGCGTGGTGTTTGTCATGCCTGTGTGGGAAATGAATGTGGCTGAAGTCAAGAGAACGAAAATGAAGACGGATTAATTTGATTTTGTTAGAGACTTGAGAATGAGATGAGATCTGTGAAAGTGTGAATTGTGAGGGTTGAGGGAGCGGCTTGTTTGCTCAGGACGGCTGGACGCGCTAGGGTTAAGAAAATTAGAGAGCTTTTTTTTGGTATTTATAGTACCCCTTTAACTGAACCGGTTCGGTTCGGTTGGGGTTTTTTCAGTTTCAGGTTTTTTAAATCGAAACCGAACCAAACCTATTTTTTTGAAAAAAATCAATCAGTTTAATCAGTTTTTTTTGTTCGGTTTTTTCGGTTATTTTTCTCTCGATTTAATCAATTTCTCGGTTTTTTTACTCACCCCTAGTTTAAACGACGCAGGAATCGTTCACATGTTAGCGTGTGCAAACAAGTTTTTTTAAAATAATATTCAATATATGATAATTACAATAATACCCTTGAGTAACCTCTAAAATTACAACAAAACCAATGTATAATGATAAAAAAAAAACTTTATGAGAGCGTAATATCTTTTTTATCTGCAAGATTACTAAAGTAGTTGCACTATTCCGAATAAAATGAAAGCACTAAAATACCCCTAAGACAAAAGCATAAGTATTTTTTATTTCAAGGCTACGGTAGTAATTTTATTGTGTTAGAAATTTTAAAATGACAAATCTAACCTCCCATAATATGTTAAAGACAATTGTGTCATAATAAAAATATAATTTTGCCCCTGATGCCTGGTTCAATGGTTTTGTATTGCAAAGGCAATTTCATAATTTTACTATTATAATAATGAATAATAATATGTGTACTGTTTTGGGTTTAGTTTTTTTTTTAACTAGTTTTCTAATTCGTGCCATCCTGCGGGTCAAATTTAATTAGTTTTCTAATATGTTGTGAGTCAGATTAAAATTTTTTTGAATGTAAAAAAATATATATTCAGGCTACAAGTAATTATTTTGCATTGTTATTAAAGCTAATCTAATGAGTCAACCTAAAATTCTTCCAATCTTACTCCTTGTTTAGCCCAAGTTTAAAATTAACTCATGTAGGGCTTATTTCAATATGACTTAGTCGACTTGTTAAGTCTAAAGACAACATGGGCCACTAGTAAAACTTCGTGGTTTGACTTTAAATTTTTCTTCAAGATGATAATTTTTAGATAATGAGATGACAACATATTAAATTGACCCGAGTTTCATGACTTAACCCGCCAAACCATCAACCTGGATCATGAACTCCATTAAGTTTAACAACTTTGTTTTTTTTTTTTTAAAAAATATTTTTTATTTAATGATGTGATAACAAAAATAAATGCTCATAAAATTTAGCATTAACAAAATACCAAGATATTTGTTTAAGATTGTGATAACCTCATATATATAAAAAACTAAAATAAATCATAAATATCAATTCAAAATCAATACATATTAAAGGATGCAATTAAAAAAAGAGAGGCGAAAAGGATTCAATAAAAAGGAAAAAAAAATGAAAGATGAGATTTTTTTTAAAAAGAGAATTATTTGACATTGTTTTTAAACTCGACCCAGGATATCAACCTTGAAACTTCCCAACTCAATTCCTTGTCTAAATTGAGTTTAAAATTAACTTGGATGAAAGTTGTCTTGACATGACTTAGTCGACCTAATAGGTTCAAAGATAATATGGACAACTAATAAAAACACGATTTGACTTTAAAAAAAATTCAAGATGATTTTTTTTTAATATTAAAACGAAGACATATTAGATCAACTCAGGCTTCGCGACTTAACTCGTTAAACCCGTAATCCGAATCATGAACTCCATTGAGTTTTAAAAATTGCTTTTTAAAATTTTTTTATTTAATTTTATGATAAAAAATAGACGCTTATAAAATTAAGCACCAACCAAATAATAAGTTGTTTGTTTGAGACTATGATAATTTTATAAAAATAAATTATAATAAATAATATAGAATCAATAAAATTAAAAGAAAAAATTCAAGTTGTTGATTTTGATGAGAAATCAACAAATTATTCAAAAAAAAAAAAGAAATTTGGATAATTGTCCAAAATAACAATATTCCACTCGAATTATCAGAATGCTCCCTCCTGATTCACGTATCAATTAGTGGGTGGGGCCACGTAGTGGTAACTGGTGAGAACTTGGGAAGCAAGTTTACAAACTATTTGTTTTTGTATTTTAATTTTTTTTTAAAAAAAATATTATTTTTATATATTTTCATATAAAAAAACATTATTATTATAATTCCAAACGCGTTATTTAAGCAGTGAAAAGTGCTTCTAACAAAAGTAATAAAGAGGAACCAATCCCTTTATTCCCTTCAGCTTGTTCTGGAAGGAGTGAGCAGTGACCAATGGCCCTATTGGTGGACTCTCCATGGACTCTATTGGTCAATAGAGAATGTGATAGCCAATGTAAATAATATATAAATCAATCGGCCTCTTCTTCCTTCCTGTCTTAGGAAGACGAGTGAATTGCAATTTCTCATCCGGTGAGTCAAGTTTCACTCTTGAAACACTTTGTTAGTAGGAGTATTTTTCTTCTTGTTTTTTTATTCTAATTTTCATTTTGGTTTTTTGTCTTGGTTAGTGATGGCTGATCCGAGAAGCTCGGTCCATCTCCAGCTTATGAATCCAGTTGGATTTAGATTTCATCCAACCCATGAAGAATTAATAAGTCATTATTTGGTGCCCAAAACGCGTGGTGATAACGTGGAGGACTTGCTACTCATGGCAGAGGTTATCCTTTGCAAGCATGAACCATGGGATCTACCTGGTAATAAAAATTGACATCTGTATATCTTGTATGTTAATGTCAGAATGTTTTGTTAATGTTGCTTGCACTTATGTCTGCGTAGATAAATCGATTATGAAGTCAGATGATCAAGCGTGGTATTTCTTTTGCCCTCGCGAACTCAAGAATTCGAACAGAAAATGGTCTAACAGAAGAACGAAGGCGGGATTCTGGAAATCAACCTGCCAGGGAAAGCTCATAAAGGCTAAGCATACCAAGAAAGTGATCGGTATAAGAAAGACCTTGGTTTTCCATGAAAAAGCTGGGCCGAAAGCTAAGAGGACTGGGTGGATTATAGACGAATATGATAATATCACCGATTCTAGCCTGTCTAAAGAAGTAAATGCCAACTTTAATCTCCATGGTTGAAGTAACACTGTGTTTGATGCATCATTTGGGAAATTTTGGTCTAAGTAGTTGCTTCGCTTTTGTGTTTGACATTTTCAGGGGCAATATGTTCTTTGTAGATTGAAGAAAAAACCAGATGAGAAGACCCAGAAAGGTGAACAAAATCACCACATGACTGCAGTCTCAGATTCTGATGCTGAACCAAGTCAGAGTATGGCTTCTAATTCTGAAAGTCAAAATGGAAGTGCGATGACGGTGAATTCAGCTTTTGATGCAAGTGAACTAGGCTACCATGTGGCTACTTATAATTTTGAAACTCCAAACTCAAATGAGCTGATTAATAACTCAGATCCTCAAGTTAGTGAATTAAACCACTACATGGCTTCTGATTCTAGAAATCAGAACTCAAATAAGGTAAAGTCTAATTCAGCTTATGCTGTAAGTGGGTCGCTCCACTCCATGTCTTCTAATTCTAAAACTCTATACTGGAATCAGCCGACAGTTGGTTATTGTGAAGGAGGCAAAAGCCACTATAAGGCTTTTGATCCGGAAACTCAAATTTCAAACAACATGATTATGCCAATTAATGAGAAATCGTTAATGGCTTATGAGAAATGGTTAATGGCTTCTGATTTAAAAAATCAGGAATCGCCCTCACAACCTGAAGGTGAATGCGGTCCTTCCGTGGTGATACCTTCTTTGTTTATAAATCAATCAACTAATGATAGTGAACCCAGGAGCCAAATGGCTTCTGAATTTATAAATAAAAATGCCGACAAGGAAATCGATATATCAGACTTCGATGAACGGAGTTCCCTCACAGAAACTCCTCCGGATTTTTTAAATCAAAATCCTTGTAAGAAGACTGATATGTCAACCCTTGAAGAAGGTTATTCGAGTAACTCGACGACTTCTATTTCAGACAATAATCTAGCTGATGTCGCGCTTCCAGAGGTGAGTTTTAAGTAACATGCCTTGCAGATTATTTTTAATTTTTCTTATGTGGTTTGAGTAGCAAACCGTAGCTTATTCTTACCCTACAAGATACTTCCTGCAGGTAATCCGTAAGAAGTTGGAAAAGCTGGAAAAGTTTCTTGAGCTATAGAAAACAGCCTTGACACTGCACTTCAGCTGCCAGTATGCGTGGAATACAGCCACTACATGCGCTTTGATACCTGTGCATCTACTTAAAAATATCAGTTCTCTAGTCCTATACCCCCTTCATTTCCTATTTGCTATTTAACCAAAAAAAAAAAAACCATACCGAACAGTCATAAGGAGTTTATTATTTATGGCTTAAGAGGGCAACTACTAATGCTCCTCTAATCACCCAATTAGGGTAACTTATGTCGCTCTATTTCTTTGGATCCTTGAATGCTTGCTGATCTATATATTCAGCTTGCTTAAATGATGATGTTGCTTAGTTCGGCTTCATCCAGCCCATGCAGCTTCAAGCTGCAATCCTTTAAAACATAGCCTTGCTGTCCCAAATCTGCAGCTATATCTACAGAAAGTCTTACTACTATTAGCAGACAATGCAGCTTTGTTCTATGATCCCGATGCGATTGTTGTCCCTCAGTCCTAAAGACATTATACTTGCAAGTAGTGTGCAAGTTCTATATCTGTACATTTACTTTCTTATTATTCTTATGTGTTTCTGGGTTTGTGAAGGTGAAATTGTATCTAGAGCAAACATCTCTTATGGATTTTGTATCTATGTATCAGTGTGTTTCAAAGATGTTGAACAAAACTTATGTTTAATTGATATGTTCTAGCTCTCTTTTCTTATCTTTGTTGAATGTTGGGTTGATAATGTAAAGTGAATGCAGATTGGCACTAGAATGTGGTGATTATGTTACTGAAAGTTTAGAATGACGTTACTGTGCTGATCAACATTGGGTAGATGTGATGCAACTTTCTGTCCTGGTGAATGGCGATGATCTTATTATGATTGATTGTTAAATGCTAGCTGGTTATATGTACTAGTAGCGTAACAGAGGGGATTGAAAGCCTCTTGCTAACATGTTCCTGATTCATACTTGCATCTCGGAAGCCAGTGGCAGTGTGTGTTTTCCCGTATCAAACTATGTAGCCTGTCATTAAACTTAAAACAAGACCAATTTCCTGTATCATTGAAATCCAGCATCAAGGACAACATCCAGGACAGAAGTACTAAAGCACGGGAAATATCCAACCCTGAGAGCGAGTGATCGTATGAAAGAGATGGGATCGTTGTAAGCATTTAGCAGAAGAACCAGGGAACAAGCAAGGAGAAGAGGAGCTCTGCTGTGTCATTTTAAGCAATCAAATTAAACTTGTAGTCAGATGACTAAGATGTGAAAATGAAGGGACCGATGGAAACCAAAAAAATGTTCGGGGGGCGAAAGTGGTGGGATCGGACAGAAGAACTTCGGAAACAAGTTTGAAAACAAATCTCTAATAGCATATCAAATTCCCAACATGCAGACGACTGATATCCATTCTGCCTGATAACTTATGGTTTCCACTTTCCAGCAAGTCCCTGTAGGGTCCAAGAAAGAAAGTCCTCCCTTGCCTGGGGATTGGATAAATCTTGTACCAAAATCCAAGGGTCAAGCTTTAGTACTCTTTCCGTGTACACATAATTTAAGGATTAAAATGAAAATGTGTTAAAAATCATATTATAATAGTTGGAAAATAATATAAATTATATTTTAAAATTTTATCTAACAGTATAAATTTTTGAGTTGAAATAATTTTTTAACATGGTATTAAAATTTTAATAACCAAGTAATCTTAAGTTTGAATCTCATCATCTATCTTTATTTATTTAATGAAAAATTAAGCATAAAATAATTAAGTTCAAAAGACTTTTACTTGAGAAAATATATTAAAAAATAATATAAATTATATCTTAAAATCTTAGTTAACATACTAAGTTTTTGAGATGAAATTGTTTTTTTTTAATACCATCACAACCATGCAGAAGACTACAGTAAAATTAAATAATTTGTATAGCACAAAGTATCCTGTAGTCTTCGTAGAGCATCAAAGATGTCTACGAGTGAGCCAGTGAACATTCCAGATTATTGTAGAAGAGGGGCAGTGGCTGGTGGTAAAAACTTGAGTGCCAAACCTGCCCCGTGGAAAATGCTTTTCATAAAGTGTCAAGAGAGAAAACGCGTTTCCAGTAGAAAACGACAAATGTGGAACTTCGGAGTCCAATGCCTTCAACTTCTTCTCGACAAAGTAGTTAGTACAGAGTTAATGGACATTTTCTATCAATCAATGGCCCACATCACTACATTGATGGACTCACCATTGATTCTATTGGTCAATTACTCATAAGAAGAGAATCTCTAGCACTTGGTGCAAATATTTTATGCTGAAAGCATGCTCACACTGTCCATCCACTCCTCTCTCTTGTTTCCAACCTCCCACTGAAGTGAGCACTTCTCCATTCTTTCAAGACCAGATTCCTGTTTTAGGAAGAGCAATGAATTCCGATTTCTCATCAGGTCAGTCAAATTCACCCTTTCAACACTAGTCATCTTCATCTCCAACGTACACTACTTGGTTTTGTTTATTATTTCTAATCGATCGGTTATGGTTATGGTAGTCATGGCGAATCGAATAAGCTTAATGCAATTAATGAAAGCTGGATTTAAATTTCAACCATCCCCTGAAGAATTAATAATCAATTATTTGGTGCCGAAATCACGTGGTGGTATCGTGGAAGGCGTGCCCATGGCAGAGGTTAACCTCTGCGAGCATGAACCATGGGATCTACCTAGTAATGACGCACTACTATAGTATTTTTTCTCTCTCTCTATATATATATATATCTGTCACGATATTTTGTTGATCAAGGTGGCTGGATTTATTTCCTTGCAGATAAATCGATTATAAATTTAGCTGATCAAGAGTGGTATTTCTTTTGCCCTCGCGATCTTAAGTACAAGAAGAAGAGCAGACTTTGTAATAGAAAAACAAAGGCCGGATACTGGAAGTTGACCTGCAAGATAAAGCCAATCATGGCCGGGCGTACTAAGAAAAACATTGGTGTCATGAAGACTTTGACTTTCTATAAAACAGCTCGGCCGAAAGATGTGAGGACTGGCTGGATGATATACGAATTTGACATCGTCACCAATTCTAGCCTCTCTAAAAAGGTAAATTCATGGTTGAAGTAACACTGTGTTCGATGGATGAGTTGGGAAATTGTGATCTAAAGAACCCGTTCACTTTTTTGTTTTGACATTTGCAGGGTCAATATGTTCTCTGTAGATTGGAGAATAGATCAGATGAGAGGATCAAGAAAGGTGAACAAAATCACCTTATGGCTTCAGTCTCTGTTTCTGAAGCTGTACCAGGTCAGAGTATGACTTCTGATTTTGAAAATCAAAACTCAAGTGAGATGGTTGTGAGTTTAGCTTCTGATGATAGTGAATTAAGCCACCATGTGGGCTCTGATTCTGGAAACCAAAACTCAAGTGAGCTGACCCCAGCTCGCCAAGTTAGTGAATTAAGCCACTACATGGCTTCTGATTTTAGAAATCAGAACTCATGTAAGTCAGGGTCTAATTTAGCTTACGATGGAAGTGGTTCGTGCCACTCCACGGCTTTTAACTCAGAAACTCAATACCGGAATCAGCCAACAGTTGGTTCAGTTTGTATTGTCAACAAAAACCATTATATGGCTTTTGATTTGGAAAATCAAAACCCAAATGAACTGCTGACAGTTGATTCAGTTTATACTGTCAGCAAAAACCATTATATGGCCCCGAATGAGCTGCCGACAGTTGATTCAGCTTATACTGTCAGCAAAAACCATTACATGGCTTTTGATTTGGAAAATCAAAACCCAAATGAACTGCTGACAGTTGATTCAGTTTATACTGTCAGCAAAAACCATTATATGGCCCCGAATGAGCTGCCGACAGTTGATTCAGCTTATACTGTCAGCAAAAACCATTACATGGCTTTTGATTTGGAAAATCAAAACCCAAATGAACTGCTGACTGTTGATTCAGTTTATACTGTCAGCAAAAACCATTATATGGCCCCGAATGAGCTGCCGACAGTTGATTCAGCTTATACTGTCAGCAACAACCATTATATGGCTTTTGATTCGGAGTATCAAAACCCAAATGAGCTGCTGACAGCTGATTCAGCTTATATTGTCGACAAAAACCATTATATGGCTTTTGATTCGGAGTATCAAAAGCCCAATGAGCTGCTGACAGCTGATTCAGTCTATGATGTCAGTGAAAGTCAGTACATGCCTTATGATTCAGAAAATCAAAATTTGAACAATATAAATTCTATATCAACTTATGAGAACTCGTTAATGGCTTCTCATGGTTTTGAAAATAAAAATCCACCCTTTCCACCTGAAGGTGAATGTGGTACTTCCCTGGTGATGCCTTTTAAATTTATAAACCAATCAACCTATGATGAAAGCGAACTAAGTAGCCTTTTGGCTTCTGATTTTGGAAACCAAAATCTAGACAAGGAAATTAATTTACCAGTCTTCGATGAAGGTGAATGGAGTTCTCTCACAGCAATACCTTCGGATTTTGGAAATCAAAATCCTTCTAAGAAGGCTGATATATCAACCCATGAAGAAGGTTACTCGAGTTACTTGACGGCCCCTTTTTCAGAAAATAACCTAGCTGATGTCTCGCTTCCAGATGTAAGAATTAAGTAACATGCATTACAGATTCTTTTTGGTTTTTCTTATGTGATTCGAGTAACAAACCCACGGTTTATTCTTACTTTACATGATACTTTCAACAGGCAAGCCCTGAAATTCTAGCAGGGGCGCTGGAAGCAATTTTTGAGCAAAAAAAAAGCCCCAACACAGTACTTCAGCCGCCTGTGTGCGTGGAGGAAAGCCACTCCTACATGGACTATGATACCTCCTCGTCTACTTGACCATATCTGTTCTGTGGACCTATACATCAGCGGCACGTCCCTATTCTGCTATTTTAATTTAACATAAATATCCATCCTAAACAATCGATGCAGTTTATTATCTATGGCTTAAGAGGGCAAATACTAATGCTCCTCTGATATGCCAATGTGAAAAACTGATGTCGCTCTAGTTGTTTGGATCCTTGCATGGTTGCTGATCTGCATACCTTGCTTGCTTTATGGTGGATGCTGCTTAGTCCGACTGCATCCAGTCCATGCAGCTTCAAGCTGCAAACATATAAAATATAGCCTGTGCTGTCCCGAGTCTGCATGCTATATTCATAGAAAGATTTTACTACTAGTAGCAGAAGATGCGTCTTGTTCTGTTGTCCTGATGAGATTGTTATCCCTCACTACCGAAGTTATTAACTCGAAAAAGCCTGCAAGTTCTACATATCTACAGTTGCTTGCTAGTTATTGTTATTTGTTGCTGTCTGTGTGAAGATGATATGTATAAAGAGCAAAAAGCTCTAATCAACCTTGTATCTAAGTATCAGTTATGTTTCAAAAATGTTAAAACAAAATTTTCTGTTTAATTTATAATTTCTAGTTCTTCATATCTTGGTTAACTGTTGCTTTGCTGATGTGTAAATGCAGAATACTAGTACTAGAATGTCTTGATTATGTTATGGACAGTTTGTACTGAAGAAATCTATATTCATTAATTAGAATTATGTTAATCAACATTGGATCAATTTGATCCAAATTTCAGACCTGGTAAATGGCCATGATTAATTGTCGAATTCTAGCTGGTTGGATGTTACTGATTCGAAGTTGTATCTCATTTTTTTTTTCTTTATTATTGAAATCCCGCATCAAGCTCAACATCCAGGACAGAAGTACTAAAGCATGGGAAACATCCAACTCTAGAGTAGGGATGAGAATTGGTTTTCATGGGTCTGATTTTTTGATATATATCCATATTATTTATTGGGTAAAAAATTTAGATATTTATAAACTATCAATATCCAATAAGTATTCATTATCTGATATTATTTATTAATCAATAAAAAATAAAATAGTTAATATGTATATTTGAAGAGTGTGTGCGCGTGTTAAATGATAAAATGTTAAGTGTTATTTATGTTGTATTAAAAAAATCAAAATATTCTACAAATATAATTATATAATATAAATATATATTTCGAGTTGGATTCGAGCGGGTTTGATAATATTCATACCCTGTCGATTATATATATCGTCCAAAAGATTCATAATTATTTAGGTCGAGTGGATTTTCATCGGTTCGGATTATTGTGATCCATACTCTAGTCATATGAAAGCAATAGCAGCGTTGTAAGCATTTAGCACAAGAACCAGGGAACAAGCAAGGAGAACAGGAGTTCTGCTGTGTCATTTTAAGCAATCAAATCAAACTTGCAGTAAGGTTGAAGGCGGATGTGAAAATGAGGGGACCAATGGGTACCCCCAAAGCAAAATTGGGGGACAAAAGTGGTATGATCGGAAGGAACCTGGGAAACAAGCTTGAAAATCTCCAACAACATCTCAGTTTTCCAACATAAATAGCTGAAATCTTTCAGGTGTGACGATTGACTTATGGTTACCTGCAGGCAAGTCCCCTGAAAATAAGATTTTAGAACAAATTCTACGAAGCCTTGGCAAGTAGTTGCGAAGGAAACAAGTTCCAACGCCTCCTTTTTTCCAAAGACGAGAGGAAGTCGGATCCACATTGCAATAAACCTTGACATGATTGATAAAACCTGTAGCTTCATGATTGAAATGAAATCTTTAGACCCAACTGGTAGCCTACAAGCACGCAGAAGAGGATTTCAATGCTTTTTCACATAATTTTGGTTGTGTTTTCATATCCCATCATGCAAAATTTGTACAAGCTTTCTGTGATGTAGATCCAGTAAGGTCGTGTTTGATGAGAAAAGAAACTATTTCTGGTTACATTCGACCCCGAATATTACAACGTAGATCAAGCCGTAAGTTAGCGCGTAGTTTCTGTGATGGTTCCTTCCAGAGAATTCTCGTTGCAGTTCGTGCTCAGTCTTTAACTTCTCGAGGAAGTGATTGTGACTTCGCACAATATAATCTTGTTTCCTGTCGTTAATTTTATATAAAATGTATTTATCGTCAATTCTGCTCAACTCCCTTTTTTTTTCCCACTTCACTTGGAGCATCTTCGACGAAAAAGCCAAAAGAAAAAAAAATTAATCTTTTCTCCCATGATTTTGCAGCTCCAAGTTAATAACCAAATGAAAAACTAAAATGACTTTTATGCGGAAAAAAAAAGTCATTTCTACATGTCTATTAAAATAAATTATTTGAAGATTATTTTTTTCATCATCACAACTTTTCTCAATGTTTTTTCTTAAAAAATAAAAAATATTAATATTAAATATATTAAAATAGAAATGGATTGTTAAAACAACTTTTTTTTTAATTGAAATGCACAAAAAAAAAATATATATATATATATATATATATATATATATTTATACTATTCAAAAAGCTCTTACATATATGTTATTCCCATTTACTACACACATGCACAAACTTCTTGTATCCATGCATTGTTGTGGGTTAATTTCCAAAACATATTTTCATTTAATTTTATGATAATAAGAATTTATATTTTAAAGATTTCTAACAATTTTGTTGAATATTTATTTTGTCCACAATGAATATCCTTAAAAGCTTAAATGATTTAAATTTTAATAGAAAAAGATATATTTATCTTGTCAAAATTCCTTTTTGTTATTTTTTTTATTTTGACAGAGTTATTTTTTATTAAAAAATACAAAAATTAAATAAAATATATTTCAAAACTAAGATTATTTAATTAAGTAACAAATTCCTTAGCTAAAGATTCATTTTTCCTATTTGTCAATTTATTTTTAATTTTTCTTTTGGGTATCATAAACCTTTTTTAATTAGAAAATAAAACGATGTTTCTTCTGTTTAATAAAATAAATTAAAAAATAAATAGAGTGATCAAGCGAGAAGCTGATATTCAAGATCGTTAAAAATATATTTTTGACATGAAACAGAAAATACAAAATAAATTTGAATTGTAAAATTACAAGAAATTTTTTTTATATATATAATTCAAACATTTTAAAATATATAATTCAAATAAAAATTCATATACACACACTTCAATATGAATAGTTTGTATACTGCTTGAGTTACTCCACTAAATGACTGAAGAGAAGAAACATATGAATTTTGGTGTATGCTTTGACTTGCACGTGACTTTTCTTCAGCGTAAGCGAATTTTCTGAGAAGGGAATAAAGAAGTTCGTTAGTGGAGCCCAACAACCTTGAGCTCTAAGTTGTGGGATAAACCCTTGGAAAATGAATTTCTCCTTTTATTTCATTTTCTTTTCTTCTTGGAAAAATCTTATTGCTAATTTAAGCATAATTTGTTTTACGTTGAAAAATATATTTTATTAATATTTTCTAATGATTTTAATACATTGAGTCAAATATATATAAAAAGTAATTTCATACAATTCAAGAAACTCTTACCGGACACATTTGCGTCGTAATACCGAACTCACCGGCTCGCGAACAGGCCACAGCATACTGTACGGACACAAAGACACAGTTTGAAGTAGGCCCCACTTAGATTAGAAATCAATGCCTTCGAAACGACGAACTTCTTGGTGAAGTAGAGACTTTTAGGATGAAGCGGATGCTTGGATGTTTGGGCTTTACGCTGAGAAGCACAAGATTGCCTATATACACACACACAAACATGCAACGGCTCATCACAGATAGATAGACGATTGATCTTACACATTGTCACTGCTCCATTGCCTCCTTTTCTTATTTATTTGCCTCCATCATTTTCGATTGCAGAATATAGAATTTCTTCTATAACATCGGTGAAGATTTATCTCTAATTAGTTTAGATAATGTGATCTTGTGGCCTTGCTCTATGTTGTGTGATGGGTTGTAAGTTGTAACTTCAGTTTCCTTTTCTTTTTCTTTTTTTTTCTCTCAGTTACAGACGAAGTGAGTGACAGATAGATGACAAGCTCAACAACAACTTTTCGACCAGCCCCAGTGGGTTATGGATTCCATCCAACCGATGAGGAATTAGTGAACCATTTCCTCAAGTTAAAAATGATCGGTGGCTATGATCACGTAGTCAACACAATCACCGAGGTTAACGTGTGCAATTATGAACCTTGGGAACTACCTGGTACTTGCATATGTGCATGCATGTTTGTTCAATATTTTTCTAATTTGTAATTTGCTAAGGATCAAATTCCATGTTGATTGTGTAGGGCTATCAGCAATTCAGTCAAATGATCCAGAGTGTTATTTCTTTTCTCGTCGCAATTACAAGTACTCCAAAAGTCAGAGGGCTAACAGGACTACTGGGGCCGGATACTGGAAAGGCACTGGTAGGGATCGTACAATCACGGCTAAGAGCACAGGGGAGCAAATTGCTACGAAGAAAACTTTGGTTTTCTACAACGGTCGCGTTCCTAATGGAGTGAAGACCAATTGGATCATGCATGAGTACAATCCAACTTTCAGCTTCCCTAACAAGGTATGCTCTCTTTCGAAGTAATTTTCTAGAATTTATTTCTCTTTCATTTGATAAAGAACTTGTTGATATCAGCTCTTTTGATCGGATTATACAACCTGCCTTTTGTTCTCTAGTTATTATTATTATTGTACATTGAAATGCTACTACAAACTTTTTTTTGGTCAACTTTGTGTAGAGGGACTTCATTCTCTACAAACTCAAGAAAAATCCAGATGATTTGCCAGCATTTGATGAAGGTGAATCAAGTGCTTCCAACATGGATGAGGTGAGAAATAGCACGAATTACAGGCAGTTTTTAATTTCAAATTGTTTCTTATAAGCATATCAAGAACTTACCTTGACCTCTACAGGAAGACTCTCAACTACGAGCACAACTGGAATCATTCAGTGGGATTGACGAGGGAGATTATAACCTCAACTCTGCCCTACACTTTTCAAATTAATGGGAACGTGTAGTGAGAAAACCCCCCTCCTAAAATGGGTTTTCTATCATCCAAGTGTCAATCTTTGCTATTGTGTTGTAGCCAACTTTATTTACTAAGTTCCTATGTTGGTACTTTATCAGCATATTTGTCCTAGATTTCTTATCTATTAATTAGGGTGTAGCTGAGGCCTCAGGCCTCTAGTTGTATTTATGGTGTTTCTCCTTGTTTGTTTTGCCAGAGTGTGATTTAATGCATTTCAAGTATTTAAGCTTTGTGGCTCGTTTATGATAACATTGTTAATTGTTTAGTTAATACTAGTTTGGGGGAGATGATTAATAAAGAAGGAAAAAGAAGAAAAAAACTGGTGTTTCTACGGCCTCTTGCTGACACGTCCTGTTTATGAAAATTTTCCTAGAGGCTGGAGGCTTGAGAGCACTGCAGACAAGTATGGTTTGCTATAATAATTTGCAAGATCTAATCTTCAAGTAAAATCCCATAACTTGTAGGCAGCACATCTGTTCATTTCGAAAAGAGCATGATTCTATACAGGGAAAAAAAAAACATACAAGCACGAAATGCTTTTTAAAGATACGGCCATGGGTGTAGAGAAATTCAACGGGAATACCAGGAGATCATCTCTAATTCTGTAACCCGATTACCCAAAATCTAACACTCCTTGTTCCTAAAACAAAATACGAAACATAATGGCAACAGAACTACAACACACATAAAATATAAAAATCTCAAGTCAGATGCAAATTTTTGTACAAAAAACAGGATGCCGTTCCCAGGACGAGAATTCCTTTATCAAAAGAAAAGAAACAAATGAAGGCGATTCTGTTTCTGTTTCAAAAAATTGACCAAAGGGTAAGTAGGCTCTGGGCAGGCAATACAGCAAACTACCGGGACCATAACGAACAAGTGCTACAAAACTAGACCATTGAAGACCTGCAGAATTAGAAGAACCAAGCATGTACAATGACAGAGTGAAAACTCTGTAAACCCCAACAAACCAGCCTCAACTTTCTTCTTCAATGCTGACCAGCATGCTAGTTCACTCTACAGATCTCCCTGCCTACGCTACTGGGGTATACAAAGGCCGCATCAACGCGGAGATCTCCTTTGGTGTGCGTGAGGTCAATCTGAGTCATTGAAAATTTCTTCATTAATTCGTTACCTTGACAATGAAATCCTCGTAAACCCAGTTCCCAGGATTGTTCAGAAAGAAATTTGATGGTGAACAAAAATCACGTTTAATTGATAGGATTTTCCAGAAAGCATTCGGATTCTGCTCATTGACCATCAGAAGTTGTTAGCTGGAATCGTACAGGTTTTATATCCCAGCCATGGATGCGCAACGAATTACTAACTCTACGGCCCATTCTCTTCGAGGACCTGCCAAGCTGGAGTCTGAAGAATAGGCTATACGTCCCTTCCGGAAATTCGAACCCAAACTCCCCATCTACTACAAACCACCAAATATCTTGAAGATATGCAAAACTGTGTGGAATCTAAATCCAGAAAGAGGAATAGTATATCAGTCAATTGTTCCTTCTAGCATTCAGAGTCCAGAGATAGAGAGACAACCATAAGCAAGATATAGATCCAGAGTTTAGATGGCCCTAAATAAACAGAATTCTCTCTTGCTGGTCTCTTGTTGAATGAAATTAATTACTCAGAATGATTCATTAGCGGTAACGCAAACCAGTAAACTAAAATAAATCAGTAGATATCATGAACATACTAGTAAGTGAAGGACCAGCAAAATGAAATTACTGAAATGAAATTGAGTTTACTAAACAATGCATTTAAAAGGGCAAGACGTATAATCCATATAAAGCCAAGAAGTTGAGATTTGATCACACAGAAGACATCATTGCTAAACCACCAAAAAAGGCTTTATGTTCTAAAGTTTTTCATTAAACAATATTTCCACTGCATCCCATTGGATCTAACAATCTAAAGAAGAAAAGAAAATATATTTGTTTTTTATGAGAATTGTATCTCACCTTGACTCCTCAGTTGAAATGTGGTTCCAATATCTTCTGTAATCAATCCCAGTAATGGCTAACCCCTTTGAAGAAATCGAAAAAAAAAACCCACCAGTGTTCTTATCGAGCCACATCTCCTGTAAAACTAAAAAGCCAAACCATCTGATCCTATATATTCTAATATGAAAACATGCACAGGAATTCAAACACAACCTGAACATTGCATAATACATCTTTTACACATACTATAGTTTCGTAATAATTGATTTTCTTGTATTATTGATAATTATTAGTAATCTTCTATTTAAAAAAATTACCCGTATAAACAATTAAAAAAATAAAAATTGTTCAAAAAAATTCGGATGATACACACCCTATATGTTTCAAAAAAAATAAAAATAGTTGAGGTAGATGATGCCTTGTTTGTCTGGGTTAAAAAAACCCAAGCGCGTGATCCAGATATTATTTGAGGCCATCCATCTTTTTTTTTTCTTTATTTATTTGATTGTTTAATTTTATAACAAAATTCTCTTTAAATAAAATTATTAAAATGACATGTGAAAAATCATTTGATTATGCCATCTTTTCCAGATAAATTTTATGGTTCTTCAAAAATAACGACTGATATTTTATTAGTTATTCTCTAAATCATACTTTGAAAAAAAAAATAAGATAAAGAAATACTAAATGAATATATCATTATTATTTTTTATGGGACAAGAATTTTATTTTTTTTATTTACTTGTGTCTGTTTCTTTCATCAAAATAAATAATAAAAAAAACTAGTAAGATGTCATTAATTATTCACTTAGTTTTTTTTTTTGGTAATATTAAAAATTACTTTATTGATAATTAATTGTTATTTTATTTTTTTATATTTTTGAATTAAAATAATTTAATTACTTTTTTAAAACATTTTCTAACAATAATGTTAAGTTCTTATTAAATGAATAATAAAAGGAAAGTGTTTTGGTTTAAGAAATACACTTTCTTATTAAATTTAAATCATTTGAGTTTTTATGATTAATTATTTTAATATTACTAGTGAAATATCCTGAAAAGGATACGGCGGGTTTCATAAATGGACGAAAGTAAAATATGGACACAGAATCCGAACCTTAAAAACCACACAAATTCTATTAATTATTACACGCTTTTGCAGATGAGTTCTAGTAACAAACAACCATTAAACTACTCACGGGGGGAGCGCGTACGCGCGTGATCCTCAATCTCCCTCCCCCATATATATACTCTCTTCTTCTTCTTCTGCGTCCTCCATAGACCCACCCCTAATCCCACCTCTTGAAACGTTTACTCGTCGAGTCGTCGTTACTCTCACGTTGAATCTTCCCCTATCCCTCTCTACAAAATACAACTCATATTAAAAATTGAATATATTCACAGATATATATATATATATATATACACACACACACAAACACACACACACACCCCTCCTTGATATCTCTTGCAATTGAGGGGCTGGTTTTGTTTTGTCTGGTTTCAGTTTCAATGGCAATATTATCTCCTTCTTATCTCACATTCAAAGCCAAGAAACTCAACCTCTACAAAATCACAATAACCATAATCCTATGTACAGTCTTTTATTTGGCAGGTTTTTATCACAACTCTCGTGGCACTATCTCTATTAACACAACATCATCATCCTCAAGCACAGCTTTCAGATGCGCCCCCACAAATCACAGCACCACAACGCTAGATTTTGCAGCACGCCACTTTGCTCAAGACCCAAAACCTCCGGTAGCGCGTGAGCATCACTTCCCGCCATGTGACCCTAAGTACAGTGAGTACACCCCATGTGAGGACGCTGAACGTTCGTTGAGATTTGATAGGGATAGACTTGTATACAGAGAGAGACACTGCCCGGAGAGCCATGAGATCTTGAAGTGTCGTGTACCGCCTCCGTATGGTTATAAGGTGCCTTTTAGCTGGCCGGAGAGTAGAGAATTGGCTTGGTATGCTAATGTGCCACATAAAGATTTGACGGTTGAGAAGAAGAATCAGAATTGGGTCCGCGTAGAAGGAGAGCGGCTCAGGTTCCCGGGTGGTGGAACCATGTTTCCTCGCGGTGCTGATGCTTATATTGATGACATAGGGAAGCTGATAAATCTCAAAGATGGGTCAATAAGGACTGCCATCGATACTGGTTGCGGGGTACGTAACATCTTCACTCTATTTTACCCTTGTGTTCTTTACTGTTTCCTGAAGAGATGGATATATATTGAATCGGGCGGTTTTAGTGTTTCTAAAACGTTGTTTCGATAGAGTTGAAGTTTCATCTTTATTATTTTTTGAAAAGGAATTAAAAATACGTTGTTTGCTGGTACTGAGCTGGCTGAACATGTTTGCTCGATTTTCTTTATTTTTATTTTTCTAATCAAGTAGCATTTGAAGAATTCTAGGTTTTATGCAAAGAAGGCGATCGTGAGTTTGCATTGGACTAATTTGATGTTTCTCCTCTTTTATTATCATGCATGGTAAATTTTGGGAAATATTATAGGGTTGTCCGATTTTCAGTTCTGGGCCTAGTAATTGAATAATATGTACGAGGTTTAATCTGCATTAGTGCCCTTCAAAGAAAGAAAAGCCAGTAGTTTCCGGGAAGAAACTGTAACGTCATTATAGTGGAAAATAAGTGTAAATATTCCTAAAAGTGAGATTTCAAGCTAGATTGAGAGATGGTGGATGTAGAAATACGCGTGCTAGGATTCATGAAAGTCTTTACTTTGGAGCAGATTTCCATGTTAATATTAATTATGGGTCAGTTTGCTGAGAATAATTAATATCACACTGGGTCAACTATCCTTGCACAAGAAAGTCTGATGGGTTAAACCCGTCGCCAGGCAGCCCAGCAAAAGGATGCTTTTTTCTTTATATTATAAAGCCTAAAATAGACTTGATCTTTCTGTGGGTCAAGTCAAGGAGAACTTAACAGTGGACGAGATTAATTTTATTTTTTTCTTCATGAAAACAAACGTAAAGCACAGTTTAATGGCGCAAGGTTTCTTAACAGGCACCTAGTTTTGGAGGAGATCGAGTAAACAAATAGATGAGAAGTTTTGTGTTTGTTTTCTTTTTTAAAAATCCTTCAATTTCAAGTAAAGTGGTTAGCAAGGGATAATAATTTGTGTTCATCTCTGGGAATGCCTTTTGCATATATCTAAGTTACCCTAGTAAACAATCATTAATTTTAAACAATCATTAATTAACAAGTCTCTGGAAACGTATTGTTGC
>Ga0325403_1000677_pt1 | contig 25589 bp, 10 predicted proteins | sample PopdelMetagenome_19_FD_205665 | JGI IMG/M metagenome (GOLD analysis project Ga0325403, IMG submission 205665) | Populus deltoides microbial communities from Bellville, Georgia, United States - Xylem-PdKOR-R4 | ecosystem: Host-associated > Plants > Phyllosphere > Stem > Wood/Secondary xylem... | reverse complement strand
CACCACCTAACCTCACTGCCATGAAAGTCAATTCATCATTCTCTCATTTGATTAACAAAATGGCCAAACATTTAAATAAGCATCCAACTCTACACACCACAAATTCATTATCTTTTCCACACATCACAAACTCCTTCAAACCAAACATTAATCAAAGAGAGAATCCAGTTTCTTGTAGCCAAGTTCTTAGTGAATGTAGAAAACAGAGCTAGTGTTTGTCCCTTTCCCAGGGATTGGCCACGTTGTTTCAATGGTGGAGTTAGCAAAACTCCTTGTTCACAATCTCCATCACTGTTATCATCATCAGGCTAGCTTTGGACTCCAAAATCAGCAAGTACACTGAGTCGCTCCAAAATGCGAATATTTGTATTTTCATCCAATGTTTGATACCTCAAAATTATTTCAAGGGAGCAATTTTCTTACTCGTCTCTGGCTTTGCCAGCGAGTGATCTGGTTCCTTTCTCCTTTTGTCCTCTCTCACAGATTTCTTTGTTCAGTTTTTAAAAGGTCAAAGAAGGGACAGGTATCAGATTACATGTCAATTTTTCATGTGCAGTGATTACATGAAATTCCCTGTTCGGCTTATAGGTTTAGCTACATGCATATATTGTTAGCGTAAGACTTCATTTACATGTTTAGAAATGGAAAAAGATGATGTAGTTTTGTTATGTAAACTTTTCCAACTTCGTTTAGGTATCCTCAGCATGCAAAAGCTGCACTTTGTCAAGCTTGTTATGGATCATTAGGATCATGTTTGGGAACGCGGAACCGTGTTTTTAAAAAAATTAATTTTTATTTTAGTATTAAAATTTAATATAGTTTATACGTTTTGGATTGTTTTGATATGTTGATATAAAAAATAATTAAAAAAAATATCATTAGCATGTATTTCAACATAAAAAATTATTTAAAAAATAACCATTACCACACTGTCAAGCACCCTCTAAACCTTGCAAAAACCTTGGAACAGAAAGCTGCAGAACTTCTGGAAGCTATACCAAAACCCTTTCTTTCGCTACATCTTCGATTTGAACCTGACATGGTAGCATATAGCCAATGTGAGTACTCAGGCCTTTCTCCTGCCTCCATAGAAGCTATTGAAGCTGCAAGGGGAGACAGAAAACCATGGACTGGGGAGTTGGCTCGTGTTTGGAGAAAACGAGGGAAGTGTCCCCTCACACCTAACGAGACAGCCTTCGTTTTGCAGGCACTTTCCATCCCTACAAACACAAACATGTATCTTGCAGCTGGGGATGGCCTGGTGGAAATTGAAGGTTTAAAACCCACTTACACAAATGCGGTCACCAAATCTGCACTTCTCCGGGGCAAATGTAAAAACCAAAACAACTGGCATTTTACATGGTCATTTTCCAGTCGTGTGTTTTTCTTCCCCGTTATCGTGTGATATCAAGGAATGACTTTCGTGCATTTAAAATTACTGTCACCTTAACCTGTCTAGAAATAATAAACTTTGTAGCAAATGTAAAACCAAAACAATTTGTAGAAAGTGGAATTTAACTGCGGATCGGCAAGCATTTCAGGTATGAAACATATAGTCAAAACTACAGCAACAGGATGGAGCTTCGTACATGATACTGCTAACATAAGTATCATCTGAAGTTGCCTAGTCAAACACACAATCCTATAAACAGCCAAACTCAGTTCACAATACACAGCGGAAGGCCTTCAGGTATCTCAATCACAAGACATTATTGTTCATGCCCAAAAAATGCAGCACCAATTGTTGCTAGTAATCCCATTTTATCTAGATCTGCAACCAGAGACTAGCCATAAAATGTTACTCTGTTGAGCACTGAATGCATCAATCAAATGAGAGGTCAAATTTCTAATAGAAAGCCACAAACCAAGAATGTGCTATTCAAATTCATTTTCTGCGGCCAAAGAGCCCCATTAAAATATTCCACCTTGTGGCTGTTGCCCAATTCCTTGCAACAGCATCCTTTTTACAGGTCTCCTCTCTTCCCTTTCAGGTTGTGCCAATTTTGATTTGTAAATTGTGTCCTGTACAGTTACAATTACGAAAAAAAATAAGAATTCCTACCATTTGAGCAGAAAGATGGATTTCAAGAACAGGAAAGGATGCCATTTTTCCCTTACGGCGGGACAAGAAGCATGTATTCATGAATCAATTTCATTAGAACCCTCCAATGTGTTTTGTTCCTACCTATCCGTTATTATAAATATACATGAATAGAAGTGATTCAGTCCATCCTAGTGTTCATGCAGCAATTGACTATACAGGGCATTTCAACATGTAGATCAGAAGATAGGAAAGGTGACAAATAGCATGATTCGCGAAAGCCGTTCACCCCCATAGGTAAGGACAATTCATCTTCACTTGGTGGGGCAATATTTACTCCTAGACCATACTTGATGTACTCAAATTTATCACATTGGTAGTCTTCCTTCATATATCATCGCCAGAAGGGACTATAAACAACAATTACCACCAGAGGATGACTTGTTCTGTTTCCATAACTAGTAATATTTGCACGATGAAGCTTGTTTCATTATTTCACCAGAGGTGCAACTTAAGAGAAGTCAGCTGGTTGTTTAGAAAAGGATGGAACAGGTAGAGCCGGTGAGTTGCGGGAGTGATAAGGAAGGGCTGACCAAAGTGTTTTGCCTTCTACCTCATGTGAATTTGGCTTCACAAAGAAGGAAAGTAGAATATTCGTATCATAAAGCTCACCAAGTTACTTTCCATATTGTGTCACATTGGAGTGTTGACTTCTAACTAGGCAAATACTTGGTGGAATTCTAGACTTAGTGTTAAGGGTATTGGAGAGCCCTCTCGCTATTTCCAAAATACATGGGGACCCCGGTAGCCTTTTCTGAAATCAATGCCTAAGAATCCTTGCCTTTTTTGTGTATGCATATTTCCAAAAACAAAGAACTCTATTGAATCACTTATTGGCAAGATATACAAGATTTATTGAAAAAATGTTCTACAATTCTACTTGCATTTTTATTTTGGGGTCAAACCAGTATGATCACAAGAACAGGTTCACCAAATTAAATAACCTTTCATAGTTTACCTACCTCCAAAAAAAAATACAAATAATAAAAATGGTAACCATATTTTTATAACTATAAAATGCTCTCTCCTTCTATGATGTTACTAAAACTTGTTGGATTTTTCATGTTGCAACAACTATTTAAGAAATGAAACCATTAACACCCACAGCAGCTATTACTTGTAGTGTGACAACAAAAGAAGCAAAATTATTGTATTCTAGTATAATTTCGCAGACAAGGTTATTTCTGAAATTTCCAGATTTACTGGAAAATCTGTAGTTCTAGATTTTATTTTCTATTTAGTATTTTATTAGTCCTAATTCCTAAAGAGAAATTAGCTTTATTAGGTTTTACCTATTTTAAATAAGATTATTAATATTTTCTTATATAGGAAGATAAGTCCAAAGAACTCTATATAAAGGTTATGTAATCTTTCAATACAGAAAGAATCAGTTCATGAATTAAAATTCCAGAAACTCAATCTTCTCTTAGGTGTGACTCCTAAGAACTCTAGGTGTGAAGCTTCGTTTTCTATCCTCTAATGTGACTCCTAGAAACCATTAGTGTGGCTAAGTTTTTACAATTTCCAGCAATTCAAATCCTGCCATACTCCAACCATCAAACAACCTCCATTTAATTACTAAACATCCACTCGTTCTAGCCCAATCAGTCCTATAGCTATTGACCATCAAAAGATCACCTCAAACCCTAAAATTACTATTCACGTGACAGTTTGCAGCCTTGCAACAGCCTCCAGCTGTCCTGCATCACATACTCCAATACAACAATGAAAATAGAAAAAAAATTATATCAAAACATCAGCCATCACTCTTAACATTTATCAGCTTACAGTGATGTACTTAACAAAAGTTCAAATTTGAAATAGAAGGCATTTAGAACAATGAAGCAGTAAGTTCCACAAATCAACTTGATGCATCTGCTAAGCCCAAGAAACAAAAATGTGCAAAATATTTGATGCTTACCAACGTTGCCATCTAAGCAATAGATATAAAAAAGATCTCTAGCTGACTATCGAACTCTTAGTCAAATGAAGCTGCAAAAGTTTCACAAAAAAGGCATCACCTTAGAAATGAAAAATCAAATCAAAATTTTAGTTGAGCCAATTTATATAACACATCTGATGTAAATTTGCCTAACATACAAGTCAGGGCAGAAGACATGGTCGTATTCATAAATAAATGCACCACACAATGAGGAAGTTGCATGATGATTTTAAAAAATGTCATGAATCCACGTAGATAGAGGTGAATAAAGAAGGCACGAGACATTGATTTTCGGTAAGTAGAGTGATTATTGACACAGTGAAAGTCCAAAAAGCACATGCTCCAGCACTCATAGATTAGAAAGAGAGATCATTGGATTTGAAATCAGACAATAATAAAGGAAGAAAATGCATGAAAACTTACAGGAATCATGGCACCATCCACCAGAAGTTTAGAACTTTCATTTCACCAGGAACTTAATCAAGGCGATAAAATCAATTAATTGAAGAAAGGGGAAGTCCCCTGTTTGATGTTAAGGATGGAGATATGATGTCCATTTTGTTCTGTGAACGTATTGTTTGATATAATGAAAAGAATAGTCCCTGCTGTCAAGCTGGGTGTTACAGAATCAGGCTTATCTGAGTATTTCCATCACCCCAATTCAACTTCTAGACAATACAGCTTGCATGGAACTCAAATGACTTGAAGGAAAAGGTGGCACTCTCCTCTGGGCTAAAGTCAAGATTACATTAGCCTTGTTAAGCTGCCCATTCTTCTTTAGCCCTTCAAGCAATGTATGAATGGTATCCACATTCAAAAACCAGTTGGTTCTCATGCAGTCTCTACACATTGTATATGCCAAATCAAATTCCCCACCCTTGCATAAATAATGAACCATTGTTTGGTAAACTTTAACATTAAATTTATGCCCCTTGCCACGTAAGGAAAAATACACCAGTTTGGCCATCTCAAGATTACCAACCTGGAAGAAGCCTTTTAGAACCAAATTATATGAAACCTCATCGGGCACAATCCCAATTTTCTGCATCAAACGCATCACATCATTGGCATGCCATGCCCGTCTTATATTGACCAAATACTGAATCCTAACATTAAACGTTGCAAGATTGGGTAAACACCCCTTAAGCACCATAAGGTTCCACAATCCATTGCCAATCTCTGCTTTGTTATTCCTATAATATGCCGATATAAGTGTGGTGTATGTGATGACATCTGGCGTTACACCTGACTTTTCCATCTCTACCATGAGCAAATATGATTTATCCAAAACACCCCTTTCACATAAAGCCTTAACAATAATGTTAACTGAAAATATGTCAAACTCGATATCAAACTTCTTTGGGGCCTCGTTAACAAAGGTCTCAATTGTTGCTAAATCACGGGTTCCGGTCAAAACCTTGAGCGCAGCATTGAAGGATTTAACGGTCCTTTTACATCCGCGCAAATGCATATTATAGAAAGTATCAATAGCATGCTCTATCATTCCAGCCTTTCCATACAACATTATAATCCTCACCATATACCCTTCGCGCCTACCCTGTGGAAGAGTCTTTTGGTGCTCAAGTAAATGCTCAATGTAATCAAACCTGTTAGCACCAGCTAAGCGAGAAACGGTATCTTCAAATGCAAACCGATTCTCCACAACAAGCTTATTCTCAGCATTGGCCTTGAAAAGATTAAATAGCTTTTCAGGGTCTCTCTCAGCTTTAAGCTTAAGAAGTGCAGGTTCCTCCAAAGGCTTCTGGTTTTGGTTCTGAATGAGATTAGATACAGCTGCAGGGCTATGAGTTAATGCAACGGCAGCAGCAAAATTGCGGAATCTGCGAGTGACCCGCAGAGAGAGCATATCTTGATTTCTTCCTCAAATTGAAACATACTCATGTCCAAACCTCAAGATTCTATGCAGTAATTCAAAAAATCTTCACAATCCATTCATCAAGAAAACCCAGAAAAAAAGAGGATTTCTATCAAACAAACACAAAAGCCAGCCCACATTCAAGAGACTAGCTTGACAAAAATCTTAATAAAATTGCATCCCCACGACATATGGAAAACTCGCAGAGGAATTTTATAAAACAGAAGAATACCCGTATGCTAAAACCATGATCCCAGGCAACGAGTTGAAGAAATCATCAAAACCCGTGTGGCAAATAGAAAAACAGAAGGGATGAAAACTCAAAAAAATAAAAACCAAACTTGAGATAGTTCAGAACAAAAATTAAACAAAAAGGAGCTGTATATATATATATATATATATATATATATATATAGAGAGAGAGAGAGAGAGAGAGAGAGTAGGGCTATAGAAACAAATGTGAATAGAAAGAGAGTGGATCTGAGGGAGAGAGTGAGGATATATATATATATATAGAGAGAGAGAGAGAGAGAGAGAGAGTAGGGCTATAGAAACAAATGTGAATAGAAAGAGAGTGGATCTGAGGGAGAGAGTGAGGTTTGGCTCTTTAACGGAGACAGGGGGGGTTCGGTTTTGAAGTTAGGATTTTTGCATTTTTGCCAAGTGTTTTGGGAAGATGATGGTAAGCCGGTGTATCTGCGAACGGCTATGAGGGGATTTGGGCTTTGTTTCGTGTCAAAAATTTGACCCTAAACTCATTCATGGAAAAGAGTTCCACTACAAAGAAGACTATACGAATACAGAGATGAGTAGTAGAAATAGATTTTTATTTAAAAATATATTAAATAATATTTTTTAAAAAAATATTTCTATATTATCAAAATAATTTAAAAAAATTAATTTAAAAAAAAATCAAATTTTAAAAAAACATGCGACTGGAATATAGGTGTGCTTAAGATGTAAAAAATGAGTGAATGTCAGGAATTGTTGAACGATCAGTACACTCATTTAATAAATTAAGGAGAGAGAATTGTTGAACGATCAGTCATCATCATCATCATTATATATATATATATATATATATATATATAAGGAATCCAAAGAAAAAAACAAAAGAATTAAACTCAAATTGTCCTCCAGAAAAATAAATAAAATAGAGCTTCAAGGTGCTTCAATTTCATCAGGTTGGCTTTGTCCCTTGCAGTTCTGTTCTATGAAGGTGCTGACAGCTTTAAGAACCACAAGGGTTCTCTTCAGAAAAGACCTTAAAATCAAATTTGAAACGGGCGGCTCTAATATATCAATTCCATGCGACTGGTAGGGCGGGAGAAATGACAAGTTGCTCTCTCCCTAAATTCAATTACCAATGGACTTGTAGTCTACTGAGGAACTCTAGCAATAAAAACGGTGAAGCCAAATTCAGCTCCCCCTTTTATTAAACAATTGAATATTTCGAAAATAAAATGCTCCGATGAAGCTTATCTGATGAAAATCGCAGTATAAAAACAAAAAACGTCGGCTGTAAAGGGAAAGATAAACTTGAAAAACTCAGAATCAACTCATTTCACTAATTCGGCTTTCATTCCAGCATCTCAGCTTAAAATGTCGAGGGACTTGGGCGTAAGCAGTAAACGTGGAACAGTTAAACCAAATATCTAACAAAACAATGCTCGTGGTGCATGATCATCTACCAGTTTAATGTATCAAATAAACCAACTCTTTCTTTTGTCCAACTTATAAAATGGTTAACAAAATGATACATTCAAGGAAAAGCCAGGACAATGGGTACTAACTACTACATTGCAGCTTTTGAATTTGTTTCAGCCATTAGTCCTTTGAAGTTATGACAAGCAATCCCAACGCGCCGATAAGAATATACTGCAAGAAACGAATGAAGGTCATTAATTAAACAGGGTTTTTATTTTGTATCATGGTGACAGTCAAGAAATAAGATTTCAGTTTTGGCAAATGATTGACAGAGAAGTACCTTGATAATAGGCTTTTCAGTCATTATAATGGTTACCCAACCAACATAAGGTAAAAACCTGCAAAAATGAAAGCAAGCAACATGAAGAATCTACTTGATACTATCAAGTTCTAAAACTATGGGGGGAAAAAGAGTACTAAAAAGCATGACACAAGAAACAAATCCTGGAAAAGAAGATAGAGTTACAGTCAAAACTTTTTACCCAACAGCTCTGCCCATGATGTGGTGCCGCTGAAGCCAAAGCTGCCCTTGAGCATATAAAAGCCTGTCATCCCCATAATTGTTATCTCCTGGAAAAAGTATCATTTAAGCATATCAGGATTTTCAATAGAACAACAAAAGATAATTTTGTGAGATCATAAACAAATTTTCAACATTGAGAAGGGTTGTACAATGATAATATCTAGAAGAAGCCAACACCTTTTGTGAGGACATCAACTTCCCCAGTATCTTGCCTTTCATGGACCTGCAAAAAAATTAAAACTATGTCATTACATAGCAGTAGGATGATAATTGAATAAAATATGTTTGCAATTAATGATGAGACGGCTTTTTAGTTTTCTCCCTTATTTTCATGAAAGAAGATTTTGATTTGAGATCAGGTTAAGGAGGTCATATCAGCTACTACAACATAGTTTATTTATCCTGGTAGTTTCTTGGCAAATGGAGGACATTGTAAACATGCATTTCCACATACTTGAGGTGTGTTTAACTGATAGGCAAACAAAGGACACGTTCCTCCCAACCCAACTATCACACACAACCCACATACTCTCACTGGTATTGGCATCCGGTATGCATTACTTCAATTTTGTTGTTTCACATGTAGTGGCACCCAGCTTATCCAAAGTAGTTTTCGATATCAATATAGCATTAAACTAAATGTGCAGTAAGGTCAGCCAAATATTTACCTTAATCACACGATGGACAATTGGAATTTCACGACCCTGATCAATGAAAAAGTACTTTCAAAATGAGCATATTAATGGGGAAAAGAAGCACAAGCATGACAAAACATGAGCAAATATTGAAGGAGAAAATATTACAAGTATACAAACAAAACATCAAAGAACATCTGTAAAATTTGTATTGAACTATAGCCCCAAATAATCACTCAACTGAAAATTCAAAACTACATCACATTACAGACCATTTTTTAATTGATATGCTAGATTTATATTTTAACATCCATTTGCCTTTTAAAGTGTTATGGTAAGAACTTGATAACAGTTTTCCATGAAAAACAAAATTTTGTTTCACATATAACTGATTTACAATTAAAATAAATTATTAAACTCCATCTTTCAACCAATATAAAGGTAAAATCAACATGGTAGAACTTCTTATAATCTGATATATGCAATTGTTCAATCAATTGACGGTCCTTTCCCATTATCTCCCATCATAAGATTGCAAGCTTCTATTTATTGGTAAAGGAAACTATGTTTTAATGTCATAGGAATATTAGAACTAAGCTTGAAATAATAGAGAAGGGTAAAACTGTGTTAAGTTATCTCAAACCAGACTTAATAGCCATAAATAAAAGCACATGAAAAATCTTCACAAACAGAAGGCCCCTAAAACCAAATGTGTTCCTCTGATATCCATGCTCAGATGCGCATGCATATCGCTCAGGACAAGAACATTAGACCTCAATTTCCATAAAATCCAAACCTAAATACTTCAGCCATCAGTATAATCAAGCATACAAATTATACGACTGTAGTACTCAATATTGCAAAACCAAATATTTTTAAAGTCAAAATTGATTGTATAATAGAGTTATAGTGTCACAAAACCAAAAACTCATTTCAAAGCAATTGAAAAGAAAGCCGATGCTGGAAAACAGAAGGAAGCCTCATCAATCTACATAAAAGCAGACTGAGAATACAACCAAGAATATTATGCAAACAATATATATATATATATAATCTCAAACTTACATCAACATTAAAAACAACAATTTCTCCTGTGCGAATAGGATCTTTACTCATGTGCAAGAACAAAATGTCACCCTGCAAAAAGTGAATATAATTAATCAAGCAGTCTGATCAAATACTATAGATTAAAGGAGTTCAAGTGCAAAGAAACAGTATTATCATCACTGAAACCAAGGAGAACAGTTAAAGCACTAAGAAGAACTTCATACTGCAACTATTTAGTTGAAGCATTACTACAACAATCTCCTGAAATATTCAAAAATGAATTTACTAAATCAACTAGCTAATTGAAGATTGATGTTAGACTTCATTGGAAATATTCAGAAGGAGCAGAGTAATTAAATACATCAATAACAAGCAAATGGTGTCCTGTAAGTCTTCCATTGCATCCAAATCAATCATTTACACAATGTGGTTTCGTGTTGCCACTGTTTATGCTTAACCTGAAGCATTGGTCACATAATGCAAATAGTTATGATATCTATGTACAAGAAATGGGGAATCAAATTTTATCAAGGTCAATAACAAGAGAGAAATTCAAGCATAGAGGATCAATGTTAATAAATATTTTTAGTCCCCATTATTTGTGAATGGTTAAAAAATGTAAATTCAATTCAATTTCTCCATTCTTTCTAATTAAAATAAAAATCTTATGAAAAAGTGTGTAATTCTTGTCAAGGATATACCAAGAGTATTATGCTAAGACAAAGCATTCCCAAAAACAAATTGGCCACCACCACTAAATTGTAAAAAGGTGCTCGCAATCAAAGAACTTCAAAAGAGACGGTAAAAAAAAACAAGGGGAATGCATGAAGATGGGTAAACATTTTGTCATAAAAACCCCTACAAATATACAGGTAACTGTTCACAAAAATCGACATGGTAACTTTTGACTTCTTCTGAGCCTCCAAGAGACAAGGTCATTTGGCTGAGAAAACATCAAGGCTGAGGAAGAATTCAATCTCAGCTTCCATAATTGTGAAAACTGGTGAAAGAAATGATTCTGATCCTCCATTCTTGACAAAATAGGGGAAAATGCACGTCTCTTCCTTTATTATTGTTACTGTATGTGTATATTATCACGTATTTAGATAACGAATTAAGAGTGAAGAATGAGACAACACGACTGATTAAAGATCATCTTATACCAATAATAATTCCCATGATTCCCATGTTAGTCTGCTTACCCTCTTGAAGCCAGGTTCCATACTTCCAGAGAGAACAACCACCACAGGAGATTCACTGCCAGTGATGCACATCAATGCCTTCCATATTATCAGTGCAGATGTAACAATCATTCCTGGAGCCAAAAGAAGAAGGTTCAAAACACCAGATATCCTAGCAGAAGGAATACAACAAAACACCAGCACAGAGTTCTCTAGAACTGCAGTTTTCTTCTCTAATGTCGAACAGATTGTGCTTGAAAATTTGAAATTCAATAAGGCATGCTATCTAAAGTGTCAAAGTGGAGGTGAGGTAACTTAAACAGTTGCAAACAAATCACAAATGTAACAGGAGTACTCAATGTCATAAACTGAATTATCTAGCTTACATAATTAAGGACCTACAACAGATCGAATATTAGATAATCTAGGTATTACCTGCTTACTTTTATTCTATGCTATTCATTTTATGAAAGGGACTAAGAATTTGCATGAAAGGTTCTTCAATTGAGAAAAAAATGGAAATTTGAACACTTAGTCATGTCAACCACAACCCCTGTCCCAGACTAATATAAACAAATTACAGTAGAATGGGATTTAGCTTAATTAACCAAAAATTGCATTGAACCATGCAAGAGATAGCATTTACATTAACAGATTGCAACAATTCCGCAGTTTGTTTTCAATAAATGATTAAATGGCAAGCACCCAATTGGTACAGAATCATAGTCAGCCTCAAATGCTTAAACCCATTATTCAGTGATAACATATAAAGACAGTACAGTGTCCAAAAATGAAAATTCTCAGGCAATTTTGCATCTGGTGTTTTATGGTATATTCATCTCTAATTAAAAAAAAAAGTAAGCTCATTGTACGATTCGATATGAATCCAGTGACTACATTAAGCTCCTAAATTTCAGTCCTTTATGATGTTAAAGCTCCAAATTTGAAACCAACTGAAATTAAAGCCCTTCTCAGTATCGTCACTGCACGGCGGTTTCACCCACCAGGCACCACATTTCATGCACAATTCAACCAGGCAATAAAAAAAATAACGATAAAAAGCATAAACAATCGCTCTCTTAAAGAACCAAATGAATTCAAAATTCAAACTCTGAAAAAAGGAATTATATAATGTATCAGTAAGAAACTGACCTAAACTGACGGCCTGGGTGAGTAGCTGCCGAATCTGGATCGATTTAATGGAGTCTACGGTGTCTCCGATCCAACCCATTTTCCTTTTCTTCTCTCTTGTGATTGTGATTGATTCTACCCTCTTTCTTTCTCTGTGATTTTAGGCTTTTCAAGACACTGTAGAGTCTACAGTTGTTGAAAACGTTTTTTTATAATACCGCATGAAAAATACAATATAAATTTGGATAGTAAATTCAATTAAAAATTAAATATAAAATTATAATTAAAAATTATATATTAATAATTTCAGTTAAAAAAATAAATTACATTAATATATGATAAAATAAGATAATAATATTATAATTAATAAATGATCTACATAAAATAAGAAAAATATATAATATGAATCAATAAATTAATAATATAGAAAAATAAAAAGTCTAGAAACAAAAGTTTTCAATACAAGGAAATCACTTAATAATAAGAAGTACATATAAACCTGATGAGAACTTGGTTGTTTCTAACTTTCTATCACAATAAATTCTAATAGATCTTTTTCGGATTACAAGCTAATAAATCTAAATTAGTAATTAATTAACATAAATTCAATAATAAAATAAACCTTTAAATAATTTCTAATGCGCTAAAAAAAATTCGAATTAAAAATAATTATTGAAAATTAATTAAATAAATAGAATAGAATAGAATAGAATAATAAAAAAATTCTTCATGTTAAAATTTTTTCATGTAGCCCGAATCTCTAATTTTTATATATTTTTGATATATATGAGTCATATTTTAAAATATATTGTTCCATTTCGTCTGGATGCATTATTGGGCCTACAATATATGGTTGGAAAGATTTAGATGTTTAGTTTCCAGCCAACCATTAATCACAGTAAAATTCCACTAGTATCTCTAGATATGTCCCAAACAGTATACAAATGTCTAGTTTTATATATTTGACAAGATTCATTTATTAACTTTGACCCTCTAAAATTGTATGTTTCTCAACTCTATTTTACCTTAAAATTTACCACAATATATTTTTATATATCTAATATTTCCCTGTAAAATTTTAATTGTATCTAATATACGGTTTGAAAAATATGTTCAATCTTGTAAAAATGATTAGCAAATATTTTAAAATTAAATTTAAATTTGACTTTGTTCATATTATAAATTTAATAAACTTATAAAATCGATTGAGTTTATCGGGTTTATTAATTTTGCTCATTTTACATAAAATTAAATCTGATTTTACTAATTTTTAAGTTTTTAAATTAATTTTATACGTTAAACACTTGTTATAATTTTATGAGTTAACTTGTAATTTAAAAAACCATGCTTGGACTTACTGAAGAGGCGTTGCTTTTGTAGGAGAACAGCAACAGCTCAATGCTTGCAGCGGACAAGCATTGAACGACATGTCGGAGATTTTTAAACGCTATGTTGATATGTCAGTTAGACAGAGAATTTTTCCCAAAGGTAATTTCAAATATTTTTTTGCATGGTATGATATTTCTTCTATTTGTTTCGTTAAAAAAATAATTTGTTTTTTTAAAAAATATTTATGAGAAAAATTATAACTAATCCAAAAATTATAACTAATCCATACACACTAACAATATCACTATCCATATTTTCATGAATTAACTAATTCATAGATTTACAGGAAAATTATAAAGAAATGCCATGAGGTATGAAGTACTTACTTGTAGTCTAACTATGAGTGGCTCCACCGACTCGTTAAATCAACCAATAATTAGTATTTGCTTTTATAATTTATTCACTAGTTTACTTGAAAATAGTAAAATCACTTGGGTGATATTTGGTTGGTGTTTGTAAAAGAAGAAAAAATTAAAAATACATTTATTTTTAGAGAATTGAGGCAAAAATGGATTTTTATCTTTGTTTAATTGATAATTTTTAGCCAATTTCTTATCCCTCTAAAAAGAAGGGACAAAGGCTACATAAATATAACCAAGTTAATTTTTTTTATAATTTTTAGCTAGTTTTCTATCCCTCTAAAAAGAAAAGATAAAAACATAAATATAACATTTTAATTTTTTTTTCTCACAAATATCCCTTTAAACATTTCATAATCTCAATCTTATCCTTACATTCATATTTGAACCATTAATTTAACTTTCACGGTTAGATTTGAAAAAACTAGAAAATATAAAAAAAAAATCATAAAAATATGAGAAAAAAATAACCAAACAAAATTTCTTTCGTAAGGATTTTATAAACCCTTATTTTTGATAATTTTATTATTAGATTCAGAAGATATATAGATTTGAAGTTAGTTTAAAATTAAATTGGTGTGTTGATTAGTTGTTTGAAAGTGATTTTAATGTTATATTTGTATTTATAACGTTGAGTGGAGTGTTTTCATATTTTATTTTATGAAAATAAGACCGAAAATATTATTTTCCTATATGGTCATTAAGTGCTTATCGAAATCAACAATATGTCCAAATTCCAGTGAGTAAGTGTCAGAGAAGACAATTATAAATGACACGTTGTCTATTAAGTTTTTTAGCCTCGGTGTCTAGGCTTGATTCTGAACCAATAGAAACTGGCATTGGTTCCAAGTCGAGATATTTTATATATATTTTAATATACTCCTTTTTAAATATGTTTTATCACAAACACGCGAAGACACACATGCATACACGTGCACATCAAACACTAGATTAATAGCTCGTATAAAAAATTAAATATTTTTTAACACAAAAAATATCAAGTTTCTATTAAAAAAATAAATAAATTGTGTAGAGATTAATCTAATATAACTTGATCAACTTGGCAGGTTTAAAAACAACTTGAATAATCAGTAAAAATATATTTTAATTAACAAAAATTCAATACGATATCTTTTTTTTATATTAAGACTGAAACATATTGGATCAACTCATGTCAACCCAAGTTAATTTGTCAAATTCACAATTTGAATAATGAGATTGTGATAATCCTCGTAGAAAACAAACAACCTGGATTAATGAGATTTTAAAAAACATTAACTCTAGTCAATGTAGATTAACCTACCAAACATGTGACCCGAGTCATGAAACTGGAATAACCCTATAAAAAAATCAAAACAAATAATAAAGTTCAATTCTTAATCAATCCAATATTGAAGGATAAAATTAAAAAAAAATCAATTCCAAAAAAAAGACAAAAAATTAACCTAAATTAACCATCTTAATCCTTGACTCATTGGTCAATCAGGATTAACCTACTAAACCAACAACCTGGATCACAAAACTATGACAATCTCATGAAAAATCAATTGAAATAGATTATAAATTTTAATATAAATCCAATATTAAATGATGAATTTTTTTTAAAAATAAACTAAGTACATAAACAAAAAAATAAAGTATCATTCTTATAAACAATGAATTCATCACCTGTTTTATTTTTTTTGTTATATATATATATATGTTTTTTATTTTATCAAATTAATATGGAAAATCAATCTTAAGAATTAAAATAAATTAATTAGATTATGATAATTAACAAATACTTTAAAACGCGTAGGTTTTTCACCGTAGCATTTTTTTTCGCTTTTGTTTCTTTCTTTTTTTTTACATGTTTTTTTTCTCTTTTTTTTTACCCAAAATTGACTGCTTATTTTTTTTTTATTTTTTTTCAAAATTATCTTTGCTAATTTTTTTAAATATTGAGCTGATTGAAAATTTAACTATGTAGCTTTTTTCCTTAAAACATTGTGGATTGCTATAATATTCTCATACATTTTTATATGATTTATTTATTTTTTAAAAAAAATGGTCTTTGTAGATTATATTTTTTTTATATTAAGGTGGTTAAGAATTTAGCTTTGTAGCTTTTAAAAAAAAAAACAATATGAATTGTTACAGTGTTTCCCCTATATAGTTTTTGTTTTGCTGCAATGTTTCCACACATATTTTTTTAAAAAATTATATTTATCGAATTTATTTTTTCAATATTGAGCTGGCTGATAATTTAGCTTTAGCTTTTCCCACATGTTTTTTTTTTTCAAAATTATCATTTTTTACATATTTTTTTTTGTTTTGTTTTTTTTCAGAAGTATTTTTGTTGATTTTATTTTTTTTACTATTGAGCTGGTTGAAAATTTAGTTTTTTAGTTTTTTTCTTTAAAACACTATAGCTTTCCTCCACGTGTTTGTTTTTTGTTCGCTTTTGTTTCCTTTTTTTACATGTTTTTTTTCATTTTTTTACCTAAAATTGACTTCTTTTTTTTAAAAAAAAAAATAGTCGGATTTTTTTATATATTGAGGTGGTTGAGAACTTAGCTTTGTAGTTTTTTTTCAAAAAAAAACACTATAGATTGCTACAGTGTTTCCCTTACATGGTTTTTGTTTGGCTGCAATGTTTACCCCACATGTTTTTTTTAAAATTATCTTTGTCGAATTTATTTTTTCAATATTGAGTTGGTTAAGAATTTAACTTTAACTTTAGCTTTAGCTTTCCCCATGTTTTGTTTTTTGTTTTTTTAAATTTTTTCCAAAATCGTCTTTCTTCTTTATATTTTCTTTTCTTTCATAATTATTTTTGTTGATTTTATTTTTTTTACTATTGAGCTGATTGAGAATTTAGTTTTTAATTTTTTTCTTTAAAACACTAGATTGCTACAGTGTTTCTCTACATGGTTTTTTATTAAATAATTTTTTTTTCAGAATTATCTTTGTCGATTTTTTTTTTCATATTAAGCTGATTGAGAATTTAGCTTTGTAGTTATTTAAAACACTGTAGATTGCTACAGTATTTTCCCACATGATTTTTTAATTGATGTTTTTTTTCCAAATTTTTTTTTGTCAAATTTATTTTTTTATACTGAGCCGGTTAACAATTTAGCTTTTTTTTCTTTAAAACATCGTTGATTGTTACAGTGTTTTTCCATATGATTTTTTTATGTTTTTTTTTAATTGTCTGTCGTTTTTATTGTTTTTAATATTGAGCTGATTAAAAATTATAACTGTAGATTTTCTCATGAAACACTATAGATTGTTATAGTGTTTCCCTGCATATTTTTTTTTCCTTTTATTTTTTTTTATATTTGTCAAAATTATCTTTGTTGATTTTTTTTAATATTTAGCTGGTTGAGAATTGTAATTGTATATTTCCTCACAAAATACTATAGATTGCTACAGTTTTTTCTTAAATGATTGTAATATTGAGCTGGTTCAAAATTTAATTTTAACTTTCCCCACGTGTTTTTTTTCATTTTTAATTATTTGCTTTTTGCTTTTTTTTCTTCCAAAATTGTCATCTTTTATTTTAATTTTTTGTGTTTTTTTTTTCATAATTGTTTTTGACTATTTTATTTTTTTTTATATTGAGCTGATTGAGAATATAGTTTTATAGTTTTTTTCTTTAAAATATTATGAATGGTAATAGTTTTTTTTATATGATTTTTTTCACAAATTTACAATAATACACATACATGCCACAAGCACCCGGCATCACACATGCATGTCACCTAGTACATAGATAAAATAAATCCATTCATCAACCAAACAATCGCTATATTTTATACGTCAAAACCGAACACGTTATTATCTTTAATCTTTTATTTCATCTCATCGCCTAGTTATCGTCATCTCTTTTATTCTAAAATAATACTTGAACACAACAATCAGCCACACTAGCAGGCCTGCAGTAGTCTGAGAATTTTGCAGTCCAATTTCTACCTTTCATATTTCGGAGAGTCGGCCTATACAGAACATGCTAGAAAACTACTCCTGGGTTTTAAGGATTTAACGGGTCAAATTTACTTGAGATATGCCACACACACACACACAAATGACAAATCTACCAACCAACCACCTGAGCCAAACCTCAAAGGCTCAAAAAACCGTTTTCTTTATTTTTTTCCAATAAAACAAAGAACTGATAAAACTATTATTTTTCCAGATATTTAGGGTTGGCATGAGATGTCAATGCATTGAGTTGGAAGTTTAGTCGCCCAATGCAACTGCCTAAATATACACGGACATAAACAATACACAAACTTTAACACCTTATTTGGTCCAAAACTACTTTATCGAAAGAAAACAGTCAAAATAAGTACAAGACAAAAATAATAATAATCCAGTCAGTATAAATGAGGCACACAGGTCATAAGGATACATCCCAGAACAAATCCACTTCCTCCGCCCCAACTTGGCATGTCAAGAACTGCAGAATCTTCATGGACACTAGACTTAAATCCCCAGTAATTGTTCCAATCAACATCTTCAAAATCCATTCTTAATGTGCAGAGTACGACACCGTTGATACAGCAGTCAATAACTCAAAACTCGCGTCCTTTATATGGCATTTCCTGTATGGAAACAATATAATGTACATAAGTTGGCCAGTTCCAGTGACCTCATATGCACGGGAAGGTAAGTTACATTCCATTTTCAAGAAAATAGAAATATGCTCCACCCCAACTGCATATGCCTAATGCATTGCATTCCTTCATCTTTCACCACCACATATCCTCCTCCACGGGGAAAAAATAATTAAATAAAACATTCCTTAAATCTTCAACCACATCATACCAAGTCATGACTAGTGAATTGATGGGCAGAATTCAGTCCTTCCCCAAAAAAAAAAAAGCTTCAAATAGTGCTTCTATTTCTCTATTTGTTAAATGGAAAAATAGCTATTTTAGGCTTCTTTAAAACAAATTATGTACGCTGTTCTCTATTTCAATATAACTTCGGAAATATGGTAGCTCCCCACTCATCATGCAGATGAAACCAGCCTCAGTGTCTTTCTTATAGAGCACTCATTATTATGCAGCAAGGGAAAAAAAACAGACAAGACAGGTCCTCCCTATTAAAATTAAAGATCAGAAATTGCTTACAGGTTGGTAGCTTGGCATGTACAAGACTTGCCTAGGGTGGCCAAGAAGCATCTGCTGCCCGAACTGCAGTTACATGAATACAACTAGTCATATATATATGTGTGTGTGTACATTTGGATAACTATCTAAACAATTTTACATTGAGGTGACATGCCCTGAAGAATCCCAAAATCACCTCAAACACGAGTAAATATGGTACCTGAGGTCCACCTGGATGAAAATATGCTTGTGGAGCTTGCAATGGTGTAACCTGAGGATTAAACATGACAGGCTGTTGCCCATTGAATGAAGGTCCAGGCTGCAAAATCTTGGAAGTTAGTCACTTCTGATAACTGAAACTGGATGTAAAGTTCAAAAAGAACCACCCATACCATCTGTCGAATACATATTCTTACATCTAAGGGACATAATCACCATTCCTAGAGTACTTGTAAGCATTGAGAGATAGAATCACACCATTGAATCAAGATAATTCAAGAATGATATTATAAATCAGTTTTACATTTTTCACTATTATTTTTTAGTTCATTTCTACAGAAAAAGAATCATCCATCAGTTTTCCAACCACAGTATGGAGACTAAAAAGACACAAGAAAGCATCACTGAACCTAGCTCTTCTTATACTTAAACTAAATACAAAAGGCAGAACAAATATGCAATCAAGTTATATCTTAGAAGCAATAAAGTCATGTCAGTACTTACTCCGACTCCCACAGGCATCCCATGCATATGTGGTGGAGCAGAAAGATTAGGTTGAAAATAGAAGGAACCATCTGACATTGGGGAAGGGGGCCTAGCAGGTGTTTGAGAAGGGGTGAAACTCTTGGCGTTGGGATTAAGTTTAAATTCCTGATAACCAAATTAAAAAATAGAAACAAAGAACACTCAAATATATTAGCCAGTGTCAGAGAACTATAGATAATATATTCTAAAATATGCCGTACCCTTCATGTGTATGACAAATAGAGTATGTTCCATGTGCTTGTGCTACTGCTGAAAAATAGAAAGTATATCCATTCATATATACAATGTTGAACCAAACAAACCTTGGCATGGGGATTTAACGTTGACTTCTCAGAAGATAATGAACCCATTGATGAGCTTGGTGATAAACCAGGACCACTAGAAGCTGGCATTGCACCTGCACGATCAGAATTTGATGATGCGGAACTACCAGGTCGTCCACGAGAGTTTACTGGCTGCATTTCTACAGCTCCCTTGGCTGATGCCGCACCGTCTAACAGTTGGCCAGGGGAACTAGTCTTTTTGTTATTTTTTGAAAAGACATGGGATGAAGGGGTATATGCAGTGGTATTAGAGGATAGCCTCCCTTTATCAGATTCATTTTTCTTGTCATCCAATGACTTAGAATCTACAGAAAAAAATAGAATGATTGTCGAAAGATGAAGAAATTCAAAATGCGCCATGTGCCATTACCGTAGGTATTGTCAAAGAATCATTTAAACTCAAAAGCTTAAGCTATTAGAAGAGGCCCCAAGATATGATTTATATTATTCTCCACACACACCCTAAAGTGAAAACTTTTTAGGCTTGAAACTTGCACAAGTCTACCACTATCTTGTGCTGAATTTTTAATTTAATTAAATAGAATAGGGGTGGTATAATTTGAACTTATGACTATTTGGTCATCAAAACTTCGATACCATATCAAAGAACTATCTCAATTCAAAAGCTTAAGTTATTAGATGAGACCCCAAAATATAATTTATATTATTCTTTAACAAGTACCCTACTTTTCTATGCAAAAATTGCAACACTAAATAGGCCAAGTGTAGCTGGAAAAATGTAAGAAAGTAAACTGAACAAATTTTTTAAATAATTGTTTCTTTATATGACATTTTCATAACTCACTTCATTTTTTGACAAGTTAATGCAATGACTTCATAATAAAAGATGTTCATACTACAACTTAAATGAATGAATGAAGTAAAAGCATTGCAGAATTACTGACTCGCCCTTACCTTTTGATAATTGAGCATCCTCAGTTAGCTGTAATTAGATGAATAGAAACAAAGAACAAGTTTATATTAGAGGCATCACAATTAAAGACAACTAATAAAGCTCTCTTCAAAGTTTTCAGCAAAAAACAAAATTAGTCATTAAAGTTTGACTCACCATCTTATCTTCTACACGCTCCTTAATGCTGTCAAGTTCTCCATGTTCAAAATGTCGATCCTCTTGGGCCCTATTACAAATGGAATTCAAGAATTTCACAGCACGACAAATTCATTTGTCCTCCCAAAAACCATTTTCATGTAATGAAATGCAACTTAAATTATCATCAAGGAAATACTGAATTAAATACAATAGTAACAACCTGCTTTCACTATCTGAAGTGGACAAACTAGTAGGCGGTTCTGATGCCAGCTTTGCAGCATGATCATGAGATCCTGGATGATGCAACTCTGCACAAGTGCTTGATTGAGAACATTGTACCTCATCCTGAAAAGAAAGATAGAAATACAGTACAAGTATGACAATAAGTAGTTATTCCTTAAAAAATAAATAACATAAATCAAAACTAACTACCAGGCAGGGGATGCTTAAAATAAATTACATAGTGCTCCATGTTGAAAATATGCTAAAAATAATTTTTAGAATTATAAAGCAAGTAAAAAATATGCTCTGATTAGAAATGCTAAACAACAATGTCTACATAAACTGAAAGTGATTATTTGAGATAATACCAAGGAAGAGGTTGATAACACTCGAGTCCCAACATTGCTTTTTGCATGGGTCAAATCAGCAGACTTCTTAATGGAAGAGGCAGATGGCCCTCCAAAAGTTTCACTGTTGAGAGAACTCAACACTACATCATCAAGTTCTTCATGCCCACCATCATCAATGGCTCCACCTCTATAGACTGAAGAGAATCGGGTCTCCTCATCAACCTCAAAACTTTCATGAAGATGGATGCCTCTTTCCTGTTGGATAAATTGACAAAAGAAGTAAGACAAACTTACAGAAAAAATAAACCAAAATAGAAGCAGAAAATAACATTAGGATAACCTCACCTCTGCTAAGTGAAGGTCTCTTGTATCCTCACCCTCGATCTCTCTTGCTATCCTCAATGCTTCCCTTTCCATGTCTTTCGTCTGAGGACCCCTCTCCAGCTTTGTTGTATAAAGTTCCTCGTCAAAGGTGCTTTTTACTCCAAACAACATTTCATTTGTTTCAAATTGATCCCAGCCCCTAATATGCCAATAAACAAAAATAGGTTTCAAATCAGTAATAAAAATAACATGGGGATGCTACGAAATTACAAACATCAAGGAAAAAAACAAAAAGAAATTTTAAGATGCATATATCAATGGAGAAAGGTAAGGTGGGGGGGGGATTATCATTGGTAGCACAAGCCAAAACTCCAATGTCTATGTGACACTGGGTTCCAATTCAATTATATATTTGTATCAACCACAGAAGGTTTAACCTCAGCCTACCTGTATCTGAACTTCAATACCTCTATTTTCATAATGTTAATCAAATCCTGAAAAACCTAACCATAGTTAAGAAGCAGGGACAGCAGAGAATATGTCCACACACTTCCCAAAGACATCATTCAGGGGATGTAATCTATTGAAAGCAATCCTTCCAGAATAAGGTTTTCTATGATATCTTGCTGACCAGTTCAAATTAATACTATAATTGTGATGAATTTAAATGGAAGAGGATGGAAAAACATGATTAGGAAGCTGCGAGAAAACAAATTTAATTCACAAAAATACAAGCCACTGATAGCAAAGTAAAAAATCAGTCAGTTGAAATTCTACTCTACCAGAGAAGACTAAAAACAGTAGAACAATTACCAAGAAATTTGGGGAAAGAAATACTTAATATAACAACCTATTCCAATGGCCATCAAATATGTTCTCTAATTCAGGGCATTGTAGCTCGTCTTCGTCAGGGACCCAAGGTTCCAGCTCTCTCTCTGTTTCAACAAGACGTGACTGTGATATAAAGGAGTCTATCATAATTTCTTGCTGCTTTGCTTGTTGGAGCTCATTGGACATCCCATCTATGGTAACAGAGACATCCTGGCATCATATATCATAAAGCCTGATTAAATCACCACTAAACAAAGAGCAAAAACATAAACATCCATATAGCCTTACACAACCAACTTGTCCTCCACAACATTAACTAGCTAATCAAATGCAGTTTTTTTCCTTTTTTGTTCTTTGTAATCCAATAAATATCATCTCAAGGGTTCCATTCAGAACCACATGTAAACAACTTGAAAATCAAGTTCACTCAAGAAGAGACCAAACTTGAGGATGCAGAATATAAAAGAAAGGAAATGCAGCAGAACCTTCGCAATAACTTGTACAACTTCTTTTCCAGGTAAAATCAAAGTCTTTGATGGAGCCTTGCTGACACACTCTGCCTTTGGGCCTTGGAGAGAAACATCCTTTATCAAGCGAGCCATTTTCAAAATTATTGCTGAAATTGAAAAGCAAGGGAATGCTGAGAAGGAAATAGACTAAACACAGGATTGCACATGAGAGTAGAGCATAATTAGAATCAATTTACAACACAGTTAACAACAAGTGTAAAATCTCTTCACCTAAACTAAATCGACAAAACTTACAAAATTCCTTTTCAGCATTTGTTGTATAACATGTTCCAGAATATACGGATCCATTTTTCAGCTGGACCTCCACGGGATGGCCAATAAGACAGGTTGTTAAATATACTAGCCGATCACCAAAAGGACTCTCGCAAACTGCAACTTTTCCCGTTGCACCTATATCAACATTGTTAGAATTGGAATATATAATCTAGAGTGACAAGAGCTTCAGGCCATGGAAGCCCACCTGCATTACTCGGTCTATTGGTGTGTGCTTTTCCAGATTGCACCTTATTTTCAAACCTTGTCCCCCAATCTCTTTCAGTTCTCCGACGACCAAAACCATTAGCAGAAGATTTGGGCTGCATAGCCTGTTGCAAATTCATCTCAACAGCAGCACCTTCCTCTGACAAACACAAACAGGTTTAAAGTCAGCTCAAATCAATGCACTACAGTGTGGCGCCAAAGATAAGTATAGATACCTTGAAAGCACATATAGATGCAGTAACAAACAGATTTTAAGGGGAAAAGGGTACACCAAAAATTTCCAAACATGTGGAAGCAATATGGCCATAGATGGAGTAAAACATAGAGTTATAATTTTACCCAGCCCTGACAAGTTTGAACCAAACACCTTGTTTAGCAACACAGGTGCCATGCAGTTACTGGTGCTAAACTTGCATAACTGGCATGATACTACCCACCACCAACAAGATGTGACAATTTCAAAAGGCTATATTCATTTGTGTTATCCTGTTCATTTAGTGATCTTAGCAATATGGGTTATTATCTCAGTCTTAAACACGCACCTTTAAATTAGTATAACATGTAAACAAGTGCCAATGCATAACTTAGTAAAACTAGGAGCACCCAACACTGGAAACTACATTACTCATTTCAACAAATCTAGAATAGCCTCATGTCAATAAGAATTTTAATTAGCTCAGTTGCTCTGAAACCCAGTCACACCGTTCCTCTCATTTCTGGAATTCTTACCCCCTTACTTCCAGTACGATTTCTTCTTTTATAAGAATGCATTCTCTAAACAGTCTCAACAGACCCTTGATAATTCTTAATCCAAAAGATCATCATCCCTGCAACTAGAGCGACACACCGACACCCTAAACAAACAATATTAGTTGTCTTAAAAATTCCCCTTTCCTAACAATCAGAACTCAGCAGCAACACAAGTCAATCTGACAGCCCTTATGCATCTCATCTCACAAAAATCAACACATAGACAATACAACAGTATAAAACCCTAAAGTTGTTAACCAGAAAATAAACAAAAGGCTGAATTAAAGTAACCCTAATACACAAATTGCTTATTAAACTTTTATGATTCAAAACTTAAAGCAGTTATTTGATTTGAGTACGCTTGAAAATACTGAAAGTGTGAAATCAATGGAGACACAGAAGTAATTAAGAAAACGATCGTCATTTACCTGCAATAAGCTTTAATTAATTAAGCTGTAATTTACTTTTGACGCAGCGTCGACGACTCGAGTGGGGGGAGGGGGGGGGGGGACTGGACTCGCTGAGTTAGGGTTTTTGATCACAGAGCGTAAATCACGAGGGGAGAGTGTATATACATGTATTAGCGAGGGGAAGTGATAGGACTCGGTGTGATCGATCGAGAGAGGGGGGGGGGGGTTTTGGGTATGTTATTTTGAAGAGAATGTGAAATACAGAGGGTGGTGATAAAAATTGAAACGGAGGAGGAATGATCAGGTATATACGAATGTAGGGAGTGTTTGGTGGGGAAAAAAAACCTAAAAGAAAAGGAGAAAACTATGAATGAAAATAGGATTTTCTCCTCCTTGGCCTTTTAAAAAAAAAACTTTTAGCAAAATATTTAAGGAAAAAAATCTTTGCATTAGGACAATTTTAGTGTTCTAAAATTAATTAGGGACATGACAGATATTTTATGTTTTAATTATATAATTAATTTACATCACTACTCTTAAAAAATAAATTCTTAACTTCTACTAAG
>Ga0325403_1000674_pt1 | contig 25618 bp, 26 predicted proteins | sample PopdelMetagenome_19_FD_205665 | JGI IMG/M metagenome (GOLD analysis project Ga0325403, IMG submission 205665) | Populus deltoides microbial communities from Bellville, Georgia, United States - Xylem-PdKOR-R4 | ecosystem: Host-associated > Plants > Phyllosphere > Stem > Wood/Secondary xylem... | reverse complement strand
CCACTGTGGTGGGGAGTTGTGGGAACAAATTAGAGGCATTTAAATTTTGCGACGTTTTAGGAAAGTGGACGCTGGCACTGGGGAAAACGGGGATTGTTCATGAACAAGGAAAGTCCATCCATGTGGTCCAAAAGAGCAGGAGGCAAGGTGGGTCGTCATTTTCTCTCCAAGTTTCCAAGTCATGATGTTGCATTAAAATATACTTATCACCTTTTTTTATAAATTCCCCTTTGAAAAATAGATATTCTCCTTCCCCGGTGCCTATCCAACTATCACTCCAGTGCCTGAAATGAAGAGTTGTGCACATGCATGTTGATCAATTAATAAGACAGCAGTGTTTCCCTTTGTTGTCAGAGAGAGTTCGGTGCCCGCAAGACATCATTAAAGACCGTACAGTTTAATGGATGGTTGTCTAACCCTCTTTATGTAATAACCTGAAAAGGAAGAGGTGATTTTTCACTGTACACCAAAGTTCAGTAAAAATTCTAAAAAAATGAAATAAATTCTACAAAATATTTAGAAAGTAGAATAGTTAAACACCGACGTGTTTTTAAATATTAATTTTTTATACAACCATTATTCTTCAATATCGGTTCTTTCATCGACCTTAACCAAAATTTCTAATTAATTACAATTTTTTTTAATGCTATTATAAAATACTGTTAAAATTATCTTATTGGAATTTTTTTAATAATACTGATTGTGTTAAAAACAAAGTTTTAATTTATAACCCGTTGTTTTTTTTTTTCGTTTCCCGTTCTCTCTTTCTTGCACAAGTTTATTTTCTCTCTAATATTTTTGTATTGAATCTTATTTTTTAATCATTAAATATTCATAAGATTTTAAATACTTAATTAATTTAAATAAAACATGTGTTTTGGAATAACCATGATTAAAAATAATGATAAGATACAGTTATTATAATTATTATTTTTAATAGATTTGTTTCGTGTTATTTTTTTAATAATTTTATAATTGTGTAGTTGTATACAAAGAATTTGTGCTGTTTTTTTTTTAATTCTTGTACAGCATGTGTTAATGAAGCATTCCCTTCGCTAGTGCTCACCATCCTGAATTTAGCATTTTCGCTTTTTATTCGGATCTCCCCAACCACTTACTTTTCTTCTCTTATTGTTCTTTTTACAAGAAATAAAAAAAAAACAAAATAAACCAGAAAAAGAACATGAAATGAAATTGACAAAAGGGCGAAGCTATATGTAAAATTGAAAGTAAAGGGATTAAGCATATAGTTTTTAAGATTATAAGGACTAGTCAATCATTCTTATGAAACTACAGGGACTAAGCTATAATTAACTCAGGCTAACTTTAGCAAGTAGCGAGAGCCATGGCGCAGAGAGTAAATGGAAGTAGGTGATGGCTTAATCAATCAGCTCCTTGACTTTAAGAGACACCTCATGGGGTCCACACCACTAACCCACCCAAAAAAACTGATCACACACCCAACAGTTTCTCCACGACGTCGTATCCCACGCTCCCCATTAATTCGTTCATTGAACCCCGAGCCCCACGCCACATTCGAAACCAACCAAACACAGCTCCGCTCGAGATCCTAGGCACATAATCAACGGCTCGGATTAAAGATACACGATCACCCTTGAGTTCAAGGTTCCACCAAATCATAACTCCGCTACGAAAATTAACGCATCACTTTTGATTAGTGTCCGCATTATAAAATAAATCAGAAATAAATTTAGTAGGAGAAATTAAGATACAAACATAAAACAAATTTTTTATGAGATGATTTTCAGTTGTGATTAGTTAATATGTATTAGATATAAAAATAAAAAAATAACATAAATCCATTTTAATAACAGATTTGAATAGAAAAACTTATTATTTTTATTTTTATTGTCTTGTTTTTAAACGGTAATTAAAGATAATAACTAAATACTACTGATGAACATGTAAAAATTAAAATATTTTTAATTATAAAAAAAATTGTTTTTGAAAATAATTTTAGATTAAATCTTTATGTAAAATAAAGAAATATATCTTATTTTTTTTTATTTTAAAAAGAATGATAAATGGGAAAGAAAAGAGGTGATGCGTTGCTTTATTTTTTATTTTTTGAAATAAATTAGTATTGTAAGCAAAAAAGCGGAGTGGAGGGTCGCTTTACTCAATGCAGACCGACCACCAAAAATAAAAACTAGAAAACAAATTTTTTTGGTGGATACAAATTCCGAATCTCTCAAGTCTTTGTTACTTCATTCACTTCATTCCTCCTTCACCTCACATTTTCAAATTATGGGGATTTGTTTTTTTCTGCTGTTTGCAATGTAAGTAACGTTCTCTCTGTTTCTTGGCTTTTAATTTCGTTTATAGTGTTCGTATGGGTGTTTGATTACTGAGAAAATGGAGGAAAGAAATGTTACTTTTTTTATGCTAATAATGGATGTTTTAAGCTTTCCCTTTTTGTCTTTCAAATGGGTCACTTCCCTTTTTTTCAGGCTTGTGTTTTCTATAATTGGTGTTGCCTACTGGTTTGTTTTTGAAAATATGGTGGGTTTTGCGTTTTTATTTAAAAAGCTGCAACAAGGCTTACCTGCGAGTTGTGGACTTTAGTTTATATAATCTTTTCGATGATTTATGGTGATGATTTTTACTGATATAGGATATGATTTGTTGAAAAGCCATGTTATGGATCTGATAAATTGAAGGAAAGTCGATTTTTTTTTTGTTCTATGAGGATGCTTGAGGGATGATCTTTGTTGGGTTTTTTTTTTAGATGATAGAAGGTGAGTAATGCTGCTTTCAAGATGGTTACGGGGTGTAAATTGTTGTGTGGAAACTAGTAGAGGACGGGGACGGAATGTTTTCCGAGAGATTAACGGGAGAGGCATCTCTTCGCCGGGAATTGGAGGCTTTGAGTGTGTCTCAACGGCTAGTTAGAAGTGTTAGCCAGAAGTTGAGGAAGAAGAATCATAGAGGTGAAGGAGAGGAAGAGGATGATTCAAGGGGAGTTTCGCTGAAATGTCTTACTTTGTATGGTATGGGTGGGGGTTGCAAAGTTGGTGCTGACACAGGTGAGGAATTTGGGGATCCGAGCGGTAGGAGGAGGTCATCAAGTGCTAGTGAAGAAGGAAAGGGATATAGACCGATTTGTGGTAATGAGGAGACAGGGTTCGATTGTTTCTCATATGGGATGAGGGAGAAGTTTTGGAAGAAAAACAGTAGAAAGGATTTAGAGCTTGAAGATTTAATTCAAAATAGCAGGTTGCATATGTTTCTTCCAGATGACATACTGGAATTATGCTTGGTGAGACTCCCATTGACCAGTCTGATGAATGCCCGCCTTGTATGCAAGAAATGGAGATACTTGACTACCACCCCTCGGTTCCTGCAGATGAGACGGGAAGGTCCATATCTGAATCCGTGGTTGTTTTTGTTTGGCGCTGTTAAAGATGGATATTGTTCTGGGGATATATATGCATTGGATGTATATCAGGACCAGTGGCATAGGGTTGATTCTGACATTCTAAAAGGAAGGTTCATGTTTTCTGTTGCCAGTTTTCAAGATGATATTTATATTGTTGGTGGTTGTTCTAGCTTGACTCACTTCGGGAGAGTGGATAGGAGCTCATTCAGGACACACAAAGGGGTGTGGGCTTTTAGCCCTTTAACTAAATCTTGGCGTAAAATTGCTTCCATGAGGTATGCTAGATCAATGCCTGTTTTAGGAATTTCTGAGGTTCGTTCAGACTTTTCAGTAGTTCACAGTCATCAATATCGACAAGAAAGGCGTTTTCCTAGGTCACGCATTGCTGGGGTATCAGATGTTTATGAGGACCCTCACAGGTTTTCACTAAGAAGACAATATAGAAATGCTTTTGATGAATATGAGCCTTCATCATTGCCCAATAGAAAGTCACACAAGTTCACCAGACAAAAAAGTGGCCAATCAAATATGAAGGACTGCAAGAGGTTTGTATTGATTGCTGTAGGGGGTCTTGGATCCTGGGACGAGCCACTAGATTCTGGAGAAATTTATGATCCCATAGCAAATAAATGGACAGAAATCCAGAGGCTGCCTATGGATTTTGGGGTTGTTTGTTCTGGAGTTATTTGCAATGGGATGTTTTATGTTTACTCTGAGACAGACAAGCTCATGGGATATGACATTGAAAGGGGCTTCTGGATGGCAATCCAATCCTCTCCATTCCCTCCTCGTGTTCAAGAGTATTACCCTAAACTTGTATCTTGTAATGGCCAGCTATTTATGCTTTCAGTCTCCTGGTGTGAAGGGGATGGTCAAATCGGCCAGAGAAACAAGGCTGTTAGAAAATTGTGGGAGCTAGATCTCATGTATCTTAACTGGACTGAAGTTTCAGTACATCCCGATGCTCCAATGGATTGGAATGCTGCATTTGTTGCAGATAAAAACCTAATATTTGGGGTTGAAATGTTCAAAATATTTGGTCAAGTGTTGGACTTCTTGACCGTATGTGATGTGTCTGCCACGGGGACAAACTGGAGTCACATTGCTAGGAATCACATGACTCATGAATTTGACGCTTCCTCGTGCATGACTAAATCATTGGCTGTCTTGTATCTTTGAGGTCCTTGTTGAATGTTGATTTGTGCAGAGAATTTTAAACATTTATTGAGCCACACCAGGTTTTGAGCACAGATTGTGACCCCCGAATTTCATATTTAATTCTTTGGACAATCAATTTGCCTGCTGGTGCTTTCATCTGTGCATTTTCTTCACCACTGTTTATACGATTCATCCTGTATTCCTGAGCTTGTTTATGTTCATTAATAATGAATTTGTTTTCTTGTTCATCCAGTTTCCAATTAGGTGGAGTTTATTCTGATGATATCATTTTGACCTTTCATTTTGCTTCTTTGCTGAAGCTGATTTCATGCTTGAAAAATGAATATTTATGGCGGCAAACTGGCAGTTGTAGGGAAAGCCTTGTGCTAGCAGGGTGGACAATTGATTTGGTGAAACAGACTCTGTTTTTCTATGTTAAAATAGGACTGTATGAGAAGTTCTAGTACGGAAGTTGGCATCCACAGGCCACTGGTATTACATTACTGCATGAAACGCATGATGACATTCGTAGCCACCATTTTAAAGATTCAAGACTTTCGATCCAGCCTTACGAGTTGAGTTCGTTGCATCAGTTCTTCGTCTATGCTTGAATTTTTCCATAAAAAATAAGGTTAAGATACTTTGCATAAACTCAACAGTTCTGCTCCTGCACAAGCCCCCTCCCTCTGAGGATATTGTTAAAAAATTTTAAGACGGTTGCTTACCTAAGCTGCCTTTCAATTCTCAAAGGTTAAAAGTATTTCACGAACAGAGAACAATATTTATTGGGAAGCCATTACTTTCAGGGCTACAAGACCAGACCTAGGGTCGATGCTAACCTGATTCCGGAAACAGTATTGTTTCAGGTTTTTTTCATCCACTTGAGAAACATGGAGTGCTGGTTGATCTGCGAAATATAAAACGTTAAAGAACCATGATGTTGGAAGCCTGGAATGAAAAATAACCAATATCCCACTCTTGGTGCTAGTACAATACATGCAACCGTATTAAAAAATGGAAGAAAAGAAGGGGGAAAAATAAGAAAGAAAAGAAGTGAAAAATTTCAAAATCCTCTGCAAACGAGAAATCGGTTTACATCAATATCTACCAGCAGCTTAACGCTACCATAACCATAAATGGCTCTGGACAAAGGGTGGATTACATACAGCTCCTGGATCAGAAAGCGGTCTGACCTGTATTTGGATAGATGCCAGAGAAGTTGGGTATCTTATCGACATGTTTCAGGGCACGCTCAGCAATCTGCCGTGTCCGATAGTCAGCATGCTGGAAGGCATCAACAAGTGCAGTACTCACGTTTGGATCTCCAGAAACGTCATATGCTATGTCATCAGTTCGTAAAAGTCTCTCAGCAGCCCAAACTGCCCTCCTCCTCAGATTTTCTGTCCGTTTCTCCAGCAAAACATCAAGTATAGGTCTAACTCCCCCTGCCTCACACAGCACCGCCACCCCTTGTTCAATGTCAACCCCATCATCCAACAAAGTAGAGATTGCTGCAAGTGCTGCCTCAACCACTTTCTCATTTGTGTGATCTAAAAGAGCTACCAGCTTCTCAACAGCCTGTCCTTCCAGAAGACAGAATGTTTCTTTTAGGGAACATGTTCCTCCGTGGAGCCGGCACGATCCAGTTTTGACAGGCTGTTTGATAAAACACGAAAAGATTGAGGCACATAAATTAGGAGGCGGCAACTCAGGCAATCTTGTTAAATTTTTGGACTCTTGAGCCAAGTTCTCTAATGCCATGGCAGAGACCATCTGTACATTGTCGAGTCCATTGGACTGAAGCAGTTGGATGAAAAGAGCTGCGAGATTGTGCTCACGGGCGAGCTTAATGGCATCTGGTTCATCAGCCAACACAAATGTGACCCTTGATAGAACCCGTACTAGTCCTTCAAAAAATGGTGTCATAAAGCGGGCACTCCTAATCTCACCCTGTTGGATCTTTACCACTCTGGAGATGATTAGTGGAAAGGAGCTTTCATCTAGCATCTGCCGAGTGAGGCCCAGATCCCTCTCTGGGAGCTCAGCTAAAAGGCCAATAGCAGCTGCCTGCTCTTCGGTGATTCCTATGTTTTCTGCTACAACTTTGAAAAGGCTTCCTAGCTGGCCCACCACGCCACAGAGAGCATCAGCTAATTCCTGGCCCATATGCGGAGAGACTTTCTGGAGAAGTTTTATGGAAGCTACACGCAAATCCCTCTGGGGAGCCTCAATAAACTGAACCAAACTGTTGATAGCTCCTGAGCTTTTAATGGCAGCAACAACATTTAAAACAGTAGATGAAGAACTAGTCAGCCCAACAAGAACCTGCAAAAGTTTGCACTCAATAGCCGGACCAGTGTTGCTAATTAGATGGAGGAGGTTATGCACCATGTCTTCTGAAACAAGAGAGTGATGGTCAGGTCCAACAGGAATCAGATCAAAGTCATCGCCTGAGTTTACAACATTGGCGAGAATTGTTGCCGCGACCTCTTTGAGACGCATGGGAAGCTGATTGGTGCCGACTGTGAAGAGGTCTTTGACAAGAGGAGGAAGAATTCCGGCCTCAATCAAAACCTTGGCACTTGCCTCGTGAAAAGAAATTTGATTCAAAGCTTTTAAGGCAGCTTCTCTTGACTGCATATTACCACTTCTCATAATATTGATTAGAGATGAACCAACAGTTCTTGCAACAAGGACTTTCACGTCATTGTTCATGACCAGCTCACCCAGGTATGAAGCCATAGACAGTTTAGTTTCTGGTGGGCCTGCAGCATTTCCATTCTGGTTACATTAATCAATGCAATATGGCATTTGTATATGATCAGATGAATGCATCTGGGTCTAACCATCGACGATACCGCAATTTAGAGTACAAACGCCTGACACCAACTTTTTAAAATACCAAGTTGAATTTTGCAATTTCTGTGGCTTTTACTACCTCCAGATTACAATTTTTAAAAAAGATCGTACAGGTGCATAAGCTAAGGACCCCCTTAATACTTGCATGAAATTCAAAAATCATTGAAACATTGAGCTCCGACGACGTACCTTCAAGAATTTGATTCAGAAGAGGTCGCAGTCTGCCATTTTCAGCCATCTGCCGTACATTGTTTTCACATTTCTCCAGATTTCCCAGTGTTTTATCAGCTTTCTCAACAGTTGAAAGATTTTCTGATTTGCTGCTTATCATTCCAACCAGTATGAGAATTGCTCCATTGACTGAACCAATCTTCTCGCACAAGGCTTCGGATTTTGAGAGCTCAAGCAACAATGAGACAGCTTCCTCCCTTTCTATGGACTGCTCATGAGACAAAAACTTAACTATTGTCCGCACGTTGTCACCCTCAGCCAGTATTGCCTGCAAAACAAGGAAGGTTCGGTTATCAGGAGACAGACAATGCATAACTCTGGTGATGTCATGGAAGCTATACCGCAACACATAACTCTGGTGATGTCATCGAAGCTATACAGAAATAACAAGCAAACCTGGCACGACCTTATTATCAGCATCATCCTCGACCACAATCTGAAGCGTTTCCAAAGCTTTGCACCGGACTCTACGACTGGTACTCTTCAACATTTCAACAACCTTAGGTATTAAATCAGCATTGCGCACAGCATGCTTATTCGACCGGCTCTTATGACTCATGTATTGTATATACTTCAAAGAATGCAAAACATCACTCTCTGGACTGCCCGGGTTTAGTGATCTCCTTGCCGTATCAAGTTGAACAGCTTCATTCCTAGCAGTCCACTCTTCAATGGTGTTCCGCAAAGCCATGCTGGGGTTTAGTTCTGTGCTTCTCAATTCTTTTAGTGTCAAAGGGCAAACCATCTTACTTCCACTCTCCCTGCATTCCTTGAACCACTTCTCTATCGCTTCGCGTTCAAAAGTGTGACCATTTTCTAAGGTGACAGGATCACTCATAACTTGCTTTGTTAAAGGGCAAACAAATGCATCGTAAATAGGCTCTACATGGAGTCTCTCAAACTGATAACTTTCATCCGATTGGCTACCATGATCATAACTTCCATCCCAGCTTTCAGCCATCTGATCTAAATAAACCTGTAGCAACAAAGCAGTGTCGCGTCAGCAATCACCAAACTTAGGTTTGACCATAGCCATATCATTCCATCAACAAAACAGTAGTAAAAGCACATCGAGAAGATTAAATTGGCCCAATTCCAAGAAAAAAGGCATCAAGCACAATAAAGAAAGAAAGCAAGCAAGCATTCCAAGTAACCTTTTCCTTCCAATCTAGTGATAACAGTTGAACAGGCAAAGCGTTGAAGAGCTGCCTACACAAAGCAAAAACTAACCTTTCCCTTCCAATTTAGTGATAAATGAATGGAAAGTTACCAATTCTAATTCTCCAAATTTCCTCAATTATCTATCCTAGCAGCTAACACTTGCAGCAAAAAGAAGAAAGACAAGGGGAAACAGAGAATACATCAAGAAGTACAGTAGCTGAGATGGGCAATAAAAAGGTCTACGGGAATCACCAAAACTAATTGATAATCCAAACAAGTTAATTGAATTCACAAAATTCATACATCCATACCTATCCGCCGTTAATTATCAAAAGGTCTCCAATTTAACAGCTATTCCAAAAACCCTTTTCCCTCCTTGTTGCTTGCAATTCAACAAGTACATCGAGAAGAGTTGGACAATCCATAAGGGCAGGTTGCTTCAACTTCAATTATTTTTCTTCTTTTATCTTATTCGAAATGGGAAAATAATATTGGTACCAAACAGAGAGGAGGGAGAGGGAGAGGGAGTAAAAAAAAATATTTTTTTCTTTATTTATTTATTATTTTGAAATTGAATAGTATGGTAGTAAAAGAAAGGAGAAGGCAACAAGGGGAACCAAACAAGAAACGAGTGAAAACGACCATTAGGCATAAAAGTAGAGAAGGTTGACCAAAACGAAAGAGTCTTCATTTTTATTTATTTTTAAACTTTTAGTTGACGAAAGGGAGAGAGGTTTTGAGTTTTAATTATGAAGATTAACCTTAACAAGAAGGGTGGAAGTGGATCCCATTCCCATGTGACTAGTGTCCGAAAACAGGCTGGATTTCAAGGTTTCTTGCCTGTTTAATGTTTGTTGAACCCATATGATTAGAGGAGGGAACCTAAGCAACCACCTTAACTACAGCTTGTAATTAAGCAATAAGAGGGAATTTTGAAAACTCGAGCGCTTGGACCAAGTAGAGATAGAACTTTCTTGCACTCTAGCAACCACCAGTAGCAGCAGCGGTCTGCTTTTTCCATCCCAACCGTTCAGCAAACTTCTTTAGTGGATTGCAATCATTATGCAAAAAAGATAACGGGTGAGCACTGTCTTTGATCCTGTTCTACCCCTCTCCATGGACTCGTAAAAAAGAAACATGCTTCGTTGGTGTACACAAAATCCATAAAGCTTGTGAGCAGTTTCACCTCATTATCGAAACTCTTGTTAAAACCAGGCTCCTCTGCCTCTCGATGATGAAGTTTCTTCAAGGCAACTACTTGTGCACTTGGAAGTTGTGCCTTGTAGACACTCCCATAACCAGTGGATCCAATACAATATTTGAGATCAAGGTCCTCCGTCGCTGCAATGATGTCTTCGTATGGAAAATAAGTCTTCATTTCTAAAGATGTTGGCTCCACTTGGGTGGTCTTAACCTTACATCGAGACAGAGAATAACATCCGAGAAAAAAGAGAGTGAAATGGTGATGATGGTAATAAATATTTTGATGGAATGAGTATTTCTCTTGGATTTTGAAGGTAAGCAGTATGAGAAATCAGGGTGTAAATTGACAGAGTAAATAGGTCAAATGATATAGATGGGAAGGCATCTTTCCACTTAAATTACTCTGTAGCTCAAACCCAGGAAGTTTAAATTATTACAATCTTCCAAAGATGATAGGATGGACCCATTGATGTAGTTGCGAGAAGGGTCTAGAGCTGTCAACTTGCTTAAAATGACCAGTATAGTAGGAATCGAGCCACTGATAATGTTTAAACCAAGAACAAATCTGCCAAATGACAAAGTGCCAAGTGAATGTGTTTTGGACCAATGAAGATGCTTTGGGACAAGTTCAAAGACCAGATTCTTAAGATTGCAAAGTTCTGGAGGGATGGAAGTAAAGAAATGATTGAAAGAAAAATCAAGATCAACTAATTGGCTGAGGTTTCCAAGTGAAGACTGTAACTCACATGTTAGATTATTCGAGGACAGGTTGAGGTACCTGAGTTTTGGAAGGAAAGAAATTTGAGGTGAGATGCTCCAAATGAGCTCATGGTTGGCCAGGCCAAGACGGACAAGGTTTAAGAAATAAGAAAAGTTCAACTTCCCAAAACTTATTTCCCATCTTGAGGAACTCTGAATTTGGAGAAATGTCAATGATGCTTCCGGCCTGATTGCAAGCTATACCAAGCCACCTGCAACAACGTGAAGTTAGATCGCTGTAGTGACTCCACCATCCACTCTCAAGCAAAGCCAAGCCTTCTGATGCTAGTAAGGGTTAGCCAAGTGCAGCCACAATACACCAGTAGCAGAAACAACAGTACAGGACATGAAAAATGCGATGCTTCCAATTGGAACAAGTTTTGGATAGATGAACGCAACGTTTGTGTTAAATGCTTGTCTTCAATAATAATGCAAAATTCATGAATGATGTGCATGTCTATTCTCATAGGCTATTCCCAAGTCAAGTTCGTCTGGTTTTTCTAGTGTATTTTTCTTACTGTCTTTCCAAACCAAAGGTGATGCATGGGCCCATGCGTACACTGCAGGACTTTGAATTCTATCGTGTCCAATACCTAAGGCTTAAGCTTCAGATTGGCTAGCTCTTTTCTTCCACAAAGAAAAAAAGTTTCACCAATAGTGGAATTACTTGTAATCGAGTCAAGATTGTCAGTGCAGGGAGACCTGAAAAACTTGCTGTAATCAAGTCAAGATTGTCAGTGTAGGGAGACCTGAAAAACTTGGCCTTGAGCTTGCACCCACACATGGGTTACTGACCTTGGAAAAATATACAACACGTCCATGGTAGCGTATTTCTAATACAAGAAATAAAATTGTTTGCGTTTGTGTATCGGCATCTTCTATCATCATTTGAATTGTAGGAGAAGCATCTCTAGAAGAATGCTTTTGAGTGGTTTTATCTGGGACGATGGATCGAGAATTCCACATGTGCTTTGATAGATGACGAGTTATATTGGTAGGAAGATGGAGACTCACTCCTGTGTCTCCATCTACATGCCGCTACCGGGTTTCCACACAGACTCTTATCAGCAACCACAAAGGGAGTTAACAGATCTCTTCCGCAAAAATAATTTCAAAGACGACTTGTACTGCATTAGAGAAACAGAAACTAGTCAGTGGAAATATTTGATAATGAGAAAGAATAGCAATTCAATGATGCTTATGGAGTAAGAGGTGAGCATCAATAAAAGCGGAAACACTTTGAGCAAGTCTTCTCAGAGGATGTTCTTAACTAAATAAAAGGGTTAAGTAGCAGGACTTTGTCTTTTTAATGCAGAACCAATCATCAGATTAGCTTAATTAATCTTTGCTAAAACTGTTTAAATGATCTGCCACCAAGCCCCAAAGAATATGGATAGTGATTCAACTGTTCCGAGATCCCACTGGCAATATCATCCTGGCAACTTATCAGTGTCTCAGTTTACCATAATGTTCGACTTAATATTTCATCTATATACTAATTCCTTTTGGTGGATATAGATGGAATTATAAACAATTAGCTTTGAAAAAAAAAAAGCAACTAAAATTAATCGTATAATATATCATATGTAGAGAGACAGAGGACTATATTACATCAGCCTAGAAAAACTCGAGCATACACTTCATTATATGCTACCTACCTTCCTCTTTTGGGATATTAGGCTGATCAATCAAGAGTTGTTGCAGCGCACCAAGATCACTGGAACTGCAATATAGCCAAGTCAGTATGTTTATAACCCTTGGATTGTGAAGTCATTAGCAGACATACGAAGATATCTGCATGCATGAATGCAAAAACACGTAAAATAAACAGAAGGACAGGAAAATACGTTATAAATATATAGTATATTATAACCTAGGATCAATAGGAAGATGGGGAATAGGGCCGATGTTAAGGAAAAACGTATCAGCTATTTCTTCTCTTCTGTGTTTGTTCTACAAAAGCTCAAAAGTGACTAAGATCTAGTGCTAAGTACATTTTTCCACTCAGATTTCATATCTAAACCTTAAGATATCCACAAATGTAATTCACAACAGAAGTTTCCTAAGAATTTAAGAGAAATCATTTTAAGAAATGAATCTCCATGTACCTGAGTAATACAATTCACAACAGAAGTTCCCTAAGAATTCAAGAGAAATAAAGTTGTTCTCATTTTAAAGAATGGAACTCGGCGTACCTGGGTTTCAAGGTGAGCGCTGAAAGTGCTGAAACAACTGATGATTTAAGCAGGTATCTGCCAGAAAATCAGATGAGCTATTCTGATTTCAACAATACCACTACTCCAAACACGATAATGCAACACATTGTTGGATGCTACTAATTAGATGATCAGCATATCAAGATAAATCATGCGTCCCAATTGCTATAACTGATCTACCATTGATGCTTACAACAATCTTGGATCATATAATTTCGTATTCACGCTTTTTATATTGCAGTAACATTCATTTAAAAGAGTTTTGTCATATAAAAGGCCACTTGAACACAAAAATCTTTGACTCGAGCAAGCACTCAGACAAGAAAGAAAAGCCAAAGCCATGTACAGATTTTAGATAAAAGAATGAAATTTTGTCAAGTACTCAGACTGAAGCATATCAAAGGCCACTTGAACACACAAAATTATTTGACCCGACCAAGCACTCATACAAGAAAGAATAGCCAAACCTATGTAAAGATTTTAGACAAAAGAACATCACATACTCAGCCTGATGCATTTCATGAAGAATCATAAGCCCATCTAGACAGTCAGCAAGACATGGTTTAATCCCAATTCGTTGCCGCAATTGTTTCGCATTCAACTGATTAGAACCTCCACCGCCTTTAACTAACTGTCTACCATCCCTATACATCTTCTCAATTGTCAAAACCACACCGCGAAACTCTTCCCTGCAAAATATGTGTGTGTATATAAATTCGACCCAAGAAATGAAATTTATAAAAAAGTTGAGAAATTTAACAAGAAAAAGAAAAATACAAAGTCTTATTCATGGAAAGCAAAATGGTCTGCAAAGACTCGAGCTGCTTTCTCACCACTGCATCTACAATTCCATCCACACTCTTCAAATTACCATAATTATTACAATCTCCAATCACCTAATCATCATAATTAAAAACAGATAATTTCAAAATTGTAATCTAATTTTAACAATAATTAACAAACTAATTATCATAACAACAACAACAACAATTACCTTTAACCTCTCAATAATAGCAGAAGCGTTACTAAATTGAGAGATTAATCGAGATTGAAGCTGTTCCCATTCCTCCATTAATCCTCTCACTTTTCTAAATCTTTGCTGATATTTCTTCACCAATCCCTCCATGGCTAAAAGCTTCAAACTTTAAACCCCACATCCACCACGACTACGAGCGGCTTTTTAAACCACTTGAATAACTTCCAAAACGTCGCCGTCTGGTCTCACATTTTTTAATATCACAAAACACCCCCTAAACTTCTAAACATTGCAATAACTCGCACAAACTTTAGATTGCATTTTATCTTCGATCCGATCCGGAATCCAATCAGAAACCATTATAGCGGCTCAGAAACCGAGGAAGAAGCTCCAGCTCCCTCTGATGGAAGAACAAGAAGAAGCAACGGGCTTTGAAATCGAAGTACGAAAAGTCGTAGGAGATGAAGATGTTCTACGATTCATGGATTCGACGGATAGCTATTTGACTCTGCTAGATTCCTTATCTTCTACCCTTCGCCAGGTAAACTGTATTATTAATATTTTTTATTTTTTTTGTAATATATTAATAATTAATCTAGATTCTAGTTTAATTTTGATAAAATCGAGACTAAATTTCGATGATCATGGCTATATTTCTAATTAGGTGTGCAATTTCTGTAAAAAAAATTAGAAATTGAGATGAATTTGTGGTGGTTTTAGGGATGGCTGGATTTAGCGATTGCTCGGCAGTCGATGGGGGCTTCACGAATAAATGGGGCTTTATTGGACCATAAATTACACTCCGCTGCCACTTCAGTTCAAGTAGATCAAGAAGATGGTATGATATAATGGCTATATATATATATATATATATTCATCAATTAAATCATATTTATTTTTATTTTTCATGAGATTATTTGGTGGTATAGTTGATTCTATGGAGGCTCAACCGCGCTTTATCTTGCGTAAATGGGCATCGGTGGCTGATGGAAAACAGTGTTACGAGGAGCAGAAATTGGGAGAGGATAAGTTGCCAGGGAAATCTGGCAGTTTAGAGCTCCGACATCGCGGCGATTCCCAGCTTTCTGGTATTATGTTGTTTCCCTATACATGGAAGTTGGTTGTAGTTGTGTTTTGTAAGCGATGTAAATGTGTGTAAAATGGAAGTGTTTCTTAACCGGTTATTGGGGATAATTATCTGTTGCTTTTTGGAGCTGTTTGTAATTTTTTAATGATATCTCCTTGGTGGGCTCTCTATTGTTCTTCCGATTTGTGTGTGCAGAAGAAAAAACCTCCGAGAGTGGAGCTCAACATGACGTTGATGACCAAGTGGGTGTCTTATAGATTTTGTTGGTTTTGGATTGAATTTGGTGGTATAATTCGATATCTACTGCTTATTGAAATGTAAATGAGCTCAAAGGAGTTGTTTTGTGTTTTCGATTTTTTTTCTTGTAGGTTCAAAAGGAGCGAGCCAAATTACTGTCTATGTTTGGGACTCTGATTTCCCCAAAGCTTCGATCTGCCCAGTTGTCGTTTGAGACAGGTGCATGACTAAACACAAATTGGCTATGGCAATAGTGAAAACTAAGTGTCTGACCAATTCTGAAAGTTCAATTGTTGTGCAGCGCTGGAGACACTTGTAAAAATAGCAAACATGCGATCAACAATGCTATCCTCTTATGATAGAGTCCGCAAAGAACTAGATCACCAAAAGGATGACATGGTGTCTGTTCCTTCAGGTATCTGTAGTTATGACTTTGAAATTATTGATTGCTCTTGCTCATTGCCCCATACCCTTGGATATCTGGCCACATGTTAGTATTAGAGAAATGCCCATGACACTTGTGGTGTCCAACACCCAAAACCACAGTGGCGGCGCAGCGCACAAATTACACATCATTGGCCCTAGCAACTATGCGCATGCATGATTTGCTCCTGTCCACTGGATCAGGATAGGGGAGTTGGACACCAACTAGCATCCGTAGCAATCTTCTGAATTACCTCCATGCCCCAGAAAGAAACAAAGGCCAGAGGCAGATACTTGGTGGCATTTTTGCTTTTGCCTCACTGAATGCCCCCCCAGCATTCTCTTGCTATCCCAACCTTTAGCTTCTAGATGCTGCCCTCTCTTGCTTGATGTTGATTGAGCCTGTGGCGAGGATCCCGTATCCAGCATCCTAACCTAAAAAAAGCACATCAAAACCTCTTTCTTGTATAGGTTAGAGCTATGAAGCTTACCTTATTATTAGAGAAAGGTGAAGGGGCTTTTTCAACTGGTGTGCAGGTTTGGAAAACCATTTTGCCTTAGCTTACTAGTAGAGAGGCTGCTTTATCTGCTTGAAGTCCTGCAATCCAGAAATGATGACAACTGTGAAGCAATATCAAGCAGGAGTTATATATTTATCATTTAGTGAACTTTTTGTACCATGAAGCTGCCACTCTTTTTTCTTATGTGCTGGCATTAAACCCAATTTTTTAATTAACATTCATCTCAGCAGATTTGGTGATCAGACTCGTAGCTTGTGTTTCTGCAGGTCGTCTATGATGCTGAAAGATGTGCAACTAAGGGATTCTTTGGGTTGCCAATAGATGTGTGATTAAAGGATGCAATTGCCCAGGTAATGACCGCTAAGGATCATAGATGTGGGTCTTTCAAGAAGAAAGCACCAAAGAGAGGAGCTGGAGAATCCTATTGGAGCTTCCTTCCAATTTGATGCAGAATTGAATTCTTTGCTCGTCATCCTTTGTGGCTTCTTTTACACCTATATTTTACCATTTTGTAGTTGAGTTCAATAATCTCACAATTTTGTTTCTTTGTTTTTTTTTTTTAATTTTTTAATGGATTTATAGTCTGAGAAATCTGGCCACTTCATGTGAGAATTTCTGCCCAGAAATCACTTGTATCATATCTAAAGCACCTTTATCTCTCTCGTCGTTCCCTCTACTCTTTGTGCGCGCAAGAAGATACATGATGCCCAGTAGTCCTTTTAGCACGTTTCACGGCCCAAGTTCTTAAATCGACTGATCTAGTGAAAAGCATAAAAAACCAATGCTTTTGCCCCGAGATGATGTCAATGAGAAAATAATCGTGGCGAATTCAAGCCTCGATGATTGATTGAATGTGCTGTCGGCAGGCAAAGATTTGGCCGCCTCCAAATTAAACTCTTTTGGAACATAGCTGTTCGAGCATGGTGCCGCGATGATCAGAAAGAAAAGGAACAGTCATGGACTGCAAATTTTGTACTGATTACATGCATTTCCAATATTTATTGCCACCAGACCTTTATGTAACTTTTTCCAAGGAAAAGAAAATTAAAAGTGCGGAGAATCTTTCTTTTCCTCAGAAATTAGCCGGAATCAAGTTGAACATGGAAGAAACTGAAATAGCAAAGATATCAGGCGAGTTGTTCCTTGTACAAGAATTCACTTTAAAACCATAGAAACATTTATTTCATGTTTTTATTTCTCCGACCAAACACGGCAACTTGGATGGCAAAAACTATCCAAGGAAGCACGTAGTCATTTCGACCCTACGACCCTAGGGAAGGCCACACGCCTCCAAACTGATGTTTATGGTCTTACTTGCACTGTTAAGCAATTCATAGCACCAAAAATTAAATAAGAAAAGAAAAGAAAAGAAAAGGGAAAGCCAAATAAATCATACAGCCGTACTATAAATGTCACGTTGAAGCAACTTCAAGTAAACCGCAATATGAAACATTTGACTTGATGAAAAAGAGGAAAGAACATGAAATTTAGCCACCATTGTTTTCTTACTGCCCAGTTTTTATTGGTCTCAAGAATTTGTCACTCAAAAGAACAAGAGCGTTATATTTCGATCTGGATGCCCCCAGAAACGGTAGCATGTCTTTTTTATACCTCAGCACAAAAATGAAGCAAGGCCATAATGAATAACTTTACAACAACACAGCTTTTTAACACAATCTATACAGCACAAACAAAAAATTGACAACGGTCAAAAAACCCTAAACAAAATAAAGAAATTTTACAAGGGAGAGAGAGAGAGAGAGACCAATACCGCTAGAAAGAACTCCAATTGTCAGAACTTTTTTTGGGAGTTTGATTGTCTGATGAAACCTTGAAGGTGCCACTGAAGCCAAATGGATCTGAGTCATCGAATGAAGAGAATGCACGACTATGGCCAAAATCTTTCAAGCTGTTTATGGGGTAGAACCTTGTAAGCTTTTCTTGTGGTGAAAACCCACCTTCAGTCATGCTGAAGGAAAGGAATCAAATCTCGAGTAATTGTCAAAATGATCTCCTGCTTCACTGTACCTTGGAGAATTGCTAAATCTTGACATTGGGGAGCCTGCGACAGATTCTTCAAAAAATATACTATTTTTCTGAATAGTATTTGCAGGGGATGTGGATCCCGTTCTTATAGGCTTTAGACCAAAATCATCAGATCCAAAGAAATCTCCCTCATTCTCGGACGATACCTCCTATATGACACAGTGCATGTGAATTAATATTTGCGAGCTACCAAACTGACAACCTAGTGGTTTGATACAATATCAAACCAATTAGCTGCGATACTAATAGGAGGCTAGGGAAAAAAATACAATCACAGATAACAAATAGCAATATGAGCTTACTGAAATGGGAAATCAAGGATGAAATATGTTCATAATTTAAGGGTAAGGTTAGAGATACCAAAACAAAAAAAAAAAACTCACAGTTTGGCTTTCTTCTAACCAAATTATTAAGCTTCCCTAATTTAATGGTTTCAGCACAAACTCTCTAATAGCACATGGCATATATCACAAAGCTCAACTGACTACATCGACAACAAATAAGCATCTAGATATCTCATATCTCATTGGATGCTAAAACCTGTGGATTGGCCAGTAGGTTCACTTCCACCAGAGACCTATGTCTGAAAACATGGAAACCTAAGGATAGTGGCATGGGCTAAGGTATGCACCCTACGTGCAAACATGATGGTAATTACAAGAGCATGCCTTAAATCATAAGAGCATTACAACAATCATAGTTGGTTGGTTAAATCAATATCAGGTACAAGTTGGATAAAGTGATCTATAAAGAAGTAATAACTGCATAGAATGTTCTTCAGTAAGCTACAGATTTGGATATCCAACATGTATCCATGATCAATTGCAGAAGAATAAAGAGTGATTCAGGAATTTTGGACTCACCTTGTTGCCTGTAGGGTTAAATCCCCAGACTGAGTCCACATCATCATTTGTGTCAAAAGCACCCCAAATTGATTCATCGAAACTTCTATTGCCAGAAATATAAAAAGTTCATTATCATCATGAAGTAGGCCAACAATCAGCATTAAAGTAAGAGCATATAGGTCAAAAACATAGAAACAAGTCGATGGCTGTACCTATGTGTATCTATATCTGCTTCAGTACTCTTGGCAAAAACATCAGAAAAGTCTTGAGATGGACTTTCTGACGCAGACCTTCCAGCTGGACTGCCTTGAGGGCTTCTTGCCATTTCATCTTCACTGTGGTTATAAGCAGATTCACTCTCAAGTACATGTTTGCCGGTGAAAATCCCTGACCTTCCATCACCATTTGATAATGAATCAGGGGTTAAACTATCATCTACAGATGCTCTCTCCTTTTGACCAGGAGCACTTTTCACATCAACAGTGAGCTCGTTGGAAAACCCTGAAAGTGGAAATGATATGTTGCACAAATAAATTCCTACTAAATGTGTTCAATATTCATGAGAAAAATCCACTTAGTTCATGCAATTTATTTGAGATGTAAAAGGAGAAATGAAGCATAAGCTGTGATAAATAGTTCCACATTAGGGAGGTAAAGCATACCTTCATCTTCAAACTTGTCCCAATCTTCATCCCAAGTAGCAGCATCCTCTTGAATTCCTGGTTGCCAGCCTTGAGAATAGAAAAAATAAATAAATAAACAATGAAAGGAACCATAACAGGAACTAATTCATTCAGAAGTTGATGAAAAACCAAATACAACAAAAATATTCCACACATTGAACAATAAACAACTTGAAAAAATCCTACAATGTGCCACATAAAAATAAGTGCATCATTGATCCTGTTAATCGAAAATTTTCTCCAAGAATTGGATCCAAACAGGGTATTCTTAAGGAATAGAATTCAACATGCATCAGTTATTACATTATTTAAGAAAGAACTAGCCTGCCTTTGCTTTTCAAAAACACATCAAGCAGCAAACTCTTTTCTTTGAGCTGGGAAGGGAAGGGCTTGATGAAATGTAAAGCACAGCATGACTGCTATTTTAAGAACTCAGAAGCAAAAAGCAGGCACTATGACACGAAATAAAGAGGAGTAAGAGTACCAAAAGGAAGCTCAATCACTGCAGTTGACTTAACATTGAGTTCATGTTTCTTGCAGCGTTGAGTTAAAGCCTTTAATAGCTCATCAAGGTCTGATTGTATACGATCAGCACGAACCTATAAATAGCACCAAAGGATGAGTGTTGGATAAAATCTCCAATGACACCACAGTAAGATTGTTACAATTTACCTGAAGAATACCATCTGCACTGCCACCTTGTTCCATGTTAGTTATTCCTTGATGCAACTCCAGCTTTCTCTCCTAAATGTTACACAGGAGAAAATTTATCATGGGATACAATTTCATACACTAGCATTTTACTGTTATAAGACCAGACAAGCTCCATGGTTTCAAATGGTAAGCAATTAGGAAACTGAATGCCACCACTTAAATGGGCACAACACATTTATTGTTGACTTCTCACATCCAGGAAAAACTATCTGTCTAAAATCTAAACATGCTAGATAAAAAGACTACAGCCATTGTTGAGAAAAAGAAAAGGAGGAAGAGAAAAAGAAGTGAAGTGCTGGGAAACCATGTGATGATGCATCTAATAAGAACCACTTCTTGGAAGAAAAGAACAAGAATCCATGTTATAATATGAAGTCATGAGCTGTCCACTTTGGCCAGGTAATGGGGCAGAAAGTGCATGAAATCCACTTGTTTAAAATTAGCTTTGGTGAAATCAGTTCAGTAACTCGTGCATACATATGTATGTGCTGTTTGTAGAACTACATGTTTCTACGCATATAAAGAGAGAAGGGAGAGGGCTTGTCTACGAAGTATTGACATTCCAAAAGGCTTACAGAGAGGGAATAATACCCAGCTCATCACAACTTTAAAAAAGTACAGTTCTTACCTGAATGTCACGAAATGTTGCCTCTTCAATTGTTAATTTAGATGCCACTTCTGCAACTTGCTTGTACTTCTCTTCATATTTCTTACCCAGCAACTCTGCCTGTTATGTAATTTGTCAATATAGAACACCATAGAAGTCACGTTGTTATGAACAATAGAGACCAGATTCTTTATATTTCAAAGAATACCTCTCGTGTATCAGCCAAAGCCCTTTCTGTGATTTCATTTAGCCTATTATCACATCTGCTTTTATATAGAACCTGGCATACACAACAAGAAAGAAAGACAAAAAAAAAATGAGAAGGGTAATTTACGAACAAATCCATTAGGATGCTATATTTTTCTGAAAGGATGACAGACTGATTGAATCTTAATTGTTTCTTTATCAACAGACATACTGCACAGTGGACATATTAAAATCGTTGATGATCAAGGGGAAGAAAATAACATGAACTGAAATATCCTAATGAATAACATTCATAGAAGACACAATTTTTCGGTCAAGAGCGTCTGTCTGAACTACTTCTGTAATTACTCTACATTCTCCAATGATAAATAATGATCTTAAATGGTCGTTGAAGCAAACAAGCAGCACCAGATTCTTGTTGATATTAGACCTAGATCTTGTTGTCTCATTATCACTGAACTCCTTTCCACCCAACACACTACTGTGTCACCAAACACCACATATAAAGTCAATGAGCATCGGGCCAGGTCTGAAACACCCTTTTTTTAAGACTTGGGATTTTCATCACATATTTGATTTCATGCATCAAATATTGGCAAAAGTTTGGTATCAATGAAAAGAAAACCAAAAACAAAAGGAAGAGATGGGGGGGTTGAGAACAGCAGCTACTCTCACAAGATCCTGCATTTTAGAACGGTAAAACTCAATCTTCTCCTTGAAGTCCAAAATCAGCTTCTCTGCTTCATCAATCTGCACCAAATATTAACATATTCATTGAACTTTCATAATGAATCTCAAAAATATGTGTCTCCCCAGGTGCAAAGAAAAATATGACGAGCAAAATAACATCGGAAAAAAAGATGACAACTAAACAGATGGAATTAGATGAAAAACTATGACCAAACAATTAGCAAATTGGATTAAAAGCAATGGAAAATTTATTTTTCTGGACCAAATCAAAGTGGTATTCTTTTAGGTCTTGACATCCAAATGTTACCGTTCAGACTAAGATAGATATTCCTTCTGCTGTGGTTAGGGAAGTTAAAAGGGTTCGAGCAAAATCCAAAAGAAAAAAAATATCCAATTCAAACAATATTTTGGTGTGTGAATCAAAAGAGCAGAGCATGATGCCTTTTTCTCTGAGGCTGTTCCATCTTGAGTCATTGAGTTTGCTGAATTCTGCTCTCCACCTTCATGTTGGTTCAAAAAGGAATCCTCCAAGACTGGCGCTCCTGACATCTGCTGATTGTTGGCCATTGCAGCATCAGGCTGTGGGGCATTTACTGGAACTGGTGGCCTCATACCAAGGATAGGAGCCATAGGTCGGGCACCCATCCCCAGCTGCTGTCCAAAACCTAATCGTAAGAAGAATGGGAACATCAAGAAAATTTCATCCACAAGAAAGGAAAGAATGAGAAATAAAAGACCTTTTTGAAGAAATTGTAACCCATACCAGGACTGGGACCCCACGCAGCATTTCCATAAGCAACTTTGGGTTGACCTGTCATTGACAACAAGGTCTCATCATACATAACATTATTTGGAAGAGCTGCTGGAAGAGGACGGCCTTCCCTGTACCTCTCCATCAAATAAAGGGCAAAGCAGAATTCCCTCAAAGAAAGCATGCTATCACTATCTTGATCAGATAAATACCAGACCTGCTTTAAAATCTCTGCAAGAGGAAGATAAAGACTTAATAAGCATAAACAATCAGAAAAGAAAAGGAGATCTGCACAAGGTTCTTATGCAGCAATACACATATAACACTAAAGATTCATCTCAATCATATCCAAAATCAATTGTACAGCCTGGAGAAACTATCATCCCAAATCAATGCCAGACAAGGTTCTCGGGCAATAGCTTACAAAGCATTACACTGCACCAATGAAACTATACAGTCTAAAAACCTAAATCAAATTAAGAAGTCTAGAAAAAACATATCCTAAAATAATGTCCCATTAGCAATTTGACTCCCCCGATTGGGAGGATCCTAAACAATATGGTTGATTTGCAATGAACACTTTATAATGCTTAATCCACAGAGAGTCCATTGCCATGTGGAAAATGAAAATCCATTACCTCTTGGTAACCTCCAGCTCAGAAAAACATTCCGTGCCTGCTCACCGGTGATTCTTCCATCTCTGTCAGTATCTACTTCCATAAAAACTTTAGTATAATTTTGAATGTCTGCTGGTTTCATCTTTGGCCATGAAAGCTGTGAGTTATCAGAAGAATTTCCAGCTCCAGCTGAAATGCCAGGTGACACAATTGAGGCAGAACTTGAAGCTGAAACATGTGGGCCGGAGCTCAGTAATGATTGGGTCCGCTGAGGCTGGCCGCCTAGAGGTTGCATTGCAAAAGCACTCTGAAGCGAATCAAGTGAGCTGGACTTAGCTGGGCCCTGGGCCCAGGTGCCGCTAGAAACTGGGACACTGGAAGATGAGGATGGTGTGCTAACAGCTTTCAACAGTGAATCAAGTGAGCCGGACTTAACCGGAGGTTGTGCACCACCAGTAGCAGACAGCAGAGAGGGTTCCTGTTTTGTTGCAGCAGCGGTTGCAGAAAATACATCACTACCAAAAAACAAATTAGAGGCAAACCCATTTCCAGAAACAACCGGGACTTTAGAATCATTAGCAGTGGGCTGGGAGGAAACTGAGCTTAGAGGTCGTGGCTGAGTAGTGGTCAATGTAGATGGCCGGACACCTCCAGGGCCAGGTGGAGCTCCACCAGTCCTTCCACCAAGCCAATCATTTGAGATGTTCGAGTTTGATACACCGGGAGTGGAGCCAACAGTACCACCAGACATGAATTGAGGTGGACGAGAAGCAGTTCCAGTAGGCATTACTGATGATGGACCCCCAAGATTGCTGGAAAGCATACCCTGAGGTGGACGGGAAGCAGTTCCAGGAGGGACACCCTGAAGTGGTCTCATTGTCTGACTTTGCTGTGGAAAGTATTGTGGGTTCATACTAGCATTTGGAACTCCTGGTCCTCTAAATCCAGGACTTTGCAACGCTGTCGGAGCAAAAGCACCCATCTGTGGGGCAGATGAAGCAAACATTTGAGGCACAGCCGTTTGAACTCCTGGTCCTCTAAAGCCAAAACCTTGAGACGCTGTTGGGGCAACAGCACTCATCTGTGGGCCAGAAGAAGCAACCATTTGAGGCACAGCCGTTTGAACTCCTGGTCCTCTAAAGCCAAAACCTTGAGATACTGTTGGGGTACCAACACCCATCTGCAGGGCAGTTGAAGCCGCAGCCATTTGAGGCCCCGCTGTGGCATGAAGATTAATTTGCGGTGGTGGGATTTTAGCTGCAGCTAGCCCATATAATGCCGCCTTGACAATATCCGGTGTCAAATCTCGCTTACTTTGTGCAACAGTTACAAGTCTAAGAGCATTAAAAAATTCCGGCCGGCCAAGGAAGCCACTGCGACTCTGATCAGCATGCATCCATATCTGCACCCCCATCAAAAAAGAAAAAAAAAACCAATAATCTCCAATTAAATATAACAAATTCTCACTTATAATATTCCAAAAAAAAAAAGCTTTGACCCAATTTAATCAAATTTTTATTAAGAAATAAACTTTTTCACTATCAGGCATCTTATTAACAAGTAACCTAAACATAATTTCGATTCAACAGAACATAAGGCATTCACTAATAATAATTCAAATTCTGAAGTTTAAACAAAAATCAACAGAATATAGAGGGAGGGAGGGAGGGAGGGATAGATGACCTGAGCAAGGACTTGTTTGGGCAAATTGGATCCTTGAAAGAAAGAAAAACCTTCAGCTCCACTAATTCTTCCATCTCCATCTAAATCAGCTCTCTTGAAGTAAGCTTCGAATACATCCATGTTTGGCAGCGCCATTTCTATTTCCTCCTCCGATTTAGTAGATCACATGAATTGAATTGAAGAAGAAAGGAGGTAAAGTAAAAAAAAAAAAAAATTATAAATCCTGGTGGTTGTATCGAGGAGAGCAATAGGGAGTTTATTGGAGTTTGGAATTGAATTGGGGAATTTAGTTAATTAAAAGGAAGAGGAGAGCTTTTTTTGCAAACTTTATGTTCCCAAATCGACAAGAAAAGAAAGCAAGCAAAAGGATGAGTTTGGTGTTGGAAGAAAAACAAAGAGAAATTGCTTGGTTTTATGAATTCGCCCCGCTTTTCTTCTTAAAATTCAAATATGTACCGTATTCAGGAATTGGTGTTTTCAATTTAGCCCAATTTGTGGCCGGTTTTCTGGTCAGGTGATTCCGGGTTTTTGCTCTAATAATCAA
>Ga0325403_1000672_pt1 | contig 25644 bp, 6 predicted proteins | sample PopdelMetagenome_19_FD_205665 | JGI IMG/M metagenome (GOLD analysis project Ga0325403, IMG submission 205665) | Populus deltoides microbial communities from Bellville, Georgia, United States - Xylem-PdKOR-R4 | ecosystem: Host-associated > Plants > Phyllosphere > Stem > Wood/Secondary xylem... | reverse complement strand
CACTATAGTATTTTTCATTATTCATCCTCTCGTAGATCCCTTTGAATTAGAGTTGTCAAATTTTAAAATAATTCTAATTTGATACTTAAACTTTTTTTTACACAACTAAACCCAAATTCACATCCATTTTCATATTTTTTTCGAATGAGGGGTTGAACTGAAAGATAAAGAACTAAAGTGTAAATGACATTAAAAATAGATGATGTCTTGGAATTTCACTTGACAAGTTTATCTTAGTCCCTCATGTTTTTTACTATTAGATAACCAATCACTTTAATTTTTTAAAAATTAATTTTACTATAAAACTTCATTTCACTCATTTTCCAGTCCTTTTTAAGTGAGAGGCTCGTTATTCCGATGTGAAGAGAGAAATTCATCATTGGCGACGATTCCAGCCACCAAACTAGTCGTTTTTGGTGTTAATGAGTTTCGTTTCATGAGAGGAGTTTGACTTGGGTGTTTTTTCCATTTTTCTTGCGCGAGAATGTATTTCTAACCGCGAGAATCAACTTTATTACTTTTTTTTGGATTCGAGGAAACCTCACCCCCCGGAAAGCGCACTTTGTGGGCCCGGGTGAGGGAGTGAAACCCCGGCTGTCCCAGGCTCCTTTTTTAATGTAGCAAATGCAATATTATCCTATTTTTCTACCTCTCTAAAAAATAATTTGAGATCTTATATGTTTTTATTATATTTTATTTTATGTAAGCATTAACCTTTTGATTTATAATTATATTTTTTACTTGGTATCATAAAACACATTAATAAACACCTACGCATTCATTCTTTCACGCTAGAAAAAACAATTATTCGATATGTAGCGAGGCGAGTTGACTAGAAACATTAATATTTTTTTGTTTATTGACACACATGATTATTAATTTATTTAATTAAATGCATGTTTAGGTATTTTAATTTATAATTAAGATTTTTTTATAAAAAAAATATGTTGAGAAAACCAGTATTTTTTTTATCAAAAAAATTATGCAGCCCATAATATAATAAAACACGGGGTAAATAACCAGTGTTATTCCAGTCGTGCACAAACCAACCTTTTTAATTCCACAGCTTCTCAAAGCTATATCAGGGGCTTTTTTTGTATCGCTTAAAAGATATTTTGTACGAGACTAACCTAGCCAAGACGCTACCAACCTCGCTCCCTGGGTTCATCAAGATTAAAATCACTGGCTTGTGTTGATCCTGTGTGCATTGCTATTGAAAGAAATTGACGCTTGATCTTTCATGAGAGTTACTGATTATGGAGTTCCACTTTTCATTTTAATCAATCCGTTCGGCCCGGAAGCCGTTACAGGCCTGTCTGGGCTGTTTAGGCATGACCTTCAAGGCCTATAAATTGGCCGCTAAGCAATGTTTGTGAATTGGTGTCCGGTTTTTTTTTGCTTTTCTTGAGTATCTCCGCATCCCTTTTTAAAGTGGTGAATTATTCCTGTTTGGGTTCGTGATTGTACATTTTAACAGGTTTGTTTTGTATTTTTATTTTTATAGGAATATAATGGTATCTTAATAGATAGATTAATAATATCCGTTTAAAAATATAATTAAGATTATATTTTAAAAATATTTTTTATTAAAAAGATATTGAAGTAATATTTTTTTTTATTTCTGACATTAAAATGATCTAAAAATATAAAATAAATAATTTAAGCTAGGAAAACAATTCAAAAATATATTTATTTTTGTGTTTGAAACAGTGTTTTAAAATGTTTTAAAAGCATGTTTAACTTTAAAATATATTAAATTTAATTTTTTAAATATTTTTATGATTTAATATGTCAATGCCAAAAATAAATGAAAAAATCAACATAATTTTACATAAAAAATAAATTTTGAAAACATTTTACGCCATAGCATCAAATATATTAATAGCATGTTGAGCATTGCGGGCAAAAACATTGTTTGTAAAAAACAATTAGTTGATCTTTTATATTTTTATTATTATTTTGATATTCTAATATTAATAATAAACTTTAAAATATAATTTTAAATAAAAAACATCAAAAAAAAAAAAAACCTCTACTTGTAATACCAAACACTCCCAGTACTGTAAGCATAACTCAATAACGTCCCATATCGTTCCATGCTGAGATTAAAAAAAAAACTCTCTGCAAGCACTCGTGCATTTTTTATTATCTCCTCGTGCTTCCTTTCTCATTTTATACTGGAGATTTATTTCGCAAAGATTGTGAAATGACCCAGGCCCAAACTCGATCATATAAGCCCATCAAGAATTGAAAACCCATATTTATTTTAAAGTTTTGACGATTTTGTCTTTTGACAACTCGCTATAGGTCATCGTTTTTTAGTAGAAAAATAGTTTTTTTTAAGTGAATTTTTAAAAAAGTAAATTTAGAAAAAGTAATTATTTTTTAATATTTGATAGTGTTATGAAAAATAAATTGAAAAATATTTTTCAATTGGTTATGTTATGGAAAATAAACTGGAAAATATTTTATTTTTTTCAAGTTTATTAAAATAATAAGAAACAAATCATACAAATTAAAAAGTTGAATGAGAATCGAATTGAAAAAAATATAATTTTATAAATTATCTCAAATAAAATAAATAATAATCATAAAAATAGAAATCAAATATAACATATAAAAAAATTAAAAGATGATGAAATTAAAATAATAATAATAATAATTTTATAAATTATTTTAAATAAAATAAGTAATAATCAAAAGAATGAGGACCAAATTTGATAGATAAAAAATTTCAATTAAAAAAAATGATAAGAGAAAAGTAAATAACAATCATAAAAATAAGGACCGAAGTTAATATAAAAATCAAATTAAATCAATTTTTAAGAGATGAAATTGAAAAAAAAAAAGATATTCAAATAAAATATATAGCAGTCAAAAGTTTTAGGATCAAATTTGACATAATCAGCAAATAATATGATATTTCTAAATTTTTCATAACTTTTGGAAAGTGTTTTTTGCTCAAAATAAAAGGAAAACACTTTCCTGAAAATCAAGCTAAATTTTCCTTTGACATGAAAGTGTTTTCCGTTAACCAACTTTCCTAATAACAAACAAACACATGAAAGTTTGGAAAGTGATTTCTCAAGAAACAAACGCACCCTAATTAAACATTTAAAGTTCCGTTTAGAATTGTAGTTCAAATATAAATTCGCCAAAATTTTAAATATTTTTTATTTAAGATTAATTTTTATTCATGTTTCTAAATTATTTTAATATGCTGATGTTAAATATAAAAAAATATTATTTTAATGCATTTAAAAAAAATACTTTAAAAATAATCATTATCACATTTTCAAATACCCTTTGAGATTAACACTAACATTAACATAAACATTATATAATGGAAAACTCTAAAATGTGTGATGTTTTAATAGTAGAGATAACAGTGTTGCACTATTCACACACTCACATATTATGTTCTTTTATTGTGTATTTTTCTCTTCATGCTTTAGTCATCAAACCTGTTTTTTAACAATTGACCTTGAATTGAAGGTCAATTTCCTATAAGTGATGATTCGGGGGGTTTGAACAAAAAATACACTTTGATCTTTAATCTCTACATATAAAATAATTTAGGTTCATTTGAATGTTTAAGATTCTATTTTGGTTCAGAATTTAATTTTCCTTATATTTTGGTCCCTGGTTAGAGGAAAGAGAGGGACATGTCGAGTTTCAATACTAGAGAAAGAAAATCAGCATTTGCAATGATTCTGAGCACCAAACTTGTTGATCCCAGTACCAGTTAGTTGCATCTAGCGAAAGGAGTTCCACTTAAGTGTTTTTTATTATTGAAATCGCCTAGACAACCAGTTCTAAACTTGAAAAGAGTTTTTGTTTCGGTTGATTTTAGTTTTTTCTTAATATTTTTTTATGGTTATTAACGAGTGTACTAAGGTATTTAAAATTTTTTTGTCGTGTTTTGAATCAAAATAGGTTGAAAATAGGTTTTTTAAACAAAAAACCTTAATTTTTTGATCACCATAATAGTCAGAATCACGGGAATTCCAAATGACACATCATTTGTTTTTCTTTAGAAAAAAATAGGGCGGCGTTGTTCGCACTTTCAACTTTTAAAAAAATTTAAGGGTCCACGGGCATGCCCTTTCCTGATGGCCCATACTCATAGCCTTTTTGATTTTTTTGTTTTTAATTAATGTTTTTTTAAATTTTTAATTTAAAATTTTAATTAATACTCATTCTTTGTGAATGTTTTTTTGCTTGTCTAACCTTTTTTAAGCAGCAATTATTTTTTTATTATGTTATATGTATTTAATTATTGAAGAGGGTGGCGTGGTTTATCTTTTTTTGTTTTGTTTTATATATATTAATTTTATTTATGGATAATATTTATATTACACGCAACCCTGCACAATATTGCTTTCCTTTCCTCTGGTTAATCAATTTTATACGCGTGTCATTTCTATTATCACTTGATTCAATAAATAATTGATTTTAATAATTAAATTGTTCAAACACAATCAGATAAATAACTGGATTGTGATATTAAATATTATGATCTATATTTATCCCTTGATTTTTTTATTTTTTAATCCGTCATTAATGAAAAATTTTCAGTTGTTTACATAATTGGTTCTCAATTTATTTGATTAAATGCATGCATAAGTTTTCATGATTTACATTTATGAATTTTTTGTCATGCAAATAAACATGTTGAAAAAGTCAACATGTTCAATTATTTTACCGATAGAAAAAATATTTAACTTGCGATAAAGCGCGGGTCAAATCGTTAGTATATACTAAAAGATACATGGTTTTCTCTTTCTTTCATTTTCAAACTATCCTTTTTACGATTGAACCCTCCCATGCTCTACTTAGATAGAATTACACTTAAAATCATAGAAAATAAAAATAAAAATAAAAATAAAAGATTGAGAAGTAAAGCACAAAGAAAATACACAACTGACTCCAAATTCATGATTATATTTTATTTTGGTTTAAAAATTCATCCTGTTCATTTCCGGTCCTTGAATCTAGAAAAAAAAAAGAGAAATTTTAAAGAGAAAGAATTGAGAGAGGGGTAAAGAGTTGGTTGTCACGGTTTCGGCAACGAAGATGATCAAGTTTGGTGTCAATGATTCTCATTAAATGAGAATAGTTCAATGATATTTGATTTTTTTTACAAACATGCCTGAAAAAAAATCAAATTTTATTTTTAATTTTTTTGATTTGATTGATTTTAGTTTTTCAGGGTGATTTTAAAATGTTTTAAGGTTAATAAATAGTTTAGAAAATTTACCGTGATGCTTATTAGATATTTTTTAATTAAAATATCTTGAAAAATAGATTTTCACTTCAAAAAACACCACTCTTGGTTTTTCGGGCATAGTAGTTGTGGCTAAACTTAGACAGCACCGAATGACATGTCATCTACGTTTTATATTTTTTTTAAAAATAAAAGGTGGATGCCATGTCATTCACGCCTAATAGAAAGAAAAAAATGGCCTAGTCGTATAAACCGAGATTCTTTTCAAGCCCTAACACGTCAGGCAACCGAGGCTTGCGTGCATTAAAATTTCAGCCGAACTATCAGCCGAACAGTATTAACCCAGTAACCCACGTTATAGAATATTGATGGCTTCAAGCTGCATTAAAACTTGATTGGTGGCGTGGTTTCCTTGCACTCGAAAGCAAAAAATAAACGAAGTTTAGTAACTAAAGCAAAAAGATATCAAAACCCCAAGGACTTTAAAAATAATCAAAAGAACACATTCCTAAACCAAAATTCACTTATGATCCCTTCACTGCCAAACACAGCAAATTGCTTCTACCTTTACTTGTAAACTAAAAACAATCACTCTCCCCTCTCACTCAAAGGTCTCTCAAAATCATGGACATGGAAGTCGACTTCAAAAATTATCAACTAAGCCAAGAACTCCGCGGCCACGAAGACGACGTAACAACCTTTCTCTTTCCCTCTCAATTTTTTTTATCTTCAATTAAACCTATCCCGTTTAATTTAATTCACCAATTTCTCAGGTTCGCGGTATTTGTGTTTGCGGAAATGCGGGAATAGCGACGTCGTCGAGGGATAAAACGGTGAGGTATTGGGTACCAGACCCGACCGACAAACGCAAGTACGAATCATCGAAAATTCTGTTAGGGCATTCGAGTTTTGTGGGACCATTGGCATGGATTCCGCCGAACCAGGACTTTGTAGAAGGCGCGATCGTGTCTGGTGGAATGGACACGATGGTGCTTGTTTGGAATTTGAGTAACGGAGAGAAAGTTCAGAGCTTGAAAGGTCATCATTTGCAAGTCACCGGTGTTGTTTTGGATGGCGAAGATATTGTTTCTTGCTCCGTTGACTGGTAGGCTCATTATCTGCGGTGTTTTCACTGAGATGAATGTTATTTGGATTTTTTTCTTATATATATATATTGTGATTGTTATTGGACTTGTTTGTTGTAGTACCTTGAGGAGGTGGAGGAAGGGTCAACTTGTTGAGAATTGGGAGGCTCATAAGTCTGCAATTCAAGCAATTATTAAGCTGCCATCGGGCGAGCTTGTTACAGGTATATTTTTTGCTTAACTTTTGTCGAATCTTAGTTTCATTACCTTCCTGTTTATGATAATTTGTTGTTGGATTAGTCCTATGAATCTCCATTCTCATCAAGTAAAAAAATTGAGGCTCGCATTTGGAAAATTGAATGGAACTTTTAATTGTATGTTCCACTGAACTGCTGGTTTGAAGATGCATATACTCGGGTTCCCTCACTTATCCTTCCAGGAATAAAATTTTAGTTGTCTGATCTGTGCTAACCTGTATCTATGTACTGGAAGGTTTTTTTCTTAAACTTTACATAATCAATTGGAACACTTCATTGTTGTCTTTTTCATGTTCAATTACATAGATTTAATAGTTATGTGTGCCAACCAACAAACCAACAGTTTTATCTTTGCTTTCCATCACAATGTAGGTTCAACTGACACAACTTTAAAACTTTGGAAAGGGACGACCTGTTTACACACTTTTGCAGGGCATTCAGGTTGGTTACCCCCCTTTTTTTTCTTGCCTACATGTCTTGTTGCTCATCTGATGTACATTTAAGTTTTCCTTTAAATAATTAAATGGTCTCAGAGAAATTTGCAGCTCTACTTTGTTTAATTCTGTTCCTACTACAAGAAATGGGATGGATTATGTGCTAATATTCTCATTTAGGTTTAATCCTTTTCTTTTACTGGTAAACTTTGTAGATACGGTTCGAGGCTTAGCAGAGATGCATGGATTGGGAATTCTTTCTGCATCGCATGATGGGTGAGTTGTCCGTTTCGTTTATTTTCTGGTTTATTATGTGGATGATTCTATTTTGTGTTTGCTTTAGTAGACGATGAATGGTGCCAAAGTTATTGCAGTTTATAAATATAATTCCCTTAACTTCATTTTTAAAGACATACCCTTATTGTCTTGCATAAATGGGTATTAACTGTTGTTATCGTTCTTTTGTGGTAACAGCTCCATCAGATTATGGGCTTTAACTGGCGAAGTATTAATGGAGATGGTTGGTCATGCTTCAATTGTCTATTCAGTTGATTCGCATGTATCTGGACTTATTGTTAGTGGTAGTGAAGATTGTTCAGCAAAGATTTGGAAAGGTGATTGCTTCTATTATTTGTCTGTCTTCTTAGATGTAACCTCAAGGGCTTGATATTTGGGCATTGCAACAGAATTGATCATGTATTTGAAATTTTATTTTCTTGTGAAATCACTGTTGTGTTTCAGATGGAGCCTGTGTTCAGAGTATAGAGCATCCTGGTTGTGTGTGGGATGTCAAATTCTTGGAAAATGGTGATATTGTGACAGCATGCTCAGATGGAGCAGTACGTATTTGGACTTCATATCAGGAGAGAATTGCAGAACCAGCAGACCTCGACTCTTATGTCTCCCAACTTTCTCAATACAAGTTAAGCAGGTACAATCACGCATTACTTGCCAGCATATGATGCATACCTCTGCACCTTTTATTGTTAAAATGTTAAGAGAGCTTTCACTGTTTTCTGTATGATATGTTAGTTACTTGTGGGTAATTGTGAACTGTGAACTACAATAAAATATCTACTCACATATACCCTTAGTTTGAATTTGTTAACTGTGAAGCTCCAAAAATATTAAGAAAAAAGGTATCCACTTATAGATGAATTTGAATTTGCTGATTGTGAAGTACCCAAACTGAGAAATGTATCTAATCCTAGCAAATCTCAGTTCATTTCTTGATTTATTGCAATTCCAAGTTCATTAATTTTGAAGTATCTGTATTTCTACACTTCTTTTCTGAGTTTTATGATGTGTGGAAGTTCATTCCCCTGCTGGATCATTATAATGTTGGTTTCTTTATAGTGCTTGTCAGTGCTGATGCTTGATGTGAATTATTTCTGTCAGGAAGAGGGTTGGGGGATTGAAATTGGAAGATTTACCAGGCCTTGAGGCTTTGCAGATTCCAGGTGTGGTTCCAGATATATCCTTAATTACCTTGGAAATCCTACTTTTAGATTAAGCTATTGCTAGTTGTCTTGAAAGTCAATTGTGAGAAGCAGACAATTCTGCCGTAAAGCTGTAGAGCAATGACCTTTACTAGTATAAAATAAATGCATAATTCAATAGCATCGCCTGGGTAATTGTATCAGTGAGGAGGAAACGAAATTCTTCTAGATGTTGACTGTGTTTTTACATAGGTGTATTATATTCAGTGTTTCTTGTGGAGGTGATGGTGGAAATGTTGCCTGATTTCTATTGTAGATTGCTAGCCAAGTAACGCATTATAATTATTTTATGATCAGGAACCACTGATGGCCAGACCAAAGTCATCAGAGAAGGGGACAATGGTGTAGCATATGCTTGGAATTTGAGAGAACAGAAGTGGGATAAAGTAACATTTAGTTTCATCTTAACCATATTTCTCAGCAATTTTCTTCATGTTCATTTTGTTCTTTAAGGCTTATTCACGAGTCTATGCATGTAGTTCATTGCAATGCGTTCTTTTTTGCACAGAGAGCATTGTCCCTCTACATGCTGCCCAAAGTAATCGCTAAATTGACTTGTCGCATAGTATTTGCTGCCTTTTCTCTGTCTGATAATTATCCATCATCCCTTTGGCTTGTAAAAGGTGAAAGATGGGTTTTCAATAGTTTACTTGAACCTCAAAGGAAAAAAAGGTTTGAGTTGGTGCCATATATTCTTGATTTAAAAATGAATACATGCTTATTCATACTCTGATGAATTTTCTTTTTTTGTTGTGTTTTCCTCCTACTATACAAGAAAAAAAATTATTTGAATCATAAATATCTTTTGTTTCATGTTATGTGCTCAACCCCTTTGCTTATCTCATTTGTTTTCACAAGATATATCCATGTATTCTTATTTTCAGGACACTGAGTTAGACGTGTGCAATTCATATGGTGGTCATTGACTGACAAATTGAACAATGCCTTTCATTATGTGATGAAGGACTAAATGACATTAGTGCTTCTAGGTGTTGTCGTCTTCTGAAATGAAGTTTCTATATACAATTGAGTTGTTAAGTACTGTGGGTTTTAAGCAACCGCATATGATCATACTCATGTGTTATCTCCAAAGAGAATTAGAATAATTGGTCGCTTTAGTTTCTCCAATTACATATGCACACAAGTGAAGTTTGTGGATTTGATGTTATTGTGATGAAAAGGAAGTACAAATTAGGCGATGCCATGGTTGACAGATTGTGATTCTGTTCTCTTGTTACTTCTGGAAACTTATTTCTTTTTATTGTTTGATTGCTCTTGTTTTGTTATTTCTCTTCCATTTTCAGATTGGAGAAGTTGTTGATGGACCAGAAGATGGCATGAAGCGTCCCGTTCTTGATGGATTTGAATATGATTATGGTCAGTGTCTATATATTGGCTACTTTGACCTCATTTGCCTTGGCTTTGTCGTGTTTTCTTATTCCTTGAACCTCATTCACCCTACAGTTTATATTGATGGTCTTCTAATCCTTTTATCAGTATTTGATGTTGATATTGGTGATGGTGAGCCGATTCGCAAGTTGCCATACAATCGATCAGGTGAATTTCTTCTCCTACCTTTTGAATGTTTATGATGGTGTTCATGGCCATGTGTTCTTTTAGAGTTTTTGTATTCCTTGCTCCTGGTTCTTGGAGGGAATAACTGGAAAAAAATGCTTAATTAAGGAAGTGACTCAAAATGCTCTCAACAGTTTTCTTCTTTTGTCCAACACCATATGGAGCTTGAGTTTCCCCTTTCCTTTTGCCTCAAAAATAATAATTCAACTGTTTGATTCAGTGGTTTCTGACTTCAAATTCGAAGTGTATTTCTGTCGCTTTTCAAAGAATAATGTAGAATGTGGACTTCATTAGTTTCTTACATAAAATGTGTTGGCATGCAAATATTTATAATGACTTGTATATTTCCAGATAATCCGTATGACACTGCTGACAAGTGGCTTCTCAAGGAGAATCTTCCTCTTGCCTATCGTCAACAGATTGTAGAGTTTATACTCCAAAATTCTGGACAGGGGGGAGTTGCACTTGATTCATCATTCCGTGACCCGTTCACTGGCGGTAAGTATAATTTCATTTTGGTATGGTACACGAAGCTATCTTTAACCGGTAAGATGTGTAGTCATTCCTGTTTTCTTGTGATGTAATTTTTTTTTTCAATAAATCAGCAAATGCTTATATACCCGGAGGATCTTCTAGCATGTCTGGTATGTATCCATTGACCAGAAAAAAGAACTTTATATTTATCTTAGCTTCTGCCTTGGGATTTAGCCAATTTCATAAATCATGGCATGAATCTAAGATGTTTGTCTTCTTTTTTATACAACAGTTGTTTCAGCGAAACCTACTTTCAAACATATTCCCAAGGTATGCTCTTAAAGCTCTTGTTTGAAAGGTTTATAATGCATCTAGAACTCCTTTTCAGCTATGCGAACTTTGGCACGATGCTAGACTTACATTTTTATCCTGATAGTAGTGTTTCTTGAATTACTCACCCAAATAGTTTGTAGCTCCGTATAGTTGGGTTAGAACTTAGGAAGCCTTTGGTAGTTTACTTCTTGATGATAAATGAGCTATATTTTATTTTCATAAGTTGAAAGTTATCATTTTGGGTCCTTTTAGAAATGAATAGGCAGAACTAGGCCAGCCAGATATGAACTTGACATGGTGCAAAATAGTTAAATTGATCTTCCTACTAAATATGATGATGCTATATTAAACTGTTTTTAGCACATTACTGTTCAACTCTCTTTTGATAAAATACTCTTTATATGTTTTTGTATTGATGGTCTTGAGTTTTTTTTGATGCTAAGATTGATGAACTCAAATTCTCCTAGTGGTCTTTTTAATCTTTAATATCCTTTTCCATTTCATTTCCAGAAAGGAATGCTTGTTTTTGACGTGGCTCAGTTTGATGGGATCCTGAAAAAGATCACAGAGTTCCACAATTCTCTTTTATCTGATCCTGTAGGTTGTTTTACAATTATTAGTTTTCTGTTTCATCATTGTGGTTTTAAGTTTCTTATATTTATTTCTTGAATATATATTGTCAATTTTGCAAAGGTCAAAAAGGACCTGTCTTTGTCAGAGCTTGAGATATCAAGATTGGGTGCAGTTATTAAAATTTTAAAGGACACATCACATTACCATACAAGTAGATTTGCAGATGCTGACATTGCTTTGCTGCTGAAATTGCTAAAATCTTGGCCACTGGCAATGATATTTCCAGGTCAGTATTTTACAGTATACATGCCGTTGATTGTGAACCTCTCTGCATGTTCATCCTTAATATTTTGTGATTTTCTCTATATATAGCAACTGCTGCCATTTGGATAATGCTTTCGCAGAGTCATTGAGAACCCGCCCAAACACTTTTAACTTTGAGCACTATTTGAGATATTTATTTTATCAGCTTGAAGTTCAGTAAAGAATGAACTAAGCTGATATCACTGATGCTTTGGGTTTGTTCAAAGATTACCTATTTCAGTTCTATTTTTCTGGGTAACGGACTGCATTTCACTGGAAAGCCCAAAGCTAGCTTTGAGAAATATTAGCCTACAAGAAGTCCTAATTTTATTTACTATCAGAATTTTAATTGATGATCCCAAACACATTGGTTTTTTCAGGGTTTTCAAATTGATGATATCAAACAGGTTGCTTTTTTGCCCACTGGACCTTTTCTTGAATCCCCTGATATTTCAGCGGCCAGGATTTCTCTGTGGATAGGAATAACCACATTGAAGTGAACTGGCCTTATTTTTAACTTGAATGCTTCCATTGCACATAGCTGATGCCTCTCTAGTCTGTACAATGTAGAGGGACCCTCTTCCATTTGATGAACCATGGACTACCAATTCAAATTACCTAAACTTAAAGATACTGTTACCTGTCTGAAAATTGTTCAAAACCTGCGGTAATACACGCATCCCACACGTGTAAAATGCTATGCATGACTCTGGTTCTCACTTAATGCAAATTCATCAGTGCAGTTTTCCCCCTTCATATACATGAGTACATAATCTTTGCTCACTTGGTGCGCTGTTTTGTTTCAGTTATTGATATTCTGAGGATGCTTGTTCTACACCCAGATGGGGCGACTGTACTTCTCAAGCATGTTGAAGATGAAAATGGTACCTTGAGATGCAACTATGTTTTAGTTCTAGTTGAGAGACTTGATTACAAAAAATATTATCTATTATCTCTGCATGTTCCTTTTCAAATTATCTCACTTTTTTTCACTAAACATAGAATGGAGTGGTTGATGAGACCAGATGACGAGGGATTCAGGTGTAGGGTGTCCTGACCAGAAATTTCTCGGCTAACATGCTAGTTTTTTACTGCAGAACAAGTTTTAGTTATGATTATTATAGAATTTTATGTGTAAATTTGATGTTTAGTGTAGACCTGATTTGCTATCAGATATCCTGATGGAAATGATCAAGAGAGTTACAACAAATCCTCCACTTCCGCCAAACCTTTTAACGGGCATCCGTGCTGTGACTAATCTATTCAAGAATTTACCCTACCATACCTGGCTTCAAAAGCACCAGAGTGAGGTAACTTTCACTATGTTTTCTCAGATCAAAGTTGCATATGAATAACCAGTGACAAGTCACCCTGACTTTGTTATCCAGGGGATATAATCCTTGTCATTAAAGATGCTGAATTGTTATTTCTTAAGAGGTTCTTTGCCTGAATGTTTCATCTGGCATTATAGTGGTCTACTGGGCTCATTAGGAGTTATAAACATATATGCTTTTGTGGTCTTTGTCCAAATCTGACTTTGATCATTGGCTGTATGGGTGTGAGTATGTTCATAATCCTGTCACAGCTTTGGCATACTTAGCAAACTCCGCACTCATGATTGTTTTTCAATCGCATGTATAGTGATAATGGCTTTTAACTGATATGCAGATTCTTGATGTTTTTTCAAGCTGTTATTCATCCCCCAATAAGAACTTGCAGTTGTCTTATGCTACCATGATACTCAAGTGAGCATTTTCTCATCTCAATACATTCGCACAATTCCCCCCCCCCCTCTTGCAGTTTTGTTAACTTACCACATCAGTGCTTGGATTTATGATATTTTCCTAGTATTGATGCACACATATTTTCCCTTCCTCCATCAATTCTATGATTTGTTTTCACAGTTATGCCGTGCTGTTGATTGAAAAGAAAGATCTTGAAGGCCAATCTCAAGTTCTTACAGCAGCTCTTGAGGTACGCTTTATTCATTTACTTGCAACCTTTTGGAAATGGTCGTGCTTTGCATCTTCTATCCTGATTTTATTCCAGACTGCAATACGATGAATGCCTATATAGTATTCCGCTGAGATTTCCAGAGAAGGGAATCATGAACATAGAGTTACCTATCTTGAAAATGTGCCTCTTTTTTTTTCCCTACAGATTGCAGAAGGGGAAAATATTGAAGTTGATTCAAAATTCCGGGCTTTAGTTGCTGTTGGATCACTGGTATATCTTACTATCTCTACATATACCCAGTGATTTTACTCTTCTAACTAGCAGTTTTGGTTTTCTTTTAGTGGGCATTTTCTCCCCTTCTCAAATATATAGGAAATTGATTGAGAAGGGATTTTTCAAATAAATCTTTCATTTTTTCTCGTATATCATGATGGAATACAATTTTACTTGTATACCATGGTAACGTTTTGATCTCAATATGTACTAAATGAATTTCATAGTGCTTAGGGTCTTCTAGTGTTAATGTTTATTGCTTGTCTGCTACATTTTACCTTACGCATCCCAGGAGGGAATTAATATGAATCACAACTTTTGAATTTTGAGTAAAAGAACATATTAAGAGAAGTGACTGAAATCTATAAAGATTTTAAAGAACACGGTTAGTCAAGACAAGTTGTTAATGGAATTTTAAGAGGGAGAGCTGTACACTTGGATTGTTTCTTGTGGGATGCCTATTGTTTTATATATCAGACTATCAGAGTACTTTCGTCCTACCGATTGTTTTATTCAGGAACATCTTGATGTCTTCCTTGCACAGATGCTTGATGGTCTGGTGAAAAGAATTGCAATGGACTTTGATGTTGAGAATGTTGCGAAAACAGCCAAAGCTTCTAAAGAAACGAAGATTGCTGAAGTTGGAGCTGACATTGAACTGCTAACAAAACAGAAGTGAATGTTGGTCTGTGGTAAGTGCTTTTTTTTTAAACCTGTACTAAAATAGACGTTATATTCAGACGATGGAGCAAGCTTGTGTGCCTTTAAAATGCATGCATAAACCTATAAGCCAGTTTTACTTTCTGCATAGCATAACTAGCACAGACGGATTAGATGTCCCGCGTAAGATAAACTACAGCAGAGGGTACTTAACTAGCGTAGCAGAATATTTGCATGGCAGGGCACATATCTGATAGAAATCTCAATAATGATATTCACCCAGGACTCGCATCTTTTTCCCGTTTGCAGTACTGTTGGGAAAAACCAAAAGCTACAAGCTCATAAAGGGGATCAACAGTTAGGAAACTGTTTTGACCTCTAGTTTGGATGACGCCCGGGTCATGCGATGAGAAGATCGACTCGGCGACTGGATCTCCATTGTTTGAAGAATATGCTGTCCTCATGCATGCAACGAGGTCTTAGGGGATTTTATGCAAAATTTAATTTGGCTACACCCGACTCCCTCCCCATCCCTTATAAATAAAAAAGGCTCAAAAAATTTAATTTTGGTGAATACTCAGTACAGAGATGGTTATTTATTTGGATACAACTTGATTAAGAAGATGAAACCAAGAAAATCCAGGAATTTAAATAAAAAATATCAAGAAAAAGGGAGTAGTTGTCTGCACCCTCTTTTTATATATATAAAACAAATAATTAACTAAGATGGTTGTTGGTTTTTTTTTTATACAAAGGGGTAATTATTTTTTAGATATTTTTGGATTTTTTTATGTGTTTAAGTTAAAAATAAATTTTAAAAAATAAAAAAAATATTTTTTAATGCATTTATAAGCAAAAATAAATGTTATTACAATATTAATCAATACCTGAACAATATCCAAGCATTACCTGAACAACTGTAAAAGAACAAAGCTAATTCTTCAAGCATTACCTCCAATAGGGGACTTTAGTCCATGTATCCAGCTACTAATAACGATTATTATAAAGAAGAAGAAACAAGAGTTTTATGCAGATATCCAGTACGGGCACTGCAGGCAACTTGACGCAAAGTGCATATATTTATCCTGGAGTGCATATATTTATCGTAATACTTGAAAATTAAAATATCATACAATTATATTCTTCCTTCATATCAATTTAAAATCTTATAAAAATTAAATTTTCTACATTTCATATCATGAATAATATATAACAACGTAAATGTTCATGATCATGTCCATATTTGCAATAAAAAATAAATGCAAGTTTGGCCAAATATAAATTATAATATTTGGATAGAAAGTTGAGAATGTGAATCGGTAATGCTTGAAATTTCGAAGTAGATAACAAGGTAAATATGCATAATCGACAGTCTTTGAACTAAAACAAAATAAAATTGAGGCTCCTTCTCCAGGAAAGCAATGTTCCACAAGGCCTTTAAAGCTTCCTGGAGGGAAAGAGCAATGCTATAAGATAATACAATCAGGGAGCCTTCACGTTTCAGTAATTAATTATCAAAGTACATGCATGGAATGAGAATTGAAGGATGCATGAAGAATGAAAGACCCAGAAAACAAGCCATTCATCTGTTACTTAAAATGGCTTGTACTGATTCTATTTTTGTCACTTGCAGAACGTCAATCGAACCATCAGAAGAAGGGGTACCTGGCGCACATGAACTGAACTATCATAGGCAACATCTTCAAGGCTAAGAGAAAACAGAATTGGCAAGCACAGCAAGTCACTAGATTGAAAGAAATGCCAAGGAGGAGTAAAAAAATGGAGCTTCGTATTTTAAAAAATTCTCATTTGACATTACTTTGTAACATAAACGAGGACGCAGGACGATGTTAACAGATACGTTCGCCGCAGTAACAAGTAATCTTCACGCTATAAAGAATCCAGGAACATGAAAATATAAGCCAAACCTTGATTGTCTTTTAATTTTTACTTTTCACGAGAGGTGTGATCCTAACGAGTCATGATGTTCAGACAAGAAACGACCACTACCATCCAGCATTGTTGTGATAATATCCTGGATGGCAGTAGTAGTTTCTTGTTTGAACATCATGGAACAACAGCATCTTGATTGAGAGATTAGCCAGGAAAAATTGCTGGAAGTACCATTCCTACACTACAACAAAGACTGCTGAAAATCTAAGAGAACTATTATGAACAGAACAAATTCTCAATAATAATTTCATCAAATAACGAATAATATAATTTATACACCTGCAGACAAAAGGTGCGTAAGTTTTGAACTGCAAACTGATATCATGAATGAAGACTGAGAGATGCTAATGGGATGAGGTTTCTCCTATATGCTCATGAAGAACTTGTTGATCGGAGTAGGAAGTTTAATCATAAAATCTACATATTCATGACCCAGACCATTGAATCTGCTAAATAAGCCGAATATAAATAATGATGGCGAGAGGCCGAGCGAATGTCAAATTATATGGATCATAGCGTACAATTCAGTGTCCAGTTAGGCGACTAGGAGCAGATTATTAATTGCACTCTTCACCATGATCTCTGGATTAAGCCTTTCTTTTGGCCTTGAATATTTGAGCAGTCCAGTACAAGGCCGGTAGATCAAGATGCATAAAAAATTGCTTCAAGATCATTTCTCAGCATTGGAGAGGCTATATGTAACTTGCCCCATGCATCCATATTAATTTATTTATTTACTGTCATTTAATCCCACTATAAACAGGTGCGTGGAACAATCACTGAGTTGTTCACTCTATTACATGAAAAATTAGTTGCTCTTAACACTTCGTATGCTTCAATTGAGCACTGGTAAAAGAAGGATTTCTACGCGTGTATATATTCTGTACAGAATATCCAGTTTATAACGTTATTTTGTAAAGAAAATTGTATTCTTAAAACTTCATTCTATCGAAAGCTACAAACTTTATTAGCCAATATTGAATAGAATGAATCATTTTTCAGCTGTCGAACATCGGATGTTTTGTCAATAATATAAATCTCGCACCATGCCAAATTCAGGCTGCTTGAAATTAACTATATATTACAGAACGGTTTTAAGCATACATTGACTCTTTTTTCACATTATCAACATTCATCATTGCAGGAAAACCATTGAAAAAGGAGGGAAAGAAAGAAAAAACCTAACACCAGAAGACTAAAACAGATGTAGAGTGGAAGATGGGTCCAACACTTTGAATCTTCCATTCTAATGTTATTCGCATGGTAGAAAATCACAGCTATAATTATTGGCGATGCATCACATAAGGTAGAATTTTGCGTTGGGTAGTCAGTCTTCAACTTGCCAAGTGATTGTATAAACTGATGATGAGAAACAAGTGCTCCACGCTATCAATTTGTGACAGTAGCTCGGGTGGGTAGAAGTGCAAATGTTGCCGCAGAGTGGAAAGCCAGAGCGACTATATGTTTCAAATGTCTACTTGACTGGGTTTACAACCACCCAGATGAACTTCGTTGTATTCTTGTAAAAGATTTCCCTAGTGGTTGAATGACTAGCCTGTTCTGCTGTTAAAAAAAAAAGTTCAATGCAAGAGAAAAAAAACATTATAGAAACTTCACTATATATATATCTGACATCTTGAAAATACATCAGACGCTTGAATAAATTACCTGAAAATACCTGCTTCAACGGTTAGTTTCTTCTTGCACCGTTTCTGTGAGCTTTCTTCTTTCTTCCTTTTGTTTTCAGATTCCATTGAACTTCGACCATCCTCACAAACCATGCCGGTTTTCTTGTTCTAAACACTATGTATCCCACTGTAGCTCCAAGCACAAATCCACATCCATACCCCATCACAACTGCTTTCCATCCAAATCCATCTCCAAACAGTGATGAATCATCTCCTTCTTCGGAGTTTGATGGTGGTGGTTGTTGTGTCTCACCACTATTGCATTCCTTTGAGATTTGAAATCCACACAAGCCCGAGTTTCCTTCGAATGAGCCCTTATTGAACGTGTTGAACTGCTTTCCTTTAGGTATGGGTCCCTCTAGCTGGTTATGTGAAAGGTTTAGGACACTAAGAAATGTAAGATCTGCCAACTGCATCGGTATCCTTCCCGTAAGCAAATTTGAAGAGAGATCTAACGATTCCAGATTGGCCAAATTCCCCAATGAAGGTTGAATATATCCTGTAAGGGAGTTGTGAGAGAAGTTTAGCTGTTGAAGTGCATTAAGCTTTCCAATCGACTCTGGTATCTCTCCAATAAAACTGTTGTGCGACAAATCAATGAATGCGAGGGTACTTCTAATTTTCACAAACTCAATTTCCAGCCCTTTCCACGTCAGTTTTACAGAATAATCATAACTGATGTTTCTAACCTTCATGTAAATCATATCTTGATCCAAGGTCTTCATTGCTTCCAGACCATTGAAATACCCAGTTGGCAATGGTCCACTAAAATTATTGCTGGAGATGTCAAAAATCCTTAGTTTTGAAAAGGCGTAGTTGGTCGTCGGACCTTTCACAAACCCATGGAGTTCGTTGGATTTTAGAACAAGAACCTGTAGCTCTTGAAGCGTATCCAGAAAGTAGGGGAACTTGCCTTTTATCTTATTGAAGCCAAGATCAAGAACCTCCAATTGTGTACAGTTGATCATAGATGGTGGTATTTCCCCTTCCAATTCGTTGCCATTGAGATTGAGATATCTCAAGTTATTCCCCACCAAAAACCTTGAAAGGATTGTGCCTTGGAGATCATTCATGCCAAGATGCAACACTGAGAGACTGTCGCTAAAGTTCCCCAGACATTGTGGTATAAAACCACTCAAGCTGTTGTTGGACAAGTCAAGGACTTGTAGGGCTGTCAGCTTACAAGCAGAAGAAGAAATCTCTCCTGTGAACTTGTTGTTGGATGCAAGTTTAAGGACCATCAAGTTCTCTTGATTGAAAACTGAACTTGGAATTGGGCCATGCAAGTGGTTATTGCTCAAATCAAGCAATATTAATGAATTGTACTGGAATTCACTTAAATTCCCAGTGAATAAGTTACTACGGAGGTCCAAATACTGCAGAGAGGGACGAGAAAACAAAAAGGACGGTATTGTGCCTGTGAACAAGTTATCAGATAACATGAGAGCTATTAGATTTGAAAGGCTACTTATTTGAGGAGAGATAGGGCCTAGCAATTGATTATCTGATAAAAATAAACGTTGAAGTTGTGTCAGGCTACCCAAAAAATCTGGAATCTGACCCTTGAAATTATTGGAACTAAGATCCAACAAATTGAGATTCACAAGGTTTGCAAGAGATGACGGGATGCGGCCACTCAAATTATTAAATGAGAGATCTAATGCAATAAGCTGTGTGAGGTTACCAAGTAGGGCTAGATTTGATCTTTTGCTAATGTTACAGTTACTGAGATACAGATTTTTCAACGACTTTAGATTATTGATAAAGTCATTGTCGATAGAAATTGAGATTTTCGTATCAAAAAGAGCCAAGTCCTCGAGGGAACTGCTCACATTGGAGGAAGGAAAAGAACCTGTGAGGCCTACGTTACCCCCCAAATTGAGAAATTCAAGGTTAGGTAGGAGAAAGATGTTAGCTGGGAATTCCCCTCGCAGCCCACAATTCCCGAAAGAAAGAATTGACAAAGAAGACGACAAATTCTTCAAGGAATTGGGTACAACCAAAGACATATTTACCCACCGCAAAAGGAGTTTTCTTAACTTGGTTCGGTTTTGAACAAGCTTGTTAAGAGAAGACGAATCTAGTGTCAGGTAAGAGTTCCCAGAGAGATCAAGTGAATCCAACTCAGTGAGCTGCTCAAAATCAGATGGAACCGGACCTGTAAAATTGTTGAATCCGAGATTCAAGGTCTGGAGGTGCTTAAGTTTTCCTATAGAGAAAGGGATGTGACCACTCAAGTTGTTATATGAAATGTCCAACACAGTGAGTTGTGTGAGGTTGCCAAGCCGTGGTAGATTTGAGCCAGTAAAATTGCATTGTCTAAGATACAATTGCTTCACCGACTTCAAATTATTAACTGGATCATGTTCTAGATGGATTGAAATCCCCGTCATTGATAGATCCAAGTATGAAAGAGCATTACTCACATTGAATGGTGGAAAAGAGCCAGTAAGGTCTATGTTCTCCGATAAATCAAGCAGCTGCAACTTTGATAGCCCATGAGCGTTACTTGGTAATTTCCCTTGCAATCCACATCTAACGAGTTGGAGTGATGACAAAGGAGAAGAAAGATTCATCAAAAAACTGGGTACAACCATTGACATGTCTACCTCGCTCAAATGAAGTTCTCTTAGCTTGGTTAGGTTTTGAACAAGCTTGTTAAAAGGAATTGGTTCTAGTGCCAGTTTGTCATTATAAGAGAGATCAAGTGAAACCAGTTTGGACAGATGAGAGATTTGTGATGGGACTAGGCCAGTAAAACCCGAATAGTTTAGGTTAAGATGTGTCAAATTGGAAAAGTGGCCAAACTGAGATGAAATATGAGAGAGCTTGAAATCATTGTAAGAGAGGTCGAGCTTTTGAAGATGATGAAGGGAGAAGAGAGTGCTATTGGAATGGAGAGCGCCATAAAGCATGCTGCAGGCAAGGTCAAGCCCAATGACTTGCCCACTCTTGATGTCGCAAGTCACCCCATCCCACAAGCAGCAATCTGTGCCCTCTTTCCATGACTCTGTCTTGGGATTTGCACAATACTCAAAAGAAGCAGAAAGATCAATGAGAAAAGATTCTTTGAATTGGAGCAGATGAATACTTTGGTCACGGGCACATAATTGAGCTGAAGAGGAGAAATTTGAAGACAAGGATGAGGAAACTGTTGGATTAAAATGCAAGAGAAACAAAATTAAAGACACAGACTGAGTGAACCGTAGCAAACATCCCATTTTCTCTTTCAGGATTCAAAACAGTGGACGCTGAATGAAATTAAGGTGCAATAGCACTCGGGTGAGACGGAAATCAAAATTGTGATTAGTACTATTTATAGACAGCTTGATTGTGCGACTCAAATTTTTGCAGTAATTATAAAATCACTAATTGCAAACAGTAAGATTCCTGTCAGCTTTCCTTTTTTGGCCCATTATTCTGCAAGACAACAGTGTTCTTGCAACTTGCTCGGTTCTTGCAACTTGCTCGGTTCCTGAAAAAAAGCAGGAGTGTCAAATCAACTGGCCCATTAATTTTTTTATTTATTTCCAATGGATTACTAGGGCTGCGCTGCTAAATGTTTTACTGAAATTTATAAAAACATCTAGGGGAAGACAAAATTGTGGTCACAGTTTAGAAATGATCAGAGGGGTTTTCCTGAAGTATAATTCACCAATGGAATTTCTTAAAAGCTTCCTTTGCCAACTGAGATTTTTTTCACATAAATTAGGTTTTCTTTATTTTTTTATTTTTTTGAAAATAAAAGATGCATTTCTCCTCAAAACAAATTATTAAAAGAAATCAAGAATAGGAAATAAAACATGTTTTTTCTGTAAATAAAAAAGGGAATTTTCTTGGTGAAAATCATTATAAAACTACTAAACTTCCGGAAAAAAAAAGTCGTATTTAAACTAGTAAGACTAAGTAACTAAAAACAAAACAAGTTAATTAATAGTTTATAAAACCAATGGGCCTTAGTGGTAATAAGTTCCTTGCACCTGCAAAACAGGTTCAAATCCTCCTAGAAGTATTTAAACTAGTAAGCCTAAGTAACTAAAAAGAAAACAATGGGCCTTAGTGGTAATAAGTTCCTTGCACCTGCAAAACGGGTTCAAATCCTCCTAGAAGTATTTGAGCTAATAAAATAAATAAATAAATAGATAAAAAAAGCCTCCTAACGAAAGGAGCCAGTGTAGCCCCTCATCCTTGACTTGAAAACCGGGGCGCCTCCAGCCGACAGCCAACAATACAATTCTGTCTTGTATTTAAAGTCTTGGCATTGCTCTTCTGGACCATTTTTGACTTGAAACAGGACAAGTTGGTCTGAAATGGTTTATTTTAAGACATACTTTCTTCGGACACTCGTTGGCTCCTTCCTGACTGCGTTGGCTCCGAGTGAATTCCTCATTAAAGAAGGGGAAGGATCCATCGAACATTGAACCTTTGTTAAGCCAGAAGTAGAAGGTGTGGACCTTACCATATATTATCACATATTGCAAAGCAAATTCGACTCTTAAAACCCATTACAAGACGAGATTATTAATTGATCACCGTGTCCATTCCTTTGTATTAATCAACTAGTTACATAACCCACGCGATATTACAGGTTATTTTTTTACATAAAAAATATAAAAAAATTAAAATTTAAAAATTTTGGGTTTTTCTACAAAATTATACTCAAGAGTCTTGAGTTTGACTGCAACGCCTGACCTAAGGGTAATATTTATAATATTAATAATAACATTAAACTTGCATGACCCAAGTTTAAGTGAGCCTGGCTGCAACACCGGACCCAGGAATATTGGACGTGGGTTTGGCTATAAGGTCGTGTCATAAAAATATGATAATTAAATAGATTAATTAAAAAGAAAAAACAAATAAAAAAACCAACGGGAAGAAAAAAATTAATGAAGAAAAAGAAAAAAAAATCAGAATTAATTGGGTTAACCCTTCAAACCAGGTTAACCCGTAAAACCTGGGATTCGCGTCATGAAAGTTTGATAACTAAATATAAAACACAATTGACAGGTTTACCCAGAATTAATTGGGTTAACCCATCAAACCAAGTTAACCCGTCAAGCCTAGGATACGTGTCATGAAAGTCTGATAATTAAATAGAAAGAAATTTAACATTAACAAACTAAACAAAACAAAAAATATTAATTAAAAAGAAAAATAATTCGGGTTAACTCGTCAAATCAGGTTAACCCATCAAATCCGAGATCCGTATCATGAAAATTTGATAACTAAATAAAAAAAATTAATATTAACAAACTAAATCAAACAAAAAAAATTTCATTAAAAAAAACCAAAACAAAAAAAACAGTTCTATAATAATAATAATAATAATAATAATAATAATAATAATAATATAATATAATATAATATAATATAATATATTAATAAGTGAAAGGTGTGGGGAAGCTATAGTGCTTTCCCACACCTTTTAGAGTATTACTAGTTACATGACTCGTGCGATGTCGCAAGTCATTTTTTTTCATAAAAAATATATATAAAAAACTAAGATTGAAAAGCTTTGGGTTTTTCGGTAAAGCTATACCCAAAAGTCTTAGGTTTGGCTGCAACGCCTGACCTAAAAGTAATATTTATAATATTAATAATAACATTAAACTTGTATCATCCAAGTTTAAGTGAGTCTGGCTGCAACACCGGACCCAAGAATATTGGATGTGGATCTGGCTATAAAGTCGTGTCATAAAAGTGTGATAATTAAATAGATTAATTAAAAAGAAAAAAACAAAGAAAAAAACCAACTGGAAGAAAAAAACTAATGAAGAAAAAGAAAAAAATCTGAATTAATTGGATCAACCTTTCAAACTCGGTTAACCTGTAAAACCTGAAATTCGCGTCATGAAAATTTGATAACTAAATAGAAAAAAAAATTGACGGGTTTATCCAAATTTAACTGGGTTAACCCATCAAACCAAGTTAACCCGTCAAGCCTAGGATACGTGTCATGAAAGTCTAATAATTAAATAGAAAGAAATTTAACATCAACAAACTAAACAAAACGAAAAAAATTAATTAAAAAGAAAAAAAATCCGGGTTAACTCGTTAAATCAAGTTAACCCATCAAACTCGGGATCTGTATCATGAAAATCTGATAACTAAATAAAAAAAGTTAACATTAACAAATTAAATCAAACAAAAAAATTCAATAAAAAAACAAAAAAAATTAAAAAAAATAAAATAAAGACAGTTCTATAATATAATATAATAATAATTATAATATAATATAATATATTAATAAGTGAAGGGATAGTAATATTAATAATAATATAATATAATATAATATAATATAATAATTATAATAATATAATATATTAATAAGTGAAAGGCGTGGGAAGCTACAGTGCTTTCCCCATGCCTTTTAGAGTATTACTAGTTACATGACCTGCGCGATGCCGCGGGTTATTTTTTTATATAAAAAATATAAAAAAACTAAGATTTAAAAGTTTTGGGTTTTTCTGCAAAGCTATACCCAAGAGTTTTGGGTTTGGTTGCAACGCCTGATCTAAAAGTAATATTTATAATATTAATAATAACATTAAACTTGCATGACCCAAGTTTAAATGAGCCTGTCTGCAACACTGGGCCAAGAATATTGGATGTGGGTCTGGCTATAAGGCCGTGTCATAAAAGTGTGATAATTAAATAGATTAATTAAAAAGAAAAAACAAAGAAAAAAACCAACAGGAAGAAAAAAAACTAATGAAGAAAAAGAAAAGGAAATTGAATTAATTGGGTTAACCTTTTAAACAAGGTTATCCTGTAAAACCTGGGATTCACGTCATGAAAGTTTGATAACTAAATAGAAAACAAAATGACGGGTTTACCCAGAATTAACTGGGTTAACTTATCAAACCAAGTTAACCCGTTAAGCCTAGGATACGTGTCATGAAAGTCTGATAATTAAATAGAAAGAAATTTAACATTAACAAACTAAACTAAATTAAAAAAATTAATTAAAAAAATTCAGGTTATCTCGTCAAATCAGGTCAACCCATCAAACCCGGAATCCTTATCATGAATATTTGATAACTATATATAAAAAATTTAACATTAACAAACTAAATCAAACAAAAAAAATCCATGAAAAAAACGAAAAAAAATTAAAAAAAACAGTTCTATAATATAATATAATATAATAATTATAATAATATAATATATTAATAAGTGAAAGGCGTGGGGAAGCTGTAACTCTCAAACCTTTTAGAATATTACTTAATTAATAAGACAGCTTTGAAAAGTATAAGTGCATGTATAGTAGCAACAAGTTGTTAAATATATATATATATATATATATATATATATATATATATATATATATATATATATATATATATTTTTT
>Ga0325403_1000671_pt1 | contig 25670 bp, 14 predicted proteins | sample PopdelMetagenome_19_FD_205665 | JGI IMG/M metagenome (GOLD analysis project Ga0325403, IMG submission 205665) | Populus deltoides microbial communities from Bellville, Georgia, United States - Xylem-PdKOR-R4 | ecosystem: Host-associated > Plants > Phyllosphere > Stem > Wood/Secondary xylem... | reverse complement strand
ACCTAGATGCGGCACAATTTCCTTGTTTATAGCTTCTTTACTTGTGATGTATCTTTATTCTAACAATAGTGCACTTTCTTAGAGGCAAAAGCTGAGCCTACCGTAAAGATTGCGGTGATAGTTTCAATAGTCATTGCCATGGTCTCCGGGCTGCTTGTGTTCTGTTATTGCATTTGCAAACGAAAGGAAAAGTGCAGAGGTAAAGTTACTGGTACATTTCTCTAAAAGAATGGCCATCCTGTTTATCATAAAGTTATAAAAAAGTCTTTAGTTCATGGAAAAGTATAGTTTTAAGCCATTAACTATTGTCCACTCATTATGACTGTAGCTTTAACAAGTGTATGGTAATCTTTAGTGAAAGCTTCGATACTTGTTTCAATATTTAAAGTTTTCTTTGATGAGAAAAGAAGAAAAAAGAAAATGGCTATTTGATTGCAAGTCAATATAATAGTTCAACATTCTTGATGCTAGCAAGTCAATATAATAGTTCTATATTGCAATTTCAGTTTTGAATCAACTTACTAGTCAGATTGGCTATAGTCAACTGCTTTAAAATATAACCATGAGCGTGTTGATTTGTTAATATATATGTTTCCATAACCAAATCTCACAAATCAATTTGAACAATGACCGACATTCATGTCTCATCTGTCACAACTAATATGACACCTGTTGTCCTCCTTTTTCCGAGAGAGCAGAAATGGACCAGCAAAATGATCAGATCACTGATGGAGAGAATGAAGACTTGGAGCTACCCCAATTTGAGTTCGCTAAAATAGTCAATGCAACCAACAACTTTTCAATAGAAAACAAATTAGGCCAGGGAGGTTTTGGACCTGTCTACAAGGTATGCCTTTCAATGTATAAGAACAATAATGAACTTGGGTTTTGTTCAGAAAAGAAAAGGCATGCATTTTATTGGTGTGATTTTGTAGGGTACACTAGAAGATGGACAAGAAATTGCTGTGAAGAGGTTATCAATGAGCTCCGGACAAGGTTTAAAAGAGTTCAAAAATGAAGTTATACTGATTAACAAGCTACAGCACCGAAATCTTGTAAAGCTTCTTGGATGTAGCATTCAAAGAGAGGAAAGACTTCTGGTGTATGAATATATGCCCAACAAAAGCCTGGACTCTTTCCTTTTTGGTTCGGATCTCTCATAACCTTACAAAATTTTAGCTGGCTTGTTGTTACTAATAAGAATGAGTCGTGGCTCTTGATAGAATAAGTCTTCTGTTTTGAGCTTTCAAGTAGCATGAATGACGTATATATGATTACATCTTACCAGATCAGACAAAAAGTAAACTGTTAGACTGGTCTAAGCGGTTCAACATTATCTGCGGGATCGCCAGGGGGCTTCTGTATCTTCATCAAGATTCTAGATTGAGGATTATACATAGAGATCTGAAATCAAGTAACGTTTTACTTGACAAGGACATGAACCCAAAAATTTCTGATTTCGGTTTGGCTAGAACTTTCGGAGGAGATCAGACTGAAGGAAACACAAGTAGAGTAGTTGGCACCTAGTAAGTATTCACTTTTCATGCTCTTTCTTTAAGGCCTTTACGATATTTGCAAGATAGTACTCATCTGTCTTTTTTTAATGTCGTTCTGTAGTGGTTATATGGCACCAGAATATGCTACTGATGGACTCTTCTCAGTGAAATCTGATGTCTTTAGCTTTGGTATCATGTTGCTAGAGATAGTAACCGGAAAGAAAAGTAGAGGGTTTTACCATCCAGATAATACCCTAAGCCTCATAGGATATGTAAGTATCCAGGGGTTAAATTTCCTTATTACATTCAATCATTTTAGCGATTAATGATGAGGTTCCAAATGATCTAGGCATGGAGATTGTGGAAAGAAGGCAAACCATTAGAATTGGTTGATGGATTGGCCGAAGAGTCATGGAATCTATCAGAAGTCATGAAATGTATCCACATAAGCCTGTTATGTGTTCAACAATACCCTGAGGATAGACCAAGCATGGCCTCAGTGGTTTTGATGTTAGGTGGAGAGAGGACATTGCCAAAGCCAAAAGAACCAGGCTTCTTTAAGGATAGAGGTCCTGTTGAAGCATATTCTTCATCCAGCAAGGTGGAATCATCTTCAACCAATGAAATTTCAACTTCAGTCTTGGAACCTCGGTAGTGACTTTGTAATTTTTCCTTCTAGACATGGTATTAAACGATGTTTCAATCACTGTCCATACTGGATTGTCAGCTGCAGTAGTTCTAGTTTGGATTTGTGGCTGGAATGGGTCTTCTCTATATCGTGTTTTTGACATTACTACTGGTTGTAAGTTATAGAAAATATATACTGCCATTACTTCTCTTATCTCCAGTTATTTCCATATGTGATATGTTAATGCTTCTCAAAACTTCCTTCAAATCCTTTCCTCTTAAATTCTACTGATCCTAAGCATAACTCCTCAAGCATTGCAAATCTATACTTTTACTAGTATTTTCTAGTCTTGATTAATATGAAAAAGATATTACAATTAACTTTATCTTTGTATTGGGTTTTTACTTGCAAAAATTATTGTGATCTCAATTCTATTTTTAAGCTAGTGTTGCAAGTATTTACATAATAGTTATCTAATATCCAACCCTGAATCTATATCTACCATGAACACAATCTTTAGTGCCTTTAGAACCATTCAAGAGCAACTATAGCTCACATAAGTTTAAATCACCAATATCTTAAAGAGTTGAGTCTATAGAGATTTTCAAAATAGGGCAACATATATAATAACAATGAAAATCCAAACAATAACCATCATAGGCATGTTTATCATAGACACCAATTTAACCATAACCTAGGTCACCACAACCATGATGACCATGATGAGCTAGCTATAACTCATATCAAAATAAAGGCCCTCAATTTTTACAACTAACTTGACCTTAAATTCTTCCTAGATGGATTCATGAAATGAATTACATATTTGATTAGTAAAAGTTGTATGAAAATAAAAATCTTAAACTTGTTAAGAAAAATCGCAATCGTACCACCACTATTAGAAAATTGATAAATACAAACAGAAACATCAATGAAATATTTATGTCGATAGATTGTAGTGAATTTTATCAACAAAATATTCTCTCACTATATCCATCTGTAAACATTGATGGAACTATTCCCTCCGTATATACCAAGGGAATTACAATGGGAAAAGAAGGAATTAAAAACAACAAAAAGCATGATGAAATGTCATTTACAGAGACGACATTACCAACAATATTAATACTGTCAGCAAAATCCATTTGTAAATCCATCGGTAAATTATTTTCTTCTCCCTGACATTGTTCATTGTGTTAAATATAAAAGGCATCACCAACATATTAATTTTGTTAGTATATTCCAGAAAGCTCTGGAATTATTCACTTTTCAATTGCACTATTTATGTTGTCAATTACAAATGGGATCATCGATGGATTAATTATGTCAGTATTTTCTAGAGAATATGTCATTGATGAATCGAAGCTACTACAATCAAAATACGAATAATAGTCATTTTTACAACAAGAGCAAATGTCTCCTCATAATCCATATCATACTGTTGAAAGTATCCTTCTGCAACCAACCTAGCTTTGTATCGCTCAATAGATCTATCAGAATTAGTCTTAATCTTACACAACCAACAACACTCTTACTAGGAGGTAGAGGAACCAAATCCTAAGTGTTTGTCTTATGTAAAGCAGAAAATTCCTCATTCATAGCTTGCTGCAAAAAAGGATCAGGAATTGTCTCTTTATAAGAAGAGGGCTCATAGAGACAATGGATGGAAGCTAAAAAGGAAGTAAAATATGAAGAATAACAAGAATAGGCAAAATCTAGTAACTTTGTAGACTTACAAATGCGTATGGATTGATGTAGAGGTGGATCCACAGTCTTAAACGGAGCTTAAGGGACTATAGAACAAATGGGAGCTTTAAATGTTCTAGAGAGTAAAGTGTTAGTACCTGCAGAATGATTAGTATGAATTGGTCGAATATGAGAAGAGGTATTTGATGTCAAAATACTTAGAAAACCTAGAGAAAATAGAAACAAAGACCTTTGTTTTAGAATATGTATCCCGTGAGTTCCACTCTTCTTCTTATATATTATTTCATCTATACACGGAAGTATATGTTATACATGGAGTCTAATTGATTCCTAATATTTAACCTCTATTCATAGAAAGGTAACCTTTATAGCTAATATTAACAGAGTTTTAAATTATATATGATAACATCCCCCCTCAAATTGATGTTGGTAAGTCCACTAGCAACAATTTGCCAACAACAAATTGATGTCGCTGTCGAGTCATAGCTTTAGTGAAGACATCAGCCACTTGGAGATCAGAAGAGATGTGAGGAAGAGATATCACTCGACTTTCCAAGGTGTCTCGAATAGAATGACAATCAACCTTAATGTGATTGGTACGTTCATGCAAAACAGGATTAGTGGCAATTTGAATAGCACTGGTATTATTAGCATGAAAAGAACTAAAAGTAGTTTGAGAAAACCCAAGCTCCTCAAGAAGACCGCGTAGCCATACAATTTCAGAACAAGCAGTAGACATGGCACGATACTCAACCTTAGTAGAGGATTTAGAAACACGATCTTGTTTCTTACATCTCCAAAAAATTAAGGCATTACCTAAAAACATACACCAACCTGTAGTAGATTGACGTGTATCAGGACATCCAGCCCAATCAACATCACTATAGGCAACAAGTTGAAGAGATGAGTCGAGAGGAAAGAATAACCCACGAGTAGTTAAACCTCGAAGATAGCGGATGATGTGTTAAACTGCAACAAGATGGAGATGTCGAGAAAAAGACATAAACTGACTAACCTGATGAACAACATATGAGATATTAGGTCGAGTAATGGTTAAGTAGATAAGACTCCCAACCAGGCGCTGATAGAGAGTAGGATCATCTAAAAGGTCCCCTTTGTATCAACAGAAGAAGTGTCCTCTAAACTAGCCAAAATAATAAGATCTTGAACATACATATGCTGGTTCACAAATATACCATTAGCTCGATGATGAAATTCCAATCATAAGAAGTGTGTGAGCTGGCCAAGATCTTTCATATGGAAAGTTACATGTAACAACTGCTGAAGCTTAGTAATCAAACCACAGTCAGTGCCAGTAATGATAATATCATCCACATAAACCAAGAGAAGGACTATACCTAACACAGACGTGTAAAAAAAAAAAGAAGAATCGTACTGACTTTGTGTGAAATTAAAGCCAAAAAGTTCTCCTCATAATCAACCCCATATTCCTACTTGTTACCCAGAGCTAAAAGGCGAGCTTTGTGTCGGTCTAAAGAGCCATCAGAACAAAGTTTTACAGAAAATACCCATTTACTTGTTACCCAGAGCTAAGAGGCGAGCTTTGTGTCGGTCTAAAGAGCCATCAGAACAAAGTTTTACAGAAAATACCCATTTACTTGTTACCCAGAGCTAAGAGGACAAGGAACAATATCCCAAGTATGATTCTCCTCAAGTGCTTGAAGTTTTGTGTGCATTGCATGTTGCCAACACTCATGTTTCATTGCTTGTTTGTAACAAGATGGAATGGAAATAGTGGATAAAGTAGCAATAAGAGAGATATGAGAGAAGAAACCATACCAATAAGGGGGTCGAGAAGGACGAGTAGACCGACGAATGGTGGTGTAAGTAGGAGCAGGATTAGGCATCGGGTCAAGATCGGAAGGGAGCAAAGGGGAAGTGGAACCAGACTCATGTCGACTATGTCTTTCATAAATAAAACCAAGTTTGAATCTTTCCATAATTGTTATAGAATTAGAAAAGCTATAGATGGCTGCTCAACATGAGATGGAAAGAAATATTGATTTTCAAAGAAAATCATATTCCTATATACAACGAGCATGAGGATCATCACAAACATTAACCTTTTGAGGGATAAAATAACCAAGAAAAGCACACTTAATAGACTGAGTAGTAAGTTTATGTCATTTATGAGCAGGGAGATGCAAAAAACAAACACAACCAAATGTATGAAGATCAGAATATAAAGGAGAATGACCAAACAACTTTTAAAAAAAAAGGAGAAACATGATTTAACATAGGAGAGGGTAAGTGATTGATCAAATGAACTGAAGTAAAAAGTGTTTCACACTAAAAACGAGGAGGAATAGATGATTCAAGTAAAAGAGTTCTTACCACATCAAGAAGGTGATGATTTTTCCTCTCAGCAACACCGTTTTTGTTGTGGTGTAGAAGGACAAGAACGCTGAGAGATGATCCCTTTGCTTTGAAGAAAGGTATGAAACTCATTAGTCATGTATTCACAGCTAAAATCAGAGCGCAAGACCTTGATGCAAGCAGAGAATTGAGTCTCAAGAAGTGCAAGCAAGCACTTAAAGACTAAGAAAACTTTGGCCTTAGCCTAGAGGAAGTAAACTCAGGTAAAATGACTAAACTCATCAATAAAAATAACAAAGTACTTGTAATGCGCATGAGAAACAACGGGTGCAATACCCTAAACATCACTATGACTAATGTCAAAACATTGTGAGGCACGAAATGCATGACGAGGAAAAGGTAAACTTTACTTTTGCCAAGTTTGCATGATGTACAATCAAAAGAAAGATCGAGAAAAGAACATGTTTTATTTCCCAATAATCCAGAATTAATCAAAGTACGAAGTACATCAGAGTTTGGGTGGTCTAGACATCTATGTCATATCTTATTTCCAGAACCAACAACATTACATGTAAAGAAAAGTAAAGGAAAACTAGGAATAATAGTGGAAGGAGAAATGTAAAGAGGAAAGAGTCCTCTCACTTTAGGCCCCTTCTCGATCATCTTCTCTAACACTTAATCCTTCACAACACAACCAGAATGAGAGAAATGAAAGTCACAATCATTTTCAACTAATTGACCAACAGAAATAAGATTTGTAGAGAGGTCAAGAGACAAAAACATCGGCTAAGGAAGAGGAAAGATCACCAATAACACTAATAAGTAGAGAACTGTCATCAACATTGTTAATTTTCAGACTGCCCTTATGATTTCTAACATTGGAAAGAGGAACAACAATATTGGTCATATAGTTAGAGGCCCTAAAGTCAAGATACCATGGCTTAGAAAAATATTTATGATTACCTGAGAGCCCAAAAGCATAAAAAATAGAAAGGATCATCTAGTATACTATTGAGTGTGTTCGGGTTCACCAAAGTTGTAGGAGCAGGAATAGGAACAACTAGCGAAGCAATCAGCAATACAACAGAACTAGAGGCACCAGTGAAGGCATGATAAGTAGTACCCTGCTTCTGTTTAGGTCAAATGGGATAAGCAGAGTTGATATGGCCTTGTTTCTTGCAGTAGTTATAGAACTTCTTAGGACAATCCCGAGCAATATGACCAAAAGCTTTACAACTAAAGCACTAGACAGCACGCATGTCTCTACCCTTATTCCTTCCCTGTACAACATAAGCCACAAAAACAGGTGCACTAACATTAGCATGGTGTTTCATGGCAGTCTAAGTTATAATATGCTGCTCCTCACGAAGGAGTTCACTCAAATAGGCATCCAAAGATGGTACAGGATGACAATTCATCTAATTAGAACGTGCAGTTTCAAAATCAAAACGGAGCTTCATCAAGAATTGATCTCTCTTACTTATGCCATGCATTACTTGAATAGCAGATAGGGCTACGACAACGGAAACATTAGTATAAACAATATTTGAATAATATGCCCAAAGATTGTGAAAAGCAGAAAAATATTCCTCAATGGAGAGACTTCCCTGTGTGAAATTAGCCATCTCATACTCTAATTGAAAACGTCGAGCCGTGTTTTCTTGATTTTAAACTTTATTCAGATAATTCCATATGGTGGCGACAGTTGTATAAGGCCTCAAATTAAGAACAAGGTGAGGCTCAACTAAGCTAAGGATCCAAGTCATAACCCGAGCATCCTTGATTTTTCATTTATATAAAGCCTCAACCTCTCGAGGTGCGAGAATACTCTCATCAATATGACCCCACAATTCTTTGCCTTTGACAAATAATTTAAACTGAAACTTCCACGCAGAATAGTTTTTGCCAATAAACCGAATATGAAACGAGTCTACTTTATCGTATGACATGATAATGCAGTGGAGGAAAACAATCACACGCGAGAATAACAACAAAGCTTCCAAAAGGAAGTAACTCACCCAAATGTTGAACAGATGGCGATGAAAAGTGATACCCAAACCAGAAAAAAAAAATATACGCCGAAACAGCCTAACTGAACCAGAGAAACAAATGCCAAAATCCAAAAGCCACCAAAACAAGAATAGAACACAAAAAACACAACAGAAGTTGACGAAATCCTAGTTGTTGAACTAAAAAGCAAGATCTCTAAAAATTGACTAAGACATTACTGAGAATAAAGAACCCACAAGGAAGCTCTCCTGAGAAGGAAAACAAATTCGTGAAAGACAGATAATCTAGTAACTTGCTCTTGATACCATGTCAAAATACTTAGAAAACCTAAAGAAAATAGAAACAGAGAACTTTGTTTTGGAATCTGTATCCCGTGAGTTCCACTCTTCTTCTTATTTATTATTTCATCTATACACGGAAGTATGTGTTATATATGGAGTCTAACTGATTCCTAATATTTAGCCTTTATTCATGGAAAGGTAACCTTTATAACTAATATTAAGAGAGTCCTAAAGTTATATATGATAACATTTGAAAACTAGGAACCTTAGATGATAAACTATCAAAATCCTTAGAAAAAAGGATCTTTACAAATAAAATCAGATCTAGTCGAGCTATAAGTAGTGGATGGAATAGAAAAGAAAGGTATATGCTTAAAAAAGACAACATGATGAGACATAAAGTTTTCAAGTTGCTGGATTAAAAAACAATACCTTTTTTCACCTTTATCATAACCAAGAAAAACAACAAGAGAGAACAAATAGTTACAACAATGTGCCTTTGTTTTCTTTTAGCAACACCATTTTGCTAAAAAAATATTTGTACACGAAGTTTGGTGAATAATTTCATCTAGATCAAAAAACTCACAAAATTTATTAGTGTATTCCCCACCCAATCACATCCAAAATATTTGATAACAACAGAATATTGAGTTTTGACAAGAGCTTTAAAGTTGTATATATCTTAAAGAATTCAGAACGATGTTTCATTAAATAAACTCAACAATAATGAGTATGATCATCAATAAAAAAAAACATAATATCGATACCCTCCTTTTATGGAAACATAAGAAAGTCCCCATACATCATAAGAAATAAAAATACTTTGATTAAAAGGTAAAACAAAAAAATTTGTCAGTTTACATCCACTACAATCAGAAATATCTCAAGTTTACAAATTTTCTAAAGATCTTGTGGATGCCAAAAATCTCAAATGAGAAGACGAAACATGACATAGATGAGAATGCCATAAATAAAAACTAGAAGAAGAAGATCTAGGATCGGTGGAAGAATCTAATGAAACTATTGCTGCAATATTGTGGTGTGGTGGTATGTAGCTTTGAGGTGTCTTTGAGCATTAGATTGTGACTACTACTAGACTTTCAAGCTTGATTCTACTGTCTCAACTTGGGACACCGAGCCTTCCAATGACCTTTCTGCTTACAGAAATTAAACTCATCGAAGGCAACACTTATGTAAGGTTTATTCTGATTATTAGAGAATGGCTTAGAAGGTATTGCTAACATAGAAGGATTAGAAGTAGAAAGAATTCCCTTTCCAGAATAAAACTGAAGACATATTTCTTCAGCTAATAACTCACTGACAACTGAGTCAACAAAAAAGCAATGGAGAACGATTTAAAATTGAACCTTTAAGTCCTTTAAAATTACTGTGAAGTGCTGTTAAAAACTGTACCAATCATTGTTGCTCTCTACGAGCAATATAGGCACCACATGCCTTTAATTCTGTCAATTTTATAAGAGCCAATTGATCTCAAAGATCTATCATAATAGAATAAAACTCTTGAATACTCATATTTTTCTAATGAAGAGCTCGTATGTCATTCTCTAATTGATATTGCTTTGCAAAATTTGTTTGTGTGAAAAGCCTTTGCAGATAATCTCACACCTCCTTTGTTGTCTCATACTTCGCCAACTGTGTACCTATGGAATGCTTAATAGAATTGTTAATCCAAGAAATATTATTTGCATTGTTTGCTTCTTAGACATCTATCAAAACAGCTTAACCCTCTTCGGTATTCCTAGATATCATAAAAGTTCCACTAACATGTCTAAACATCCTTTTACCCTTAAAAAAAAATTTTCATTACATAACTCTAATACGAATAATTTTTTCCATCCAACCTCACACTCACAGTCTGAAACGAATTATCTCTTTCAATAGCCATAATCAACAAACAAAGAAACCAGAATGCAAAAAAAAGAAAAACAAAATACCAGATTGCAAAAACTAAACAAATATCTTCTCGAAATTATATGATTACTCCAAAACAAAGTTGGATCTGTGAAAGCTATGTTTGAAATTAAGCCTTGTTCCATGAAACCATACTCTGATACCATGTTAAACAATCCAAATAAATAAAGAGAAATACAAAAATAAGAAAAGAGGAGGGTAGAGTTTCATTAATACTGCATGTGTTATCACAGTAATCTAAAATAATGAGTTTAACCTAAATACAAAGAGATTATATATAGACTAAACTAAAAAGAAAATAAAAATATTATTCTATCTTTATAAATAAAATAAAATAAAATAACCCTATATTTCTTAACCGTAATCACCATAAATTTGAACCCCCCATCAATTCAAAACAATGTCTAATGTTTGTTGAGTAATGATTGCCATTGCTGGATTCTACGTATCCCTACAATCTTTGTCATACACTAACTTGTTAACCATTGCCTGGTTGTGTGGTATAAGTTTTTGAACAGTTGGAGAAATTGTTACAGGAAATGGTTCATGAAGACCAAACCAGTCACATAACGGATTTGCTAGAATAACAATTAATAACTGTGGAGTTCATTACAACAAGAAATCAAATGGCTTTAATTCTTTTGAAAATTTATTCAAGTTTACACTTTCTTTAAAGAATGTTGAATATCCAAAACTTTCCTAAAAGAAAAGGTTGCATTCACAACTTAACTAAAAGCAATAGACTGGCGTGTCTACTCCTCCACAGCGGCCTCAGGTCTTTCTAAAGAATTATTCCAAAAGAAACTTTCCATTCTGTCTGCTAATTATAGTAAAATATTGAAAAATAAAACCTGATGACGTTGGTCAATATATCCCCTATCAGAGTTCACATTGAACGATCGTGCTTTTTAATAGTTTATACACCATCTGGACCGGAATTGCCTGTGAGCTGAGATCTGCATCCTCTGCTACGGAACAGGGCAGCTTTGGAAGTACTGCTTGAATAGCATTTTAGCATTCTCTTTCAAAAATGCTAATGAACAAAGGTAATATATTCTACCATCCTAAACAATGTCAAACCTGTTATAAGGAAAATATGATTAATTCTGATACAAAATCATGGATGTGGCGATTAAAACGCTTCAGTCTCCATCCATCAAAGTAGACTTTCTAATGTGAGAGATTTTGAGCAAATAGATAGCCTTATATTAACTAGTATAAATTTTCATCTAATTGTTTGCTCAGGTTGAAATTTTGACTTGTAAATTTTAAAAATTTTGTTTTCTAAAACGTTAAAATTTCATAGCTATTTGATATCAATAAAGCCTTCAAATAAGAACTAAAAATTATTATTTGGGATTTATTATATTTTCCTAGCTAATTTAGATTTTTTTTATTTAGTTTAAAACTTTTTTATTATTTTGCTTCTTTGTTTAGGATATTTTCTATTCCATATAAGCAACCTTGAAGAGCTTATAGAAAATATTGAATAATAAAAATTCAAATTAGTGTTATTGTGGTTGAGATCCTTTTCACCAGAATTAATCATATTTTTCAAAAATTCAAAATATTGTCTTTTTGCTAAAATTCGTTTTCTTTGTGCTTACTATTTTTCTTGTATTGTTTCGGTTTGTGTCACTTACCCTTACTTTTACCCTCAAACAAAGATAATAGAAACCATCAGCAAGTAGATTGCCAGTGGTGATACGGTGGTAGTGCTTTCATTATGGGGCCTTAAGAGTTAAGCTGACGACGATATTAGTCTATACTGAGTCAGCAAGAGAAAACTTTCCCACAAGACAAATGCAATTAAGTCCAATATAACTTTTTTATAAAAGCAGAATTTATTTCTAAAGCACAAACAGAGCAGGGGGGCCCTCCAGCAATGAGGTTGACGTTTCATTATTTGAAGGTGATTCCGCCAAGCCTGGTTCTTTGAGCTTAGGCAATGCACTCTCTCCACCTAACGTCAAAACCACAGAAGCCATGCTCGGCTTATCCTTAGGATGCTGTTGCATGCATAAGAGGCTACTTTGGATACATCTCATGACTTCTGATAGATTCCATGATTTTTCTGGCAATCCATCAACTAATTCTAATTCTTATCGCGCTCCAATTATTAAATACCTCCGTTACTTATTTTCAAATGGATCATACTCAGAAGTAAGGGGAAGAATTGTTGGGTGCAGTTGTGAGGTAAATATTCAACATTGAAAAGAAACGGAAAAAAAAATGTTTATATATAAGATACATATATCTATATGATCTAATAGTTAGAGATAGTATCATCTTAACACTTAAACCCTCATATGCGGAGGCCCAATACGTACATGGAGGTTCCATGCTTCTCCCTAAACACAGGAAGCTCTCTAACAAAAACGTTACTTCAAATGCAAAATTCCATTTAGTCGGTTAAACATAAAAGAACATGAAAAAGCAACCTAATTGAAGAATGCCAAACTCTTTTCTCGGGCCACTATCAGTTGAAATGATAATTATCCAAGAAGTACAAAAGCTTGCAGTAGATTTCACCTAAAGCCTTTTTCACATCTCAAAAGTACTGTAATCTTATCCAAGTTCGTTCGTTCAGGACAAATCAAATAGAAAACATAAAGAATAACACAAACCAAGTAGATAGATAGACAAGTTTCAAATTGCAGTTCCGGTCGTGTTTGTGGATTGTTGATTGTGGACTTCATTATGTTAAATAGCAGTACTTACAATTATCATCATCCATGAGTTTATCGATGATTCTTCACAAGCTTTAATACATGTGTTCTAATAGTTTTGCTAAAAATTACTGTAATAACATCTCCAACATGTAAAATTCACATAAACAACATTTTAACAGCATCTACAAGAGAATGATGTTTCAACTGTAGCCTGAGTTATTGAAACACCCAAAACATGATATTTAACATTTTTATAGCACAAAACGATGTTGTTTTCTCAAAGTTTTCAAGTGATTTTTTCAAAACCTATTTTCACTTTAGTCCTTAGAGTTAGAGGTTTGTGCAAAATGGTCCCTGAACTTCATTTGTGTTAAGGATAGGCTCCTAAATGTAAAGGGTGCATGGAAAGAGAACGCAGGAGATAGAGAGGAGGGTTCGATGTTTTTGGGATTATAGGAAGGATGAGTACATGTTTGAGGTTTAAATGAGTTTTTCACTTTGCTAGGATAATTGAATGATGTTTTTAGATGAAAATAGTATTAAAACTAGGAAAAAAAGACTAAAAATACTTACGTTTATTTGAATTTAATTTTAACTTCTTAACTATCTATTTTATAAATATCAAGAAAATTTTAATTATTTTTTATATGAGATAGAATTTTTTAAAAAATTTTAGATTTTGTCAAAACATACCAACTAAGAATTATTTAAAATTAATTTTTTATTCATCTATAATTTATTTAAAACATTATAATGTTTCAAGTTGAAACTTATTTTTAATATTAAATCTCAACAAATTTGGACTTGAATATATTCATTAAACAAGTTTTAACAAATTTTCCCATAAGAGATGTGTTACACATGCAATCTCAAATTAAGATAAATCTGCATCGACAAGGATTGTAATGACCAAACAACCTATTTTCGGCAGCGTCACACCTGGAGTGATTGCAGTGAAGACTTTTGTAACATGAAATTTGAATTGGAAAACGATACACACAAAGGTCCCTGCTGGGTGTTGATAGATAGCCACAGATTACTTCATTTCTTCCTAGTGGCCCACCATCTATCAGAATCTCCCATTTTTCTTTGTTTTTGATTGTTTTTCAAAAATCTTAAAACATACGGAATGTGTTCTATCACCTCCTCCTAAACCTCACTGTGTATAGCAATACGTGGCCACATCTTTTGAAACATTGTCTTCTAATTATTTGGAGAATGTTTACCACTAATTTTATATTTAAGGATGTCGTAAAGAAATGAAATTGATGATTTTTTATAATCGATGAAGAAGGCCGACAGTTAACAAGGATTCATTGCTGTCTCAAGGCAACAAAATTTTGTTTATTGCACTCTTACTTTTCTTTGCATTCTTAAAGGCTGGTGAAAATTCTCTGAAACATGTACAAACGTTTTTTTAACTTCTTTCCTGTTTGTTAATTTAAAAAAAAATTATTTTTTTTATTTATTTTACTTTAAATTAATATTTTTTTTAGTGTTTTTAGATATTTTAATGTGCTGATATCAAAAATAATTTTTAAAAATAAAAAATATTATTTTAATGTATTTTCAAATAAAAAGTACTTTGAAAAACAATCATAATCACCATAGTTTTGAAACCCGGTCCGGCCCGATAGGTCGACCTAGGACCCGACCGACCTGAGACTGAAACCGGGCCGAGTTGAAGAAAAAATAGGATAAGGAAAAACCCGATGTGACTCGGCTGACCCGCAAGACCCGATTAAAAACCCGGTTGCAACCCGTTGATTTTTATTTTTTTACTAAAATGACATCGTTTTGATTTTATTTTTAAAAAACTTAACTCAACCGACCTAATAATCTAGTAAAAATTCAGAACCAAATCTTACATCAGATCTGAAAACTATAATATCCACATTTTCAAATAGACTTTGGAGTGACAGCTGAAAGGTACATATAACTACGGCTATACCTTCGGCCAAATAAGTGGCAGCCAGGGTTGCTGGATTACAAGGGCGTTGGAGTCATGGGTATTGAGTCAAGTGACTTGTTGATTTCCCTTGAATGCGTCAATGTGGTGGTTACATGTCTGCTCACTACTGTTGCCTTAATGCTTCCGTACAGGACAGATGCAGTAGCCTTGTCATACTTAAAAACAAAGGGGGACAGTTCTCTCACATTAGGTTGTGTTTGGTTATTTTTAAAAAAATAAAAAAGATAAAAATAGTTGAGATAAAGATGAAGTGTTCTGGTATGATTTTTGTCTTAAGATATTATAAATTCATTTCAAAACTGTTTTAAGAATATATTTATTTTATATCTTTATTTTAACTCTTACAATCAAACATGTTCGGTCTTATCTATAACTATCCTTTATATATTAAAACACTAATCAAATATAGCCTAACTTTCCCGTGATTCCTCGTGATCCAAATATTTATGGAGTTGTTATAGTATATACTAGGCATGATGTGAGAAAGTTTATAAATTTTGTTTAATATTTTGAACCACTAATTGTATATCTGATGTTCTGATTCCGGATATCCTAACCGTTTCCTTTTCTTGATCACATAAACTTCCCTTCCCTCCATCTTTATTTTTTTTCATCTTCAAAAAGAGAAAAGAAAAGAAAGAAAGATCATAGCAATTTGCTTACGCAAACAAATACGACTTGTCCACTTCTATGTTACTTTCACCCTTGTAGATTGGAAACCATACCAGTATTCCATCTGTTACAGAAAGCAAAATAGTTCAAAGTTTTCCCAGTTGCTAATGGACACTCTTTCTTCAATGCTAATTATTATTGCGAATCTACTCCTTCTATTCTCTAGATTCTGTAATACAGCTAATACACTTACTTTGTCTCAATCTATTCGTGATGGAGGGACAAGAACCTTAGTTTCGAAAGATGGAAGTTTTGAGCTTGGTTTCTTCAGTCCTGGAAGTTCCAGGAACCGTTATGTCGGAATATGGTACAAGAACATCCCAGTTAGAACTGTTGTTTGGGTTGCAAACAGAAACAACCCAATCAATGATTCCTCTGGCTTCTTGATGTTAGACAACACAGGAAATCTTGTACTTGTCAGCAACAACAATAGTACTGTTGTTTGGTCATCAAACTCAAAGAAAGCAGCTCAGAGTGCAATGGGAGAACTCCTGGATTCTGGGAATCTGGTCTTAAGAGATGAGAAAGATGCCAATTCTGGAATCTATTTGTGGCAGAGTTTTGATTATCCATCTGATACATTGCTTCCAGGAATGAAGCTTGGATGGGACTTACGGACTGGACTTGATCGGCGGCTATCAGCATGGAAGAGCCCTGATGATCCATCTTCTGGAGATTTCACATGGGGAACACAACTACAGAATAATCCTGAGTTAGTTATGTGGAAGGGGTCCAAGAAATACTATAGAAGTGGTCCATGGAATGGTATCGGGTTCAGTGGTGGGCCGGAGTTAAGGATTAATCCAGTTTTTTATTTTGATTTTGTCGACGACGGGGAGGAGGTTTATTACACATACAACCTCAAAAATAAATCTTTAATCACGAGGATAGTTATGAACCAAAGTACCTATTTTCGGCAGCGTTACACCTGGAATGAAATCAATCAGACATGGGTACTCTATGCAAATGTGCCGAGAGATTACTGTGACACTTACAATCTTTGTGGTGCCTATGGAAATTGCATCATAAGCCAGTCGCCAGTTTGTGAATGTTTAGAAAAATTCACGCCTAATTCACCTGAGAGTTGGAATTCAATGGACTGGTCTCAAGGGTGTGTACGAAATAAGCCACTAGATTGCCAGAAGGGAGATGGATTCGTTAAATATATTGATTTGAAATTGCCAGATGCTACAAATTCTTGGGTAAACAAAACTATGAATCTCAAGGAATGCAGGTCAAAATGCCTACAAAACTGTTCTTGTATGGCATATACAGCTACAAATATTAAGGAACGCAGTGGCTGTGCTATTTGGTTTGGCGATCTGATAGATATTAAACAGTTTCCAGCTGCGGGGCAGGAAATATACATTCGCATGAATGCTTCAGAATCAAGTGAGTGCTTATCCTTAGTCTTAGTTAATCCATGAGTATCTATATTATATTTAATCATCATTTTGCAGCTTCTCTAGTTTCTTAGCTGTATTGTAACTATATTTTTTTCTCTCTCTTTCTTTCTTATCGACCATGTAGAGGCTAAAGCTGCATCTAAGATAAAGATGGCAGTGGGAAGTGCACTATCTATTTTCGTGGCCTGCGGGATTCTTTTGGTCGCCTATTACATCTTCAAAAGAAAGGCAAAACTCATAGGTAAAGTTACTTTGATTGCTCTCAGTAAATGAGCATCTTGTTTTTTGCGAGTTTAATAGAAAGGAACAGCTTTTTAACTGGCTTTGAGCTTATCGTTGGTTAGACTTTGGAGAAGCCGAGAAGGTTCAATGGATTTACAATTAGAACAACTGAAATAACTACATGATTTAGCCTTGATTAGATAGTAGCATTCAGGAAAATTACAGAGTGAAGTTCAGTTTTGCCTCAGTTTTGTAATCATTGTCTCAACTGCTATCTTCGATCTGAACATTCAAAATCTTAGCTCATTATTCATTTCTCCTCGTTTATCATGTATGTGATTCCCATTTTCTACTGTCTGAGAAAACAGGAAGCAACAGAGAAGAAAATGACCAGATAGATAGTGGACCAAAGGAAGACTTGGAGCTACCCCTATTCCAGTTCAATACAATAGCCAATGCCACCAACGGCTTTTCATATAACAACAAGATAGGAGAAGGTGGTTTTGGACCTGTGTACAAGGTAAATTTCCCAATTTTGAGTGAAATAGCTAAAAGAAAAACGAAATACCTCATTTTATGTAGAAGACTGGTCCAACATTCTCAAATTGAAGCGAATTGACTATATTAACTTCTAGAGCCCAGTTTTATTGAGATAAGCATAAGTATTTTGGGATGCCATTTTCTAGGGTACTCTAGAAGATGGCCAAGAAATAGCAGCAAAAACGCTATCAAGGAGTTCTGGACAAGGAATAAATGAGTTCAAAAATGAAGTTATACTGATCACAAAGCTTCAGCACCGAAATCTTGTAAAACTTCTTGGCTGTTGCATTCAAGGAGAAGAGAAAATTCTGGTTTATGAATACATGCCCAACAAAAGCCTCGATTCCTTCATTTTCGGTACTTTTCTAAACCAGACAAGCTTTTTTGTCGTATCGTTACGTACGTCTTTGATTTTAATACAAACAAGCTTGTTTCTAAGTGTTTAAGTGGCATGATGCACTAACAAACACTTAACAGATCAAACAAGAGGCGAACTGTTAGACTGGTCCAAGCGTTTCAGCATTATATGTGGTATTGCTAGGGGGCTTCTATATCTTCATCAAGATTCCAGATTGAGGATTGTACACAGGGATCTTAAAGCAAGCAACGTTTTACTTGATAAGGATATGAACCCAAAAATCTCTGATTTTGGTTTGGCCAGAATGTTTGGTGGAGACCAGACGGAAGGAAACACAACCAGAGTTGTTGGGACTTAGTAAGCACTTACCAATTACATGCCATACTTGCTATTTTTATTTTATATTTTGTTAACAAAGCACATAATTTGTTTGCTGTAGAGTCAAACATAAGAAATCTGTTTATGAGCCAGATGCAATACTAGTATACTTACATTTATGTGTTTGTGTTTAAATGACATTCGGCAGTGGTTATATGGCTCCTGAATATGCTACTGATGGGCTCTTCTCAGTGAAGTCTGATGTTTTTAGCTTTGGAATCTTAATGCTTGAGATAATAAGTGGAAAGAAGAGTAGAGGATTTTATCATCCAGACCATAGCCTAAGCCTTATTGGACATGTAAGTGTCAAGGTTTCAATTTCTTACTTGCATGTACTGAACAAGTGTATGACGGAAAGTTCCTTTTCATTTCTAGGCATGGAGATTGTGGAAAGATGGAAAACCTTTGGACTTAATTGAGGCGTTTCCAGGAGAGTCATGCAATTTATCAGAAGTGATCATGAGATGCATCAACATTAGTCTCTTGTGTGTGCAGCAGCATCCTGATGATAGGCCATGCATGGCCACTGTAGTTTGGATGCTAGGAGGAGAGAATATACTGCCTCAGCCAAAGGAACCTGGTTTTTTTAAGGGTAGCGGTCCGTTCGGACCATCTTCTTCATCAAGCAATATTGAATTATCTTCGAACAATGAATTTACTGCCTCACTCTTGTATCCTCGGTAGTTGATTGTGCTGGATGAAATGTTCACAATTTTTGACAATGTTCACAATTAAACCTATTTAAAGGTATATTGAGTTTTCAGATGTATTAGTTGATTGGTTTTGAATGCATTCTGCTTTTACCTTATCCCGAATTTGGATTAGAATTGCATCTATTTAAATGCACATTTTCAGTTTTTCTTTTCTATTTTTAGGAAACTTTATCTAATACAATTTGCTTTTGCCTTTTTTTCCTTTTAACAAGTAAGAGGGTACGAGAGGGCAAAAAATTGATGTTCTAGGAATAAAACAACAATAACATCTAAGGGATGGGTGGATTAGATGTTCCACTAATTATATGAAATAATACAAATAAATATACTAAACACATATAACACAATAATCAACAATATAATTAGAGTGTTTAAAGTAAGAGATAAGGAAAGAGAGATTACAAACTCGATTTTTAACGTAGTTCGGCAAGTCTACATTCACACCTCAAGTGGATTACATGTTCCACTAATTATATGAAATAATACAAATAAATATACTAAACACATATAACACAATAATCAACAATATAATTAGAGTGTTTAAAGTAAGAGATAAGAAAAAAGAGATTACAAACTCGATTTTTAATGTAGTTCGGCAAGTCTACATCCACACCTCAAGTACCAACCGTACTTGAATATTATACTCTTTTACTATTCTAAGTGAAAGATACAATGCCCTTGATGAATCCACACCAAGCAGTTACACCACTTGAAGATATTCTATGTTCAAGATTTTTTTCTTAGTGACAATACCTCACAAATACCAAGCGTTTATCCAAACTCTAAATCAAACCATATTTCATGAAATAAAAGGAAACATAAAGGTTGTAAACCTTACAAGGATAAATAATCAAGCAACAAAACTCAACAATTATCACTTAATAATCCCGATTTGACCAAAAAAGTTTATATACCAAAAACAAAACTCTTGGATTAAAACTCATAAAAAACAGTTATTCATGCATTAAGACCCTAGATTATTCTCTAATGATGTTATATGAATGTGAAGATGCAAAGAAATGAAATAAAATAGGTAAAAAAACTCGTAATTAAGGCAATGTTCTCAGAAAGAACATGAACACCAACCCAAATTTTGCTTAGAAATGCATTAGCCTACTGCCAAACCTAGAAATGCATACCAAGTCATTTGCATATTCATTTGGTCATGACCAAGCCACATTTTCATATTCATTTGCATTTGAATCAAAATAAACAACAAAAAATAACAAATCATGGAAAACATGCATGAAATTCCATTTTCCAAAACTGACAAATAAAAACAATAAGCTTATCCATGCAATTTGGATTCAAATTTGATTTTTAAAACATATTTTGGTCTTGACCAAAGCCTTATAAACCCAGGATTAATAACATGGCTTATCAATGCATTAACTGAATTAACAAAACTAAGAAAACAAGCATTGTTGTATCAAAAACTAACTTAACTAGAAGGCTTTTATTACATCAAAAAAAAAATCAAACACGTCCTAAAATGCAGAACAACATCAAACCATAAAATAAAAAATTACAACAATAAAAAATCAAACACATCCTTAAATGTTTAAGAGAACAACATCAAACCATAAAATCAAAAATTACAACAATAAAAAAAAAAAAAGCACATCCATACTTTCCAAGCACATTTCCATACTCCACGTAGACTCCACTTTTAGTTTAAGAAATATACCTTCAAACCCCTAGAACATGTATCACCCTTCTTTTCTTTTCTTTGTAAGGTTTTGTTTCCAAAAACTAGCTTCCCTTTGAAACATGAAGAAACCATATGCTAGGCTCATCAACCTTCACAACTAGGGTATTTTCTCAGTATTTCTCACCTTTTTTCTCCTCCTTTCAGCTCGAGTTTTTAAAGGTATTTATAGGGTTTCATCAAATATTGATCAAAGTTGATCCCTTTGATTAAAATAAGAGAGTTCTAAACAAAATTTCACAGCTGGAACCTTACTCAATTTAGAGATTTCCATATTCACTTGCTTGAAGGTGACAACTTAATCAGCATATAATCTGAAAATTAAGTTATGGTTAATCAGGGACAAGATGTTGAGCTTTTCTATCGAAGAATTAGGATGTAAACATCCAATATCATGGAGATGAGGTTGTAGAGGGGATGTTCATCTTTTATTTGCAAAAAACCACATGTCATTTCGAGGTCTAGAGGTCTAAAACTCCACAATGAGCTCTTGAAATGTGCCAACCTGATCATTGTGAACTGCCAAAGAAGAAGATGAGCAAATGCTAAATGACGCGTCATCTAGGTTAAACTCTAGAATTTAGGGTTTTTAATTTAGAATTTGATAAAGTTTCAATTTAATCTTTGTTATTCCAATTGAGGCACATGCACCTTTAATTGACACAGAAATTTTAATTGCATGTAATTTAACCTCCGCTTATAACACTCCCACAACCGAGATAAAATAACAATCTCATATCAACTGAAAAATAGAGTAATTAATTTACACACACACACACACACACGCATATGGTATTCATATGGAAGTCTACCAAAATTTAAATTGTTACTGTCTTACATATCTCACATTTGATGTAGCACTCTTAAAATTATATCATCAAAGTAATAGCTATTATATAAATCTAATTTCCTACAGAAAATTCAGTAGAGTTTCCTTTATTTTTTGATATTACCAAGTTATCGACTAGACTTCATTCGATCACAATACTCAATCTTCCACTTCGATCCAACCATCCTGGATCATATCACATCTCATCATACAATATTTCACATAGTAATACTTCATTGTGCTTTCTCAACCTTACATTATCAACAAATAAAACATTTGTGCTTAATTTCTCAACCTTACATTATCAACAAATAAAATATAGCAATTATATTTTCTTATAATAAAACATTAACTAAGTTCATACAAATAAAAACTCAAAGGATTCATACTAAACTAATTATTACTTTAATATGCATTCATCATTTAAACATGCATAATTATGATCACTAAGTTTCTTTTCGAATAGTTTACTAATGCTAGTTCCTTACTTATACTTTCTAAATGTGTAAATACCAAAAGCAATTATATTTAGGATACATTTATTAAAATATACATATAATACAAATTACATATAAAGAAAAAGATATTACATCCAAAAGAAAAGATTTAAACATAAAAGTTCATATTTAACACTCCGCATCACCTTGTGAAATACCTGTATACATAACATTAATAAGAAATAAAGAAGATAACACATTAAAAATGATAAAACTATTATGTTCATAATTCTTCAAAATATATCAAATTGTCTTTCATCACTAACTTACTACATATCAACATCAATAACTCATTCATAATTTATCAATCCTATACTTATAGGATCTTGACAACCAACACTCATTGCTTAATTTTTAATTTGGTAATTCACAATTTACCTCAAATCCGGCTAACCCTCCTTAATAACTAACAAATATCCGGTAATTTCATACGAATCACTCAACATCCAGCTATTCTCTTTTAATAGCCAATCAAACCGGTAATTTCATACGAATCACCCAACATCTGGATATTCTCTTTTAATAGCCAATCAAACCGATAATTCCATACAAATAATTCAACATCCCTATTATAATACAAACAAGTTTCTTCTTCTACTTTTTCCATATCAATATGTCATAAAACAACTCATAACCAATAATGAAACTTTGAATTTTAAAAGAATGTTATGAATCACCTACCGTTTACTCGTGATGGCCCAGCTCCTCTTGCTTGATGCCATGCTTTTGAAACAACTCCTGAATCAATCAAATTGCACTACATTATTAATCCATTAATATTTCTCATATGTGCCTAAATTTGAAGCACGTAATATCTTTTATTTAATTGGGTTTTATACCAAAATTTTCATTCATTTGTCACCTCATTTTCAACATATAGTTTTAATCAATTTTCTTCTTTTAACTCATTTAAAGAATTCTTCCATAAACTATTCCTACCATTTATTTATTTCTTCTTTTAACATTCTTATGATGTTTCTTCACTTGTTCATACTTTGAATACTTCAAATAAGATGAGGAACATCATTTCTCAAACATAAAACAATCAAAATCTCTTCCCTTTATTTCCTAATCCTTAGTTACAAGTTCATTTCTTCAAAATTATCCAATTTCTTTCTTAATTACTACTTACATTCATTATTTCTATACTATTCTACCTCAATTCCATCACGTTTACTACTTTTCTCAAAATTCCCAAATTTCTCATAAGAACCCTAATTTAAAGAGTCAAGAATATAAGAAATTAAATTAAATTAAATTGTCATTGTCATTGTTTGATAACTTACTCAAATAAACTTAAAAACACTTCATTCAAGTAAGAATCTTAATTTTTCATGCTTACCAATCTAAGTTCTCCCAACTTCTCTTCTCCTTCTAGTGTGGTCAGACCTCCTCTCCTTTCTTCTATCTTCCTTCACTTGATTTTTTCTTAATTTAATGTTCTAAGTCTATCAATCTTACAAGTTTCAAAGCTTTCTCATTTTTTCTTGTTTTTCTCTAGATTTCTAATGTTTTTCTCTTATTTTTTCCCTTTTCCTGTTCTTTCTCTCTTATGGCTGGCCACTTCCCTTGTTAATAACTTATAAATTATAACAATTTAATTAATTCCATGCATGTCCCTTAATAGTAAATTTTCATATTTTTTGCATAAAAATCCCGAGTACCGATACAGGTTAGACCACCTTTTTACCTGAGTTATTTTGATTTTCATTAATTTGCATCCTAGTAAATTTATTTCATCATAATCCATTTCCATCCAATATATACATGTTTCTATATTTTCTATTTTTCAGCTATTTTTGAATTTTTTTATTTATTTATTTTTATTTATTTATTTTATTCATTTATTTCCATTAAGGTAATCATTCAAGATAGCTACTTATCTTAACATTTATTTCAGTGTCCTATAAAAAAAAATTATCAAGGGCTTACACCGCCAGACTCAAATATCAGCCTGAATGTTTAGCATTATTTTTATTTTGGTCATTAGTTTTTGATTTGTTCAATTGGACTCCTAATTAACCATCAAACTTTTGATTTTTATCCTTTGAAATCTTGCACCTTTTACGATTTTATCCTTGGTTTTGAATTTTTTCAATTAAACCCTTAATTAGCTATCAAACTTAAATTTTTTACAATTAAGCCCCTGATTTGACCAATTAAACTTTACAAAATCTAATTTCAATCCCCAAACTTTAATTTCTTCCAATTAAAGAAAATTTGAACAGATTTGGAGTATCCTAACTGGTGTTTTTGGATGTCAAAAGTAACCATGATTTCGTGGAATTTGTTTTGTTGCCAAGAAGTTGTTCTTTTATGGATTTTGAGGTGAGATCTTTCTAGAATCATTTGTGAGTTTTATTTTATTGCCAAGAAGTTGTTCTTGAGATTGTATGTCCTCAATTCTATCTTGAGAGAAAAATTGTAACTCATTATTTGTTGATAATGGAGTTTTCGGATGGACTACAATATTTTAGTTTTTTCATTATCAAAAAACCATCTTCATACAAAAATTTAAGCTGTTAAGTAAAAATCATTTAAACTTGAAACTTGCACAAATACACACTATTTTGTCCTATTAATTAATTTTAATTAGAAAAGATAATGAAGATAATAAGATTCAAACTCTAATACCACATTAAAGAATTATCTCAACTCAAAAGCTTAAGTTGTTAGGTGAGATCCCAAAATATAATTTATATTATGTTCTAACATCCCCTGATGAGGTTTCCAACATAAAAAAAATTGCCTTGTGTTTTTGGTTCATATTAAATTATATGTTGTTTATTTAATTTCTTCCTAACAAATACACACAAAGAGGGAGAAATAATTATTATTATCGCTATTGAAAAGCTTGAGAATAAATCTAATAAAGAATGGACGACCTTGCAACATCAACAAGTATGTGGATTCATCAGTGGATGGATGATATTACTTTGAACCATATTACTAGAGAGACACATGCACACACTCTAGAATAAACTTGAACACTTATATGCTTGAAATATTGGAAATAATAAAAATAATTTAATAAAGCATTTGATGACTTTGAGATACAAAGATGGAACTCCATTGATATATCACTTGAACACATTTCAAGGAATAATTAAATAGTTTGATAGAATGGACACCAAGTTTGATGATGAGGTGCATGAGTTGTGTTTGCTTGGTACATTGCTTGACTTTTCAGAGTAGTGGTTTGAGTGAAGAAATGAGAAAAGAATCCCAGGTTCCGCTTCATAGCTAAAGGTTTTGGTTACAGAAACGAGGGAGAGGAGTAAGAGCATGTTTGGGAACGTGGCTGCGGCTGCGTTC